>Ga0209915_1001815_pt1 | contig 26965 bp, 26 predicted proteins | sample ThiBiot_750_plan_FD_183952 | JGI IMG/M metagenome (GOLD analysis project Ga0209915, IMG submission 183952) | Wastewater bioreactor microbial communities from Cape Town, South Africa - Thiocy_cont_750_plan (SPAdes) | ecosystem: Engineered > Bioreactor > Thiocyanate-remediating > Anaerobic-Aerobic... | reverse complement strand
TGAATCGACGACAGAGAAATCTCCAATAACAACAGATGCTGATGCTGAGCATTCAACAAGATCTGAAACCACTATTGGATCGACGACAGAGAAATCTCCAATAACAACCGATGCGGATGCTGAATATTCAACACGATCTAAAGTGACGACTGAATCGACGACAGAGAAATCTCCAATAACAACAGATGCTGATGCTGAGCATTCAACAAGATCTGAAACCACTATTGGATCGACGACAGAGAAATCTCCAATAACAACCGATGCGGATGCTGAATATACAACACGATCTAAAGTGACGACTGAATCGACAACAGAGAAATATCCAATAACAACCGATGTTGATGCCGAATATTCAACACGATCTAAAGTGACGACTGAATCGACAACAGAGAAATCTCCAATAACAACAGATGCTGATGCTGAATATACAACAAGATCTAAAGTGACTACTGCATCGACGACAGAGAAATCTCCAATAACAACCGATGCGGATGCTGAATATTCAACACGATCTAAAGTGACGACTGCATCGACAACAGAGAAATCTCCAATAACAACTGATGCTGAAGCGGAATATTCAACACGATCTAAACTTACTAGTGACTCGACAACAGAGAAATCTCGAATAACAACAGCTGCTGTAGCTGAATACTCAGCAAGATCTGAAACTAGTATTCGATCTACAGCAGACAAATCTCCAATAACAACAGATGCGGTAGCTACAGATTCGACTGAATCCCGAACAAGTGCGGAATCGAGATTACAAAGATTTTCAACAAGAGAATCGGAAACAAGTATGGAATTTTTAACGGAGAAATCTGTCGGAACAACGCATACGAACGCTGTACATTCTACAACGGTATCGGAAGATATTAACTATGATTCTCATATTAGTACCGTAGTCACTAGAACTACTGAAAAACAATCATCTGTATTTACCGACACTACTTTAACATCAACATTTGCGATGACAATTAAGCGCGAATCAGATACATCAGCGACTTCATCCGTAAGTGATCGTGACTATCCAACAATGAATATGGCCGATAGCACTACAGCACTCTTGTCGAGTAGTGATATAGCTACAAAATCCCCAATATTGAGCAGCAATGCAGATGACTATATTGAAACTAGTCTAAGTTCATTTGTGAATTCTTTAAGTCATGAGGCGACCGCTATTCCAAGCGTAATATCATCGACAGAAATCGATGAATCGACAAGAACTGCGAGATCGTCTCTGACCAGTGTTAATTCGGAAGTACGAACCGATTCAACTGATCAAACATTTGGGGCAACAAATCCAATATCTATATATTCACAAACATCAGCTATTACTCAGATCACGACGATTGGTAGTGAACAAACAAAGGTTGAATCTAGTACGTCTAAACCAGATACAGATGTTTCATCTACAAGTTCAACGACTGAATTTCAAACAAGTTACATGGCTCCCACATCATCAATAACACAGCAAAGAACTACGGAATCTCACAACAAAATATCTACAACAGTCGGCAATGTGCAAGATATGACAACTGATGATAAATCTTTAACAAATAATCGAGTTTCGACGAAGTCACAAACATCAACTAGTACTCAAACTACCACTGCTGAGAATGAACAAATCAATCTGGAATCAAGTACATATAAAGGAAGTATAACTATTGGATCTACCGTTTCAACCATCAAATTTGAAATCAGCGACATAACTGCCACATCTTCAATGACGGTTCAAACAACAACTGAATCTAACAGCGAAATATCTACGACAGCCAACAATCTCAATGATATAACAACTGATGATCAATCGTCCACAAATATACACACCTCAACTAGAACTCAACTGGATCTTGAATCTAGCACATCTACAGGTAACATAGATATTCAATCTACTACTTCAGCATCTACATCTTCAATAACAGTTCAAACAACTGCTGAATTTCAAATAGAAATATCTACAATGTCAACAATCCTCGACAACCATTCGACCACACCAGACAGTCTTGAAAATCATTCAACAACTAAAATAACTACTCAAACTACCGATTCAACAAGTATATTTGATGATAGCACCAATGCATTGGATATTACTTCAACAGTCGATAAAACTACTGCAAAACTTCCAATACAGTCATCTTTCGTTCCTAGCAGTACTCCAATAAATGAGAATCTCTCTACAAGAGTAAATATTGCGGAAATCAGTACAACATTCTCTTCAACCAATGAAATATCTACAAATTCACAAACATCATTGACGACTCAAATTACTACTACTGAAAATGAACAAGAAAATCTTGAATCGACCACGTCAAAACCACATATAGGTGCTACCTCCACCGGCTTAATAACTGAAATTCAAACAATTTACACGACTGCCACATCTTCAATACAAGATCGAACAACTGCTACATCCCCAATAACTGACAATGATTCGACTACAACGGATAGTCTTGAAAATCATTCAACATCTAAACTCACTGACTCAACAGTCGATAAAACTACTATGAAACTTCCAATGCAATCATCTGTCTTTCCTAGCAGTAGTTCAATAAATGATATTGACTCTACGACAGTGAATATTGCTGAAATAAGTACAGCATTGTCTTCAAGCAATCGAATATCTACCAATTCACATACATCAACTATTACTCAGGTGACTACTACTGGTACCGAACAAATAAAACTTGAAACCAGCACCTCTCAAGCAGATATAGATGTTCCATCTACCAGTTCAACAACTGAATTTAAAACCAGTGACATGGCTTCCACATCTTCGATCGAACCTGAAGGAACTACTGAATCTCACATGGAAACATCAACAACCGTCAATAATCTTCCAATTACGACCAGCGTTGATAAATCGACAACGAATAATGAAGTATCTACTAATTCCCGAACATCAACTGATGCTGAGATCAATACTACTGTCACTGAACAAACAAAGCTTGAATCTAGTACGTCTAAAGTAGATACAAATGTTCCATCTACAAATTACACAATTTCTACGTCATCAATCACACCTCAAAGAACTACCGAATCTCACTTAGAAACATCTGCAACATTCAACAAGCTCCAAACTACAACCAATGATGATAAATCGTCAGCATATAACGAAATAAATACCAGTTCACAAATATTAACTACTATTGAAAATGAACAAACAACGTTTGAATTTAGCACGTCGAAATCAGACATAGATGTTTCATCTACAAGTTCAACAACAAAAATTGAAACCAGTGACATAACGTTCACATCATCAGTAACGTCGGAAAGAACTGCCGAATCTCACATGGAAACATCAACAACCGTCAACAACCTGCCAGTTACGACCAGTGTTGATAAATCGACAACGAATAATGAAGTATCTCCCAGTTCACAAATATCAACTACTACGGAAAATAAACAAACGAAGCTTGAATCTACCACGTCCAAAGTACATACAAATGTTCCAACTACAAGTTCAACAACCGAATCCCAAACAAGTTATACCACTTCCACATCATCAGTAACATCTCAAGGAACTACTGAAACTAAGATAGAAACATCTACAACAGTCAACGAATTCCTAATTACGACCAATGATGATAAATTTTCAACAAATAATGAAATATCAACTACTACGGATACGGAAAATGAACAAACGAAGCTTGAATCAAGTACGTCTAAACCAGATACAGATGTCCAATCTACCAATTCAACAATTGAATCTCAAACAAATGACATAACGTTGGAAAGAACTACCGAATCTAATAAAGAAACATCGACAACAGTCAACAATCTGGAAGATATGACAACTGATGATAAATTTTCAACGAATAATGAAATATCAACTACTACGGATACGGAAAATGAACAAACGAAGCTTGCGTCTATTACGTCTAAAGTAGATTCGACCACAACAAATCATGTTGAAAACGATTCAACATCTAAAATAGGTGTGACAACACAAACATTAATATCAACGCATTCTTCGGCAAACATTAATAGTCAGTCAAGTTCATCTTTTATTTCGTCACAAATATCTCTATCAGAACATGTAACTAACAATGAATTTAACACATTTTCAACAATTACAACTGGCGGTCCTGCCACTTTAACGCGCAATTTAAATTCATTATCAACGTCGAATGATCAATCGACTATAAATAGATCTAATCAAATTTCTACCACTGAAAATGTTCACAGCACAATAGAAACTGCATCAACACCATAGACTTTGCATGTTGTATAATATTTATATATATTTTTTTCTTTGAGTCAGATTATTGTTTGATAAACGATTACTCAGTTTCTATTTTACTTTATTCTAGTCCGCTGACGATGATATGTATTATGATGATGCAGACGAATAATTCCAAGTCCGGTGTGTGTTCAAGAAAATAAAATCAAACAACCAAACTGCGTTTTTTTGTCCCGTCTCCTCTCATTAATAAAATCCTTTCTTTCTTCAAATAAATCGAAAACAAGAACGAAGTTACAATTTGATTTTAATTGTGTTTTGCCTGTGACACTTTCGACACCTGATCAAGTTTTTTTTCCACTTTACTCTTCATCAATTTGTTGATGATGATGAATCTATACAATGGTGTGAACATACGCAAAGCAACAATATGTATGTACACATGTATACATATATACTTTTAATTGTGCTCGAGGGTCCCGACGATGACAATTGATATGAGACAAAAAAAGTTGTGTTTAATTTCGCAGGAAATGAAGTGTTCAATTATCGACACGTGTATGACGAACGAATAGAAATCGAGAAGAAAAACTTCTCTCTTCTTCTAACAATATTTTCAATCTATTTTTATTGATCAATTAAATTGGCATAGCGGGACAAAAGTCAATTAACGAGAGACAGAAAAAAAAACCGATAAATATTAAATGATTTTCTAAATGATGACGTCAGTCAATGTACGATGAATGGAGACATCAAATGTCGGAGACATGTATGAAAATAACAAGTAATATCCCGCAAGCTTTCTTTTGATCGTCAGATTTCATTTCGTTTGATTAACTTAACAATCATCTTTTCAATATTGATACGACGATTAAATGTAACACATGTCTCTAATTACAAGCTCAATTGATTCGTATACTTTTGTCTTCCGATTCATGATTATTGAGAAAATCTCGTTTTCTTTTGTTTTATTTTTAATTTCTCATTAGTTCAAAAGAAAAAAGAAAAAAAGAGCTTAATAAAATTAACTAATAACAAAAAGGAAAAACAATAATAGCATTGAGTGCGAATTACGTTCCTTTCTTTTTCTTTTACTCGAAATTAATTCTGATAATTTACTATTTTTAGGGAATGATTTTACAGATGAAGAATAATTGAATTGTTTACAATTTAAGTACTAAATTGAATCGAGCTATTCAATGGGAGCTCTAGATATCTATTACGTTTATTTCAAATTTGACATTTGCTTTTTTTTGTCTTCGTTCCTTTTTTTTTCAATCAAAGATAAGTATCTATTAATTTTTGCTTTTATTCATGTGTCCGATGAGAAAATTAAACAGCAGTAAAACGTCGTTAGTTAATTCATATATTATTCAATATAGTCATCATTTCAGACAAATTAGAATGTTGTCGAGCAGTCACCGAAACGAATACATACAGAAGCTTGAAAAGAGAAGAAAAAAAAATGCTCGAAGTTAGGTTTCTCTCTCTCTTCCTTTCCATGTACAATATGCATGCGCGCCAAATGATTATATTGGTTTGTTGATTACAACATACAGGCCGTCCTACTCTCTGCGTGCACCAATAGAATAACTCGACGCACTCTATTTTTTTTCTCTTTTCTCCCTCGATAAAAGAGAAAGCAAGCAAGCAAGAGAGAAGAGAAGGAGAAAGAGAAAGAGAGAGAGAAAAAAACGGAATATAATTATCATCGAACACACATATAGTCACAACTAAGGTTTTTTTTCTTTGCCTCGGTGTGCATTCGCGATCAAATCATCCACTACATTTCATAATTGAATAAAAACACCGAAATAAACACACATAGATAATTTTGCTTGTCACAATGCGTGGCTTTACAATTGCTTGTATACTTGGAAATAATAATTCATCGTCAACATCAACGACGACAACTAATTTAAAACGAAAAAACTCCGACGATGACGAAAATACCGAACATCAACCGAATAAACGTCAAATAATTGAAGGTAAAGAAGAAAAATTCTTTAGTCGTTTGTCTTGACTTTTATTAAGATATCATTTCAATGAGTTTTTTCTTTACATTACTTATTCGAGATATAATAAGACTTAATCAATACAATCTATTTCTATTGTTCGGAAAAGTAAAAGAGAGAGGGAGAGGGAGAGAATGTCTTTTTGTCAATTACTTCATTAATAAAATGAAAGAAAGAATGAATGAGAGAGACCATGAAGAAATACTTTCAATAAAAAACAAGAAATTCAATTGATATGCATTCGTATTTTAGCACCTGAAATCTTATCTCCATCATCAGTTTTACTTCTTCCGAATTCATCATCTGAAAATAGTATTAATCATACGAAATTATCTCTTCATGATGAAGAACATGACTCATCGAATGAACAACATAGTTGTGATGAACGCCCACGAAAAGTTAGACGAAGTCGTACGACATTTTCAACCTATCAATTACATCAACTAGAACGTTCATTTGAAAAAACTCAATATCCCGATGTATTTACACGAGAAGAATTAGCCATGCGATTGGATCTAAGCGAAGCACGTGTACAAGTTTGGTTTCAAAATCGTCGTGCTAAATGGCGTAAACGTGAAAAAGCATTGGGACGTGAAAGCCCAAATTTCATGGGCCCACATGATCTTGAAAGTTTTCGCCATCAAATGTCAACCTATCTATCCAATGCTTTAACTGGCTCAGTTAATGGAACAAATTCGAATACTGATCGTCCACAATTATCCGTTCCTCCGCCACATTATCTTCCATTTTTAATGGGACATATCGACGAAAAAGTTCTTACACGTTTACCACCGCCACCACCGCCGCCAACTCAAACAACTCATCCAAATCTTGGTCTAATCTATCATCATCATCATCCGACACAATCATCGAATCTAAATATTTCGTCGGCATCACCAACATCATCGTCATCGTCGAATTCATCGACATCAGATCTGCGCGAACAAACATCAGCTTATTTATCGTCATTCGATCATCACAGACGAGTTAAATTAGAACTTCAAGATGCTTCTGCATAAAAAGACAACGTTCGTTTTTTTTTCCTTTTTCTTTTTTTCTTCTTCGTTTCTCTTATATTTACAGTGCTTGTACAGTTTATGTATGTGTGTGTGTGTATCTTATTTTTTAAAAATACGAACAAAAAAAAAGTCCCATCATAACAACAATTATATTCTATTTCTCACTAATTTTCTTCGTTTTTTTTTCTCTCTCTCTCTTTTACGACATTCTTCTTGATCAAGTAAATCGATTTACGATTGGTTGATTTTTGTGAACATGAAAATTTACCCCATATAGAGAATGAATAAAAACTAAAGAAAGAAACATTTTCTCGATTGGTTCTTTTTAAATTGAAATAATCATAGAAAAAGAAAACTATATTATATGATTAAATTCATTAGAAATTATTTCGTGACTTTGTTATTCATTTATTGAGATATATATATATATATATATGATGACAATATATAGAAAATTAGATGAAAGATAAACGGAAATGTAAGAAAGAAGGTCGAACTTGTAATTTAACGAGGAAGTACGGAAATACATCATCAAAAGAAAGAACAAGAGAGAAAGAAAGAGAGAGAATCAATCTTTATTCACATTAGTCTACTCTTGCTCTAGATTCTTAAAGAATAGAATCATTTGCGTGTTTAACAAGAAAGAGTCTCAATCTAATCGAATAATCCCGACTAATCTGTTGCTATAAAAGACCTAATCGTTTTTCCGCTTCATTTACGTTCTATTGGCATATAAATACAAGAGACAGAAAGAACGAAAGGAGAAGAAGAAGGAAAAAAACGTAAACGATATTATACATGTATATAGATGACAAGGATTTTGATTCACACCATCATCATCATCAATCCCACCCGTTGTGTGTTATTGAATGAATAGAGCTACTCGAGTTAATTGTGGACGACTTGAGCTTGTTGCAAATATACATTCATCTTTACTCTCTCTCTTATTCTTATATACAAGTGGCTCAATATATAATTGTTCTATATTCTTTATCCATATACACATGCATGCACTTGGATTGTTAATACCCATAATTAGATTCGAGGTTGTTTTATATTTATATACATGTTAAGTTTCTTTTTTTTCCTTTTCTTCTTCTTCTTCTTCTTCAACACTCTACTTATTGAAATAATAAATGAAGAACAAGAAAGAAAACCAATGATGAGGTTGACTAACATGCGAAGACTATTAGTAGTGAATAATTACAGTATAGATGTGCCTTCTTTATCTTTAATAACATGCTTATTTAGAAAATAGTCGAGAAGCAAAATAACATCAATACGGACATTAAAAAATGATGATAATGTCGTTGAAAGAAAAAGAAGCAATTTGAAGCCTGATTACATTTGATGATGACGAATAGGAAGAGCAAGTGCCCGATGCCGATGAATTGCTCATATCCGGCTTGCTTTTTATTCTTTAATCATCTCCATCTGCATTTTCTCTTCTTCGTTTTTTTCTGTCATCATCATATTGATGACAATAAAAAAAGAAAAGACGAAGAAGAAGAGAAACTCAATGAACATCATTATCATGAGCAATTGCTGATTTCAATTGCAATATCCTGTTATATGTGCATATCACACAATACTCTTCACATCTCTAATTTTGTTTCATTTCCGTTGGAAAAAGAAAAAAAAAATTCGTCTTGCTTATCGAGGTGTACATCCTCATTTATGTCTCTTCTAATCAAATAATTTTCTTTTTTTCTTTTCATAAAGAAGAAGAAGAAGAAAAAAAACGACTGTAACAGTAATAAAGAATGAAAGAAATTTAATTAACATAAATACACAATCATATACTTCTTTATTACAGCAACAACAACAACAACAACAACAACAACAATATTCAAAGAAAATAACGCGTAAAAGCAAGTGAAACATTGATAACTAATAAACAAGTGCCAAATATTAAACTGAGAAGAATACTTGCACGGCGACGTTTAAATAAATTCGGATATAAATATTCAATAAACGAAGAAAATATATACTGACCATCCAATGCATAACATGGTACAGCATTGAAAAATGCTAATGCAAATGAAAACGCACCGAGATATCTTAATTGTGAAGAAAAGCAAAAATTAAGAACAAAAAAATCAATGAAAAGGTTTAATTGAACTTACTGAAAAAACAGCGGAATATCATGAATGAGCATTGTTGGCAAATAGATGTAGTCGGATTTATAAGATTGAATGTTAACTAAATAGGAAAATTAGTAGATAGTTTATAATTTCTTTTTTGTCGTGCGTGCGTGTGTGTGTTTTTTCTTGCGGAAAGGAAATACTCGATGATTAACTAATAATTTACTTGTTGGAACTCATTAGTATTATTCTGTTCTTTCTTTTTTTGATGACCTGACTTAAAGCAAAAAAAAAGAGCCCGGATATGATCTTTAGTTTCTTACTGGTGCGGTAGATTTCATGAATAGAACCAACGAATAATATTGGCGGACCGTTCGTATGTGCTAAACGAATTAAACGTGTAATATTATCCGAAGAAAATGGATGAACACAAGATGATTCAGCATGATAACTCTGACAATCACTATTGAGATAACATGACGGATGTTTTGTAACGACACGAGCTTCCATACAGGCACCGTTCTGATCGGGATATTGTTTGGAATGAAAGAGAAAACAATAGTTCTTTTGTGATAAATTTTGACAACAATCAAAATGAGTCCTTTGATTTAATTCTAAATTTTTGAAAAGAAGAATTAGATTGATTTTTTTTCTCTTTCTACCAATATGACTCGAGAGAATCTGTATTTCCGTTTGTGATAAACAAAATCCACTGCTTTTCAATGGATCACGTTCATGTATCGATCTTAAACATTGATACCAATCATCCGATGTTCGAACTAGACAATTATCAATTGATTGAATTACTGAATGAACAGGTAAGAGATCACGAATAGGCGAATCCTAAGAAAAACAAAATCAATGTGAATCACATGAATATTTCGTCGTTGAAATAATTTACTTTGGCTACACGAGAGACAGTAGCTGCTTCCGTATAAAAATATCGAATAAAAATTGGATTAAAAAGAAGAAATAGAAGAGCAATAACAACTAAAACCATATTATGAAAAACACCGGCACAATAAATTCTGTTTATTTAATCAAAGACAAAAAGAAATAATGTTTCAAATACTGCAGCAAGAGACAATCTTTTTCTTTCAAAGACTTACCTTAATTGTCGTACAGGCGAAATCATTTGTAATTGTTCTTGATGTAGATCAACATAAGCACCGGGATAGAGAAGAAATAAAAAATATCCACAACCATTCACGCGAATTTGTTCGCTAGAAAACGAACGATTTTCAACAATTTGTAAACAAAGAAAAAAAAACATGATGTCAAACGTACGCTGATGCAGCAATAGCATGACCGAATTCATGGAAAATTGTACAAAGAAGTAAAGCAAAAAAGAAATGTGGCATTTGTTCTAATGGTACATTCACGCCAGGAATCTAAAGAAAAATCGAATCATTTTTCTTTTTTGACAAACGATTTTCAAAAACAACGAACAATCGGTTGAATTAATAATTTATCACGTTCATTTTCAATAACATCAGTTCGATATGTTGAACTATCAGTGAATAATTTTCCATCATCATCAGTAGGTAGACGTAGTTTATTCAAAGAATTTCGTTGTTGTAATTCATAGATGTATTTTATTGGTAGAATAACAAGTGTACAACAAGCAGTCAATGATGTACAGAATGCAACGATGATGCCAATTGAAAACCAGATCTTCCATAGACGAGAATTACTCGTACCAATTCGATTGAAAGCATGATTGAATGATGTTGTATAAAATCCGATATTAAATATCGATATATGACAGCCTAATGAGTGGAGAAAATGTGTATACGGACGTTTTGTCGAACGTAAACGCTAAATATGCAGAAAAATAAATAAATAAAATAGATTTGTTGTTTGTCTTTTCTCGGTACCAGAAGAAAATGATTGAGTAAATAGACGATACACCAAATGATCAACAGTTGAAGAACAAAACGAATAAATATCATTGTCGATGCATTGAAACGCATCTTCGAATGATCACGTTCCTTGACAAAAATTACAAGAAATAGTTTAGTTGATATTCATTTCGTTGTTTGGGATGGGGGTGAACTTACAATTAAACTCGGCATAGTTTTTTTCTAGTTTGTTGGTGTTGTTTATTCTTTTTCATCGTAATGAAATCATGTTGAAAGTGATTTTCTGAAGAAATGAGAGAAATAAAAATGATAATTTATTATTATTATTATTATTATTTTCGATAAAATAACTATAAAGAACGAAAACCGGCTTTTCTTGTTTAGCGAAAAACGAAAAAAAAAAAGAAATCAAATACATTATATTGCATGCACAAAATAAAGAAATTATTTTTGTTGTTCTTTCGATGTTGTCGAAGGATGATATCGATGATAGGAACTCGCAGGTACTTGTTGCAGTACTCGATTGGTTGATAATTGAGAAGGAGATGACGATGGTGAACGACGTGGAAAAAATGTTTCATCATCATTATTTGTTGTCGATGATGAATGAGTACTTTTGACGAGAGGAATCGATGGAGATGTTGAATAAACAGATATATACAAAGGAGCTGTACGAACAGTGGCTGGCGAATGTTGTTGTTGTTGTGCAAATGAAGAGGATGATGAACGAGAAGGAGAAGGAGGTAGCGGAAAATGATCGTGAGAATAAACAGGTGAAAATGGATCATCAAATGAAGAAGTTCGTTTATCAAATGATGAACATTCAGAACGAGATGATGGATCATCATCGCCAAGAAGAAAAACACTGTTACTTGATGGACGTTCGGATGATGATGATGTCGATTTCGGTGGTGGAGAAACCGATGGAGTTTTTTCACTTGATTCTGACGATGAATTGGCAGTTGGAGTTGTGAAACCACCTGATGAATTGAGCATCAATGGACTAATATTCAATCGAAATCCAAGAGACTAAAAAAGAAGCAAAGATTCGAAATATTCTTCTTTTGGATTGAAATCTACTTCTTGAGTTGAATGTTCATTTAAGACTTTACTATTAACAAACGCTCGTTGTATGATTTGCTCATTCGATGAATCCGAATCGGAAAGTCTCGGTGCTGTTTGAACATAAACATTTTCTTGTTCATCTTCATAAGCCGGAGAAAATCGTACAGGTGTACTACAAGTTCGATGATGGCCTTTCGTTGTCGGTGTCATCATATGATTGATACAATTCGATTTGATAACAGCCGCTGCTGCTGCTGTCGTCGTCGTCGTCGTTGTTGTTATTTGAGATTCTGGTAGAGAAAATAATGATGTCGATAATGATGAACGTGTATGACGAGAAGCAGTCGAAAGATCTGTGGCTTTTGTTTGAAATTTTTCTTTCGATGATTCAACATCTGATATACTGCTATGATGTGAAGCTGATTTTTGCCATGAAACGCACGATTCTTTATCGGAATCATTGCCACTATCGCCAGCTGAACTTCTCGGCATGGAACGATTGATTTTCGAACTTGATGATGATGTTTTACTCATTGTTGTTGGCGTTGCAACAGGTGATATTTCCATTGAATCAACAAAACCTTTGTGAAAACCGGCGATTTTCGAATCATCAATATTGAAATTAATAGCAGCTAAACCCAATTTATTCATCCATTTAGCCATTTCATCACGAGATGTACACGAGAAATATTCACGATTTTTACTATTGTCATCTGCGATACGAAAAGCGTATTTTCGTTTTTCAGGTGCTGGTGAAACGTTTTTTCCTTCGAGTTTGATTTCAATTTCTTGATTTTTATCCTACAAAAAAAAACGAACGAGACGATAGAATCTTCATTTCTTATCCATAGAAGAACGACTCACATCTTGAGATTTAAATATATATAAAACACCACCTTTTAACACACACCAATAGAGTTTCCATTGTACAAATGGTATTGGTCCTTTCGATGAATAACGATAAAGAAATCCTTCACAATCACCTTTACCCAAATCTTTACATGAAATATTTCGACAGGAAGCTACAAAAACAAAACACATCGAATAAAACACAGTTCATATTCAATTATCTCCCCGTTTTCCCCTCCCCTGAACAAAACTAAACCGATGAGAAAGAGTTTACCTATAGTATTCTTTATTTATTAGAAAGTGACTAGAAAAAGAGAGAATTGTGGGACGTGAATGATGCGTAAATACTTACAAGTTCGTTTCGGACGACGTCGTTCTGTCGAAGCGGAACTCTAGAGAAAAACAGTTTCGAAAGCAATTTGACACGAAATTGTTTTGTTTTACTTTTCGCCTATTACTATAAAATAACGGCGGTTTATTCGTGACAATACTACTGGAAATTGAACACGTGTCATCTTTGGAATCAATTCGAAATCTACTCGAAATTAATATGAAAATACGTAAATAAATCGATAGATTCGTCTTACGATGATGCTTTTTCAATATCAGTATTAGCTCGTTTCGTACGACCTTTTTCGGCGGAATCCGGTGTCTATTTAACAGAAGAATGTTTTTCGAAAAAACGAAGAACTCGAAATCGTACTTTAAATATATTCGATAGTGACGAATGTGACAGTGAGTCTGTCTGTAGATTTATTTGGCTTGCTGATTGATCTCCCATCGTTAAAGGATTTGCTGGAGGCGATGACGATATGTGCTCGTCTTGTAATGACATGGTTGATGTTTGTTTTTTTATTGAGTGTATACGTTTAATATTAACTAATTGTGGTTGATCTTTCGTTGTCGAATCGTTCATATCAGCAATGATTGATTTAGCATCTGGTCGTGGACGGAAAAACGTCGTGATATATGATTCAAAGCCCTGAAATGGAATGAATTAATATAGAAAACAAAACAAAACGAGGCAAATGAGAGTAGATGTTCGTAATTATCTCATGATGTTTATATAATTAGACCTCGTAAATGATTTTAGCGAAGGTTTTACCATTTTTTTCGGACTTTTTGGAGTGGAATTTTGTGATGAAAGATTGGCGCCTGCTGATTGTGGTCGTTCGGTATCTAAATCAGAAAGTAACAAACATCTCGGTTCTTGTTCTTCTGCAATCGTACTCTTTGTTTTCAGTGTTTCAGGAAATGATTTTGGTGTTACTAAAAGTGCTGTCGATGAGGAAGACGATGATGGTTGTATTGTATCGGAATGTTCATTGGTATCGAATGTACTCGTACTATTTGTCATTGATTCAGATAGATCCGGTAATGATGTATGTTGTTCACGTCTGATTTGTGATGCACGTTTACTTTGGTACAACGTTTCATCGTCACTTTCAACTTCAATTTTCCTATGAACAAACGAAAAATGAAAATTTGTCGATAATAAAAATAAAATCGAGATTTATTTTTGAGCAAAAGACACAATTTCGACAACATCGATCATTTCATCTACCTGTTCTTCTTCTCGAATACTATTTCATAGAAAAAAGAAAACTAAATTTATTCAAAAAAAAGACAAAACCCGAAAAAAACCAAATGAATTGAGATTGGTTCTTACTCGACTTGTTCTAAGAGCATCGTTCGATTTTCTTGAGTCTGCTGATTTCGACGTTCGAGAACGCCACGTGCTCGTGAACGACGAGGATCTTGTGGACCCTCGAGTAAACGTTTCGTATAGATTTCATTGTCATTATGTTGCGGCATTTTTTTGACTAACAAACAAATTTCATTCGATTGAGACGATGTTCGAAGTAGATCATTGAAATGTATCGGATCCCAACCGATCTATTCTTACGAAACGATTTCACATCAAAACAAAGAAGAAGAAAAAACTATTTACCACAACTTGATTATTAATTTCAATTATTTCATCACCAATATTAATCGCACTGAAACCTGTTCCCATAAAACCCATCGACTAAAAGTCATTTCAATGAATTCAAATGTTCATCTCACGAAATTCTCATACTTCAGTTTCAATACTTGATATCACATGAGTAAAATCTGGCATCGTTGTATATTCAATATTCTTTTCAAAGAGAGCGAAAGAAAAACAACGAATTATCGCTTTTTTTTTCAAAATTTTGTTTACCACATCATTTTTCAATGGACGTCGTAAATGTACTCGAGTTAAATAACAATCCGATGAGACTAATGAATCTTTATTTTGCCGAACTAACATCATCGCTGTTGTTCGTAGATCATTGATCTAAAGTCAAAACGAACGATTTCAGCAAATAAAAAACTCCCAAACATTCGTACATCGACGATTAATTTCGATTTGGTTATGTTGAATTGATCAGTTCGTTTCAAACTTCTTATCAAAAGTCTTATCTGTACAAGAACATTGATAATCTTTCGATTTAAATCAATATATTCCGTATTTTCAATAAATGGCAATCTTTTTCAAACAAAAAAACAAAAGCAAAATCAACGAAAGATTTATATTCGAATAACCAACCTGCCGAGCCAATGACATGCGAGAACAATCGCGTCTGATAGATGACTTATTGACGTGTAGAATTCCGGTGAATTGATAACATTACTATTTTCAATTGTTGAATCTTTATCTTCAGGTCGTTTCAATAGATTGTAACATGTTGTTGCCGAACAATGAATACGCATGAAAAGTAACGCTAATGTTTCGCTAGTCAAACGATTGACAAGTGTAAGAAGTGTATCCGTTGATTGCATTATGATTAATTGTTGATCGAGTTGAGTTATACCCATACGAATTAAATCTTCTCGGAGAAGAAAACTTAATGCTGTACCATCGATACGATGCCGAAGAAATATATCACTAACATCACTGGAAATACCGGCAAGACCTTGACAAAAAAAGAAATAGAAAATTTGATTCGATTTGTTTTGTTTTGTTTTGTTTCGCTCAAACCTCGTATCCATCGAGCAACTTCGGCAGCTTCCCAGCAGGAAACTATCATCGAACGTTCTCGAGTTAATTTGATTGAACCATTATTATAATGTAATGATTGCATTTTGGTTTCTATGAATCGTTGTCTTTTGCAATCACCTTCTTCTTCATAAATAAAAACTTTATGTTGGCTGTTGGATTTTTATCTAATCAAAAAATTCAAGTTGCCATTTCACTACAGATAAATACGATTGAAATCGATTGTAGTTACGAAAAAAAAATATCTTGTTGTTTTTTTTCTCGTTCTATTTCGTTACTCTACATTCATTCGAAAATCAATGTGAATTTCATAAGCAATAGGATTCCATAGAGGTCGCTGACTCGTTTATTTTCTTTTTCTTTTGACATATTATTAGTCAGTTTTGTTTTCTCTTGTATTGCAGTTAGTTGATTGTTATTTTTTTGAAAACGACATGGTTTGTTATTATTTCTATTGATTTATTTCAACAAATGAATCGAATCTTTTTCAGGGAGAACGTAAAGGACAAAATAAATACTATCCACCGGATTTCGACTGGAGAAAACATTCGTCGCTCAATGCGTATCAGGGCGTTCACGCGCTCCGTGAACGTGCACGGAAACTCGATCAGGGAATTCTTATTATTCGGTAGATTGAACGAAAACTGAAAAAACTTCTTTAGAATTTTGGTTTTTTCTTAGTTTTGAAATGCCCTATAACATCTGGTGTAATACATGTGGGAATCATATTGGCATGGGCGTACGTTATAATGCACAGAAAACGAAAATAGGAAATTATTATACGACACCGATTTTTCAATTTCGAATGAAATGTCATTTATGCGATGGACATTTTGAAATCAAAACAGATCCGAAAGTAAAACGAAACCAATGATTTGAATTGTTGATTGAATTGTTGATTGTTTCAGGCTCGAGATTATGTGATTGTGAGTGGTGCTCGTCGAGAAGAACAACGATGGGACGCAGCAGATAATGGTCAAATTGTTATGCAATGTAAAGAAGATTTTCAAAAAGAAAACAATTATTGAATCTGTTCTTTTTTGTTTTTCGTTTGTAGCAACTGAAGAAATGAAAAAATTAGCAACAGATGCAATGTTTAAACTCGAATACGAGGGCAAAGATGTTTCGAAAAAAGACACCAAAACAACGACTGATCTCACTGACTTAGAACTTCAGCAAAGTGCATGGAAAGATGATTATATCATCAACTATGTTCTTCGAAAGAATCTTCGAGTATGATTTCTTTTGCACATGTTTTCAAGAGACTGAATTCGAATTGTTTTTAGGAATCTAAACGTGAAGAACGTTTGCAACGAGAAGCCGATGATCAAGTTCGAAAACGTGCATCAATCGACATACCTTTGCTACCATCGAGTCGACAAGACGATCGTTTAGCTAAACTCTATCGATTAGAATCTGTTCGAAGTACGGATATTCGATTAGTTTTCAATTCGATCGTTGTTTTTTTTCTAGCGGCTGAACAAACTGAAAGTGATCGACGCGAAGCTATTGATCAACAGCAAGTTCTGAAAGGAACTTCATCAACTGCATCGGAAATCAATTGGGCGCCATCGACATTTACAAGCAATAAAAAACAACTTTCATCTGCATTAGGCATCGTTCGAAAAATTGACAAAACTTCCGAGACGACCCAAGCGAAGTCTCTGGTATCTTATGGAGATGATGACGATGATGATGATGAAGATTAAATGTCTAATCTTTGTTTTTCTGTACATTTTAATTGGATAATAGATGTGTTTTGTTTTAAAAAAGTTACGAACAGGTTGAATAAAACTCAACGATAGAGTATTTCTAGATTTTTCATGTCGTCGAATGATGCTTCTTCATCCGGCATCGAAAGTGATACCGATAGTTTACCGTATGTAACTGGAGGAGAAGAAGAAGAAGAAGAAGAAGCGAATGAAAATAATGATTCAATGGAAACATTAATCGATGACAATGATGAAGGTTTTATTAATACAAAAAACGATTCGAAATCGACAAATAAAAAAATTAATAAAACTCCGAAAATTCTTTCAACAACATCGAAATACAAATCATCTCAGTATCCACGTTCTGTTCAAAATCCATACGACGACGGTTTGTACACGATGGCAAATTCTCTAATTTTGTCATTTGTTTCTTTTATAGATACGAACAGATCATCCGTTGTCGAAGATTGGGATGAAGAATGTAAATTAACTGAACCTTACTGTAGATTAATTTAGCTATTTTCTTTGGATAAAATTGAGAGAGAAATGACAAATTTTCTAGATTTTCCTGGTTACATACGTCGAGCTCAATGGCCGAATCATTGGCGCTGGACGCCACCACTCGGTATTCGTCGTACTTGTACACAACAGTTACATCGTAATTTTGGTTTCGAACCACTTAGTCCGTACGAGGATATACAAAGTCGTTATTCGAACATCGAAATCCGTCATTTTACAATGGACTTTCGATAAGCAAAAACGAATTCTTTTCGTTTCGTTTTGTTGTTCGCTTGAAATCTTTTATTTATCTTAGTCATTGTTTTGTGTGTGTGTGTCAAATTAACTGTTATTGTGCTTTCATGAAAATATTTTCTTGCTGTTTCCTTTTTTTTGCCGGAGCAAAAAACCTGAAAGTGATGCTTATACATTCAACTTAAAGAAAAGAAAAATAAAAAGTAGAACCTGAGACTTGAAATCAAAATATTTTATTAGCAAATGATGTTTTTATTTTAAAAAGTGTTGCTCTGGCAGACTAGTATTGCTACCGGTCTGCTCATTTTCGTCATTGCAACTTGAATTTTGATCGAAACCGATCTTTACCTCTTGGTAAGTGTAATAAGCAATTTACCTCGATAGTAGTTCTAGAACGCCATCTCTCAAGTCCTTACACATCGTTTTTCTGCAAAATTGAAGGAGGATAGACAATAGATAAAGACATACGTGAATCTGTCCTATTGACAGCAGTCACACAAATTGCTTATTACAACTTACCAAGAGGTAAAGATCGGTTTCGATCAAAATTCAAGTTGCAATGACGAAAATGAGCAGACCGGTAGCAATGCTAGTCTGCCAGAGCAACACTTTTTTCACTAATTTTGAATGATGATATGAATTACAGAGGGTGCCGAATAGTTTTCTCTCTTTTTTGTTTGACATATTATTAGTCAATTTTATTTCCTCTTATATTTTCATGGTCATTCTGTAAATTCATTGTATCAATGGAAGAACCCATTCGAAATCCTTATACGAGGTTAGTTTGTACTTTTGCTTTCGTCTTCAACTAGGGAACAGAAAGAAACAGATGTTATCTATTTGCTAGTTTCTTCATTGACCTTCAGGGAAAAAACAAAAGCCAATTCCATTAACTTTTATTCATATTTAAGTAATACATTCACAATTGACAAAGACCATATATCAATTACGACACATCATTTTTCTCCTTGTGTTGCTGATATATTATAAAATACTTATTTTATTTTATTTTTTGCCGGAGCAAAATACCTGAAAACAATGCTTATACAATTTTATTTTGAGTTAAAATGAAAATAGTGCACGTATTGTTTCATCTTTAAGCCAACCGTCAACAAATTCGGAAATTTCAATTAAACCAGATTTATCTTCATCTAATCGTTCTAAAATAGCGCTCGCAGCTGGTTTTATGCCGGCATTCATAACATTGGTTACATGTGTATTCGATGTTTTCTTATGATATTCTTGTAGACATTTTAAAACACGTTCGAGTTCCTTTTGTGATACTAAATTATCACTATTTCGATCAATAATTCGAAACATAAAATGAGCTTTTTCAATTGGAGATTCCGTTCGAAAGAATTTTATACTCATTAAATATTCAAGAAAATCCACATGACGATCATTATTTGTATCAATAGCCGAGAAAACACAATCGATTAAATATTTTACATGTTTATATTTACCAGGAGGTATATGATCACCGAGTAATTCTTCTAAATAGGGTTTCTTCAGTCGACCATCTTCGGCAAGGTCAAAAAACTTCGCGTGTTCTGCACGAATTTCTTTATCAGATAAGCCAGTTACCGTTCGACAACGTGCTACGGTTTGGTCATCTAAAGTTTTGTAAAGTTCATCGGGTTTACGAACAATATTTCCCATCTGAAACAAAAACCGAATAAATCAAAATAGAATTTTGATTCTTCTAGATATGTGTTTGTCTATTGTCGATGGGAACTTTCTTCGATCCACTATGACATATTTGCCGTCAAGAACATCACGTAGTTATTATTGTTACAACTTAGCGTTATGCGACGTTCTTTTATGCGTATGCGTGCACACACGAAGTAAACAGTTGCTTCGCTTTTCTCTATTTCTTTCTTTCTTTCTTTCTGTTTTTGTCTTTTTCTTTGTAATAAAAAAAATGACAGAGTATTATTCTTCGATAATATCTCACCAAACGAGATCGAATTAGTCATAATGCAAAATAAAAGTGTTTTCTTTTAAATCGGTAGATTTATACGGTTGCAGAACGAGAAGAAAAATAAATAGATGGACTATATATACTTATGTAATCATAAAAAACTAACGGGTTGTTGGTCTAGTATACGTAGTATATGTGACTCATACGTTTTTTTTCTTTCGTTCGTTCTTTTCGTTTTAAAACGACTGCGGATAGAGGTTACTCTAGTAGAAAAAGAACATGTTGTTGTTTATTTCACATATTCTAGAGTGATGACGAATGAAACGTCAGACTCCGTGTCGGAATCTCTTCACCATCGTCGAAAGAAATCAAACTCTAAGCCGATTGCTTCGCCTGTCGAAGAAAAAGATGATAAATATCGATCAAAACCGCCGGTTCAGCGGTCTTGTTTTCGTCGACATATCTGTTGTAATTTGCTTCTTGTCATTTGTGCAATCTGGTTAATCTCGTTTTTTCGACCGGATTATTCAATTCATATACGGAATAAAATCGAAGAAATTTTAAAATCTTTTAATTTAACATCCGAAGAATTTCGTCTACGACCTGGACAACGTCTTGCTGAATTTCGTCAGCCATCAATGCCGATTATTATCATTCCAGGTATTATATCAACTGGATTAGAACTGTGGAAAGGAACAGAATGTGCAACAGGCAAATTTCGTCATCGATTTTGGACGTCGATGCAGATGGTTGATAATATCGGTCGTGATCATCAATGTTGGTTGAAGCATCTCTCATTAAATCTCACGACTTGGTATGTAAACAGATCGTAAGATTTGATTAGATTTTGTTTTTTTTCTCCAAAAGGTCGGATCCAGATTCGATTCGTCTTCGACCAGTACTTGGCTGGGCGGCAGCTGATTATGTGTATGTTGAGAGTCTCGTTTTTTTTCTTCGTTCTTCAATTTCAATGCGGTAGGTAGATTTCCTGGTTATTGGCTATGGAGTAAAGTGATAGAAAATCTCGCTGATATTGGCTATGATCCAACGAATTTAGTTACACTTGGCTATGATTGGCGATTGGCACCGCAATTTCTCGAAGAACGTGACGGATATTTTACTCAATTGAAGTTCTATGCAGAATTTCTTCGGTAGAGAAATTATATTTTGCATTTCTATTTTTTTTTTTCTATTTTTATTTTTAAAGAAAAAAACATGGCCAAAAAGTAGCATTGATTAGTCATTCAATGGGTGCTAATTATATTTTCTTTTTTCTTCGTTGGGTTACTGAAAAAGCCGGAGATCAATGGATTGAAGAAAAGTTGTTCCTATTATTCAATGCACAATTTTGATTTTCTTTTTGTTGAAATAATAGTGTTGCAACATTCCTCAATGTCGGTGGACCATTACTCGGCACGCCGAAGGCATTCAGTGCCGTTCTATCCGGTGAAATGAAAGATACATCGGTGCTCGGCGATCTCGGCCGAAATATTCTCGGCAAAGTTGTTGGTAAACTCGTTGTTTTTCCTCGATTCTTTCGTGCACTCGGCAGTGTACCGTCGATGTTTCCACGAGGTAAAATCAATGTCATTTGTCAAAGCAAAATATCGATCGAGTTAATTAGGTGGACATAAAGTCTGGAAAGAATGTTATGGGTCAACAAAAGAACCACTCGAACATATGCTTTCATTTCCTCCAGGTCGTTATAAAGGTTTTGCAGATAAATTACGAAAATTACGTCAAACATGCGAAGAAGAAGTCGATTATGAACATGGTTTTGATTCGATTCTCGAAGAATTATATGCCAAACCTGAATTAGTCGAAGAGATTATGACACATAATCATACCGTAGAAGAATTCTATGATGTTTTAAAAACATTTGCGCCACGTTATATGAAATTAGTGAATAAATATTATAATCTCGATGGAACAGAACGTACGAAAACTAAACCTGAAAATCCAGATCAATGGAAAAATGATTCAAGATTTTGGACAGATCCACTTTCGACACCGTTACCAAATGTAACAAATTTTAAAGTTTATTGCAGTAAGAAAATTGTTAATTTTCTGCAAACAATAAAATCTTTCATTATATGATGATTAGTGTACGGTTATGTCCAAGAACCAATGACTGAATGGTAGGTTAAGATTCTTCTTTTTTCGTCTCATCAAAATTCATTTTTATTTAGCGGATATTCATATGGTTTTTATTCTCATACTGATTATTGTTCGAGTGCATTGCTGCTCTTCAATACGTCGCATACAGACTCATCATCTCGTCCAAAATCAGGTGTTTATCTCGGTCCTGGCGATGCAACAGTTCCACTTGTATCTCTCGGTCATATGTGTGCTGGCCCATGGAAACAACATGGTAGTCATCTCAATCCAGGTCGTGTTCAATCGATTATACGTGAATATGTACACAAAACAACATCGTTTGATATTTTAACTACTCGTCTTGAAGACGCTCTACGAGGTGGAGAATATGCTGTTACACATGTCGAAATACTTGGCAATCGAGAATTTCTTAGTGATCTATTGATTATTGTTTCGAAACCAATTGCTGGAACAAATCAAAGTCAGTTAGCTGTCAATGATGATAATATTGATGACGATAAAATTCATTCGAATATTAAACAAATAAGTAAACGAATTATGGATCGTCATTAGCCAATGAACAAATCTGCGTATATACTTTTTCCTTGTCACAACTGTCCATTATGAATAAATTCGTTTTTCCTTTCAATAGAAGAAAAATAATAGTTAACTATCATTTTTTCTTTTTCTCTAAACAATGATCGGTTGAATCGAGGTCGGGAGAGAGAGGGAGCAATGAAAAGTGACTGACTACTATTTTATTCTTTAATCACGAAGCGTTCGACGTTTTATATCTTCGGAATTTTTTAAATGCCCGGAATACTCGATAATTATTGTGATATAGACATAAAATATACGGATATTTTCATAAATAATGAATGGCTGAAAGCATCGAATGGAAAAACATTTTCTGTAATTAATCCAAGTACAGAAAATGAGATCTGTCGAGTCCAAGAAGGTACAAAGGTAGGATCTTTGAGGAATATTTTCGATTATTATAAATCATGATCGTTTGTAGAACGATATTGATAAGGCAGTTGAATCTGCTGAAAATGCTTTCCGACGTAATTCACCTTGGCGTCAATTACAACCATTTCAACGTGCTGGTTTAATTCGTAAATTAGCCGATTTAATTCGTCGTGATGTGGATTATCTATCTGTAGGAAATTTCTTAGATCTTTTTTTTCGCTTGATTAACTTTTGTTTGTTTTTTTTTGTAGAAATTAGAAACATTAAATGGAGGAAAAGTTCTTCAAGAAAGTATTTGTGAAATTCAAGGAGCAGCTGCTTGTCTTGATTATTGTAATTAAAAATAATCAATCGAAATTATTCTAAATATTAATTTCGAATTGTTATAGATGCCGGATGGACTGATAAAGTCGCTGGTGAAACCTTACCAACAGAACCGAATGTTGTTACTTATACACGACATGAACCAATTGGTATCTGTGGACAAATTATTCCTTGGTTAGTCGAATTGATCGATATCTAATGATTAGATTCATTGTTTTTTATTTTAGGAATTATCCTGTAAGCTTGTTTATATATTGAAATGATCGAATGATATTTATGTTTTTTGATAGACGTTGATGTTAGCATTAAAACTTGGTCCAGCTTTGGCTTGTGGTAATGTCATCGTACTCAAACCAGCTGAACAAACACCACTCACAGCACTTTATTGTGCTTCTCTCATTAAAGAAGTAACAGTTCATTCTTACGATCAATTTACATTCGAATTTTTTAATGATGAAATAGGCTGGTTTTCCTCCCGGTGTTGTAAACATTGTACCAGGTATATGAATTCATTTGAATACGAAGGAATATTGATAATCTTTCATTTAGGCGATGGACCAAATTGTGGTCATGCAATTGTGATGCATCAAAAGATTAATAAAGTTGCTTTTACTGGTTCGCTTGAGATTGGTAAACAAATTCAAGAAAGTTCGGGCAAAACAAATTTGAAACGTGTTTCACTTGAACTTGGTGGAAAATCGCCACTCATCATTTGTGAAGATGCTGATAGTAAATTAACCTTTTTGTTTCTTTTAAAATAAATATCTTCGATTGATTTGTAGTCGACGATGCTGTAACTACTGCTCATGAAGCGTTATTTACACACGCAGCTCAAGTTTGTTTTGCTGCATCACGAATTTATGTTCATTCGAAAGTTTATGATGAATTTATTGCGAAAAGTGTTGAACTAGTTAAACAACGCGTCGTTGGCGATCCATTCAACGCAAATACTAAACAGGGACCACAAGTTCGATTACTCGGACAAACAATTAAAAAATATTTCTTTTTTTTTCTGATTAAATTTAGATCAGTGAAGTTCAATTACAAAATATTCTTCAATATATTCAATCGGGCATCAAAGCTGGTGCTAAACTTGAATGTGGTGGTCGACGATTTGGTAATCGAGGATATTTTATTGAGCCAACTATCTTTAGTGGAGTCAAAGATGACATGAAAATTGCTCGAGAAGAGATCTTTGGACCCGTTATGTCAATATTAAAGTTTGATTCCTATGATGAAGTAATAGAACGTGCAAATAACACAAATTATGGTCTTGCAGCTGGTGTCTTTACAAAGGATTGTAAGTTACCTTGAAAATTAAATCGAAATATATATTTTTCAATGTTTTAGTATCACGAGCTCTCGAATTTGTCGATCAATTACAAGCTGGTTCAGTTTGGGTCAATCAATATCGAGCCATACAATTTCAAGCACCATTCGGTGGATTCAAACAGTCAGGCCTTGGTCGAGAACTAGGTCGATATGGCCTCGATGAATATTATGAGGTGAAAACAGTATCAATTAAAATCAAATAAAATACCTTTTCTTTTATCGATTTATAAATAAAACATTTTATCATTTCACATGCCCTCATTCCTTGATTTCGATACTTTTCTTTTTGCGTACTTTCGCAAGACAAATGAAATCACTTGTTTTTCTTCTTTGTATGTTTATTATTTACTGATAGAACAGAAGAGTGAAGAAAAAAATAAAATCTGACCTAATTTCACAAATATGTTTTTCTGTCTTCACATTTAGTTTCAACGTGGAGAGACTACAAAAGCATTCGACACACTCCAACATGAGTATAATATTCTTTTTTCTAGATGTCGACTACAAACTCAAATCCTCAAAACATTGAAATTAAATATACACAAATATTTATCAATAATGAATGGCATAAAGCATCGAATGGAAAAACATTTCCCGTGATTAATCCAAGTACAGGTGAAGAAATTTGTCAAGTTCAAGAAGGCACACGAGTAATTAACAACGATCACACTATTCTTATATTCGATCGAACGATTTTAGGCCGATGTCGATAAAGCTGTTCAAGCTGCTCGAAAAGCTTTTAATATTGAATCACCATGGCGTAAACTCGAACCAGCCGCACGTGGTAATTTAATGAGAAAATTTGCAGCTCTTCTTCGACGTGACATTGATTATTTATCAGTACGAATATCTTTTTTGATTTCACTCTCAAGTCTCTACTTTCGATATTAGAAATTGGAAACATTGAATAATGGTAAAGCAGTTGATGACAGCAAAGGAGATATCTATGCATCAGCTGACTGTCTTGAATATTGTACGTTGAATGAAATTGTTTGTATTGCGATTAAGAACGTGACTTTATTTAAGATGCTGGGTGGACTGATAAAATAACGGGTGAAACTATTCCTGGTGCACATGACCAAATGATTTTCACTCGTCATGAACCGATCGGTGTTTGTGGTCAAATTATTCCATGGTAAGTTCATCTCACTTTTCGAACAGAACAATTACCTTTGAATCTGTGTGTTTGTTTAGGAACTATCCAGTATGCTATGATTCTCGTCAAGACTCTGAATGAACTACTTTATTTCTGCTTAGATTATGATGTTAGCATGGAAATGGGGTCCAGCATTAGCTTGTGGTAATGTCATCATTCTCAAACCAGCTGAACAAACACCACTCACAGCACTCTATTGCGCTGCACTTATCAAAGAAGTATTATCATAAAACAAATCTTCCTCTTTTTCTTTTACTATTTTGATTTAGGCTGGCTTTCCTCCTGGTGTTGTCAACGTTATACCAGGTAAAAACATATTTTATCTGACTAAACGAAAATTCATTATATTTAATTAGGTGATGGACCAAACTGTGGTTATGCTATTTCAGCTCATGAGGATATCGATAAAGTTGCTTTCACTGGTTCAGTTGAAGTAAATATCCGTCGCTGAAATTGAGAAACCGTACTGTACTGTCTTTGAGTATAGGTTGGAAAGAAAGTTCAAGAAGCAGCAGCTAAATCAAATCTTAAACGTGTTTCACTCGAACTTGGTGGAAAATCTCCATTGATCATCTGTGAAGATGCTGATCGTATGTTCAATAATA
>Ga0209915_1001814_pt1 | contig 26970 bp, 30 predicted proteins | sample ThiBiot_750_plan_FD_183952 | JGI IMG/M metagenome (GOLD analysis project Ga0209915, IMG submission 183952) | Wastewater bioreactor microbial communities from Cape Town, South Africa - Thiocy_cont_750_plan (SPAdes) | ecosystem: Engineered > Bioreactor > Thiocyanate-remediating > Anaerobic-Aerobic... | reverse complement strand
ATTCAGTTCTTTGAAAATTTCGAACAAAAGCCACCAGTCGTAATAATCGAGCTAATTTAAAACAATTTGCTAGACGAATTGTCGAATGACTTCCATTACCAAAAAATAAAATATCCCAAGGTAATGCACCAAGTACATCGGCACTAAAATATTGCCATGAATCAATGACAAGATGTTTTGCAATTAAAATTGGATCTGTAATCACTTCATTCGTTTCTTTCGAAACAAATGTCGTTCTTTAGAAAATACAAATCAGAGAAATTCGATTGAGAAAACAAAATAATAGAATTACCGAAAACTTATTAAAATATCAAAGATAAACATAAAATCGATGAGAACATCGAGAATAACTAAAACATGAACACCTGTTCGTTTCTGATCTTCATCGGATGGAAACGATATTGTATAAGGTATGATGATACCTGTATATAAAACAAGTAAAATAACGATCCAATCCCATCTAATCAAATAAAGTAGAATCAAACGAAAAAAGAGTATTTATCAAAAGAACCCTACACTGCTTTGAATGGCGAATAATGAAGAATTATAAATCGTTGTCCAAGTCGACGTGCATTTCCTGTTTCACTATTCCCTGAAAGTATCATTACTTACAAATTGACAGAATGAAGAAAAAAAAATGTATGATTTACTTTCTTTGTTAATTGCAAAACATGCATAAGCATAAGCCTACTAAGTAAATATTGCAATGTGTAAAGAAAAAATTCTTATCAGAAACCACATCTAAATATATCTAATGGAAGCTGCTGGATGTGCTGCTTGCTGTTGTATTACAATAATAATTGCCGGCATAGGAAAATTAAATACTGATGAAGTTGCTATTCCATATTTTACATTTAAACACATCTCTATGATATTGTTATACAATTCGAAAATTACGAAGGTTATAAACGAATTTTGCAATCAGCTGGCGAAGCTGCTATTCACGATACAACGGCATTTCAAAGTATGAGAGGATATTTTCAAGTAAAACTACTTGAAGAAATGAAGAAATCATTTGATCCATATTATGCTATTCTACGTGATTTACAAGTCAATAAAGTTCGACGACCAGAAGATTTCGAAACAGCTGTAAAAGACAAAGAAGCAGCCAAAGAAAATATTAAAATAGCCGAAAATTGAGAGTGGACTCAACGTTGAAGCACTTTTAAATTACATGGCCGTACGTGTTGTTGGTTCATCGAAAAACGATGTTTATATCAATTTAAAATCACCAGCACAAGTGAAATATGATTTATAGAATCAAATAAAAAACTATTTTATTTCTTTATTATCATACATACACACACACACACACACACGCATTTTTCGATTTCGTTCAAGAATAAAGTTTGCATTGTTTTTATCTACATGCACACACAGTGATATACAAAGAAAAGAAAAGAAAAAACTTAGGAAAAATGAATATCTAAGACACATAGAAGTATATATATATATGAAAAATTATTATTGATTCGAATTGACTCGACTACGTAGTTTATATCGTCGTTTCGGTGTTTGTTTTCTCATTGCTAATGTAGATTTTTGTAGAAGAGCAATAGGACTAGCTGGTGCTGCTACAGGTGAAGACGAGCCAAATGCCATCGCAGCTGATGTCGTTTTCAATTGACTAATAATACGATTCGATGCTGATGGGGGCGTATTTTTGAAAAATGATTGAAAACGTTGAATAGCTGATGGTTTCGGACTCATTGTTGCCGTTTGAATCGACGATGATGAAGGAGGAGGTTGAAGATCTACGGGTGATGTTGTTGGTTCGGCAGTTAATTTGCCAATGACTGCCGGTGAATCAGCACTATTCGATGGTGCCAATGGTCGTTTCTTGAGAATCGACGTACTCTTCGCTTTTTCTTTCGTAAGTACGGTTGGTGTTGGCCGACGATTTTCTTCATCTCCCTAGAAAATAATCGAATATCTATCCGATATAAGCAAATAGAAAAGTGAAAAACATACAGTCGGTTTTGGAGGAATCTTCTTTGTGCTCGTCGAAACTGGTCGATCCGGTGTACCGTGTTTGATTTTCTTGTTATCTTGCACATCCTAGATAAAATCGACTGAGTTTAAGTAAGAATGAAAAACAAACACACGCCACCTCTTCGTGAACACTTCGTTTCGATCGCATTGTTCGCGTGGTTGTTGTTGGTTGTGGTGGTGGTGGTGGTTCGACGACAACTGGTTCCTTGGCTTTGGTCTCTCGTAGATGAAGAACTTCGACTTGAAGTGCGTCGTATTTCGAATGAATAGTTTTCAGTTCTTGTTGAAGTTTTTCGTTTTGAGTTCGTTCAGCAACGAGCTTTTCATTGAGACTTTCGATTGTTTTTCGTGTTTGTTGATGTTCGAACTTTTCTTGTTCGAATTCCGTTTTAATTTGTTTGATTTCATCATTCATTTGACTTTTAATATTAAATTCATTTTGTTCGAATTGACGATTTTGTTCGAGAATTTGATTATATTCCGTATTCAAACAATCGAACTTCTGTTGAGTCGATTTCAAACGTGAACGTAATGTTTCATTGTCTTGCGTTGATTGATGATGTTTCTTCGAAAGATCATGATATTTCTTCTCAATCTCCGTTTGTTTATCTTTCAATTGTTTCGAATGATCTTTTTCATTTTGAACATTTTTATTTAATAATTCTATTTTTTGAGACAGCGTCTGTTTGCCTTGATTGATCTCTTCGATTTGTTCACGTTGACAGAGAATATATTCGATAGCTTTCGTTCGTTCTTCATGTCGTTCAATGAAATACATTCGACGAGATGCTGCTTGTTTCTGTAGAAGTTCAATTGCCTTCTTCGTACAATATTTCCAATAGGCAACCGATTGCGTATCAATCGGCACGCCCGATTCATCGGTGAGAACTTCCAAAGGTTCATCATCGTCGTCGTCATAATCGTCGTTCGTTTGATGATGTTTCTTCTTTCCTACGCCGATAGCACGTGTGCCTTGACCTAATCGTTTTGGACCTTTGATTTTCGATTCGACGACGATCTTTTTCGGTGCTGGTTCAACCGGCACAATGATCGTTTTCTGTGCGAGTGCGCTGAACTTTAGCAGATCATTTGTTTGAGAAATAAACGTGGCACAAGGATTAACATTACAACAGATAATTGTTCGACCACGGCCGATGAAAAATGGTCGAAATATACTCGTTAGCACACTATTTCTATAGGGTAAGAGCATTTGTTTCTTCGCTGTTTGATTTTCATTTAAAACTCGAATGCAATCTTTGAATGTCATCAACGATGTATTAATATTACACGTTTCAGCTAGTAATTTGCCCGTGCCAGTCGATGGTTCATTGCCAGCGAGATCACAAATGTACATGTGACTCATTGTTGGTTCTTCTTCGAATTCATCGAATGTAATCAATGTTATGCAAAGCACGGCATGTGAACGTGATGATGCTTCATTGAGATCGGTTTTCGATGTCGCACGATTGGCGTAACCGAATCGAATCGTGTCGATTGCTTCGTTTAAATCGAAAACTGGTATTTGAATGAGATCTTTGATGATTGTCGATTCGCTGTTTTGCATTAAACGTAAAGGTTTACGTTTTTTCATTGTACTTGGCTTGACAAGTAGATCGAGAATGCTTTCGTTGTATAATTCGAAGAACGAGATCCAAACGGAATAATGTTCGTCTTCGACTGAATGATCATCGAGAATCGATGAGTCATCTTGAATGACATTCTGCAAACGATTTCGACGTATATCGTCTTTGTCATCTTTGAAGATGTATTTTCGAACGTTGATTTCATCTTGAAGATTATTTTGATTTGTTTGAACGAGATTTTCTAAACCATCGGGTTTGTAAAGAACTTTCGTGTCGATATTACAGCCAACGTGTAAGAATATTCGAGATAAACATTGCGGAATCAAACCAGGCTCTTTCGGTGTGCCGAACATCGTGTGAGTTTTGCCACTATTGGTTAGACCGAGTGTGCATAAAAGCCAATTTGAACCTGTAAAAATTTCGTCCGTTGGTTGTTCGAGTATTTGCTCGAATAGTTCCTGTTGTGTCGTGTGATAATCGAAGATTCGTGTGACTTCGTATTCATTGTACGAAGTTTGAGCTGGCCGAATGTTATTCGTAGCTGTTGGATAGAGTTTAACGGCGATACGTTTTTCGTCACGTATGCAAAGCATGTTTTGATTTTCACCACGAGCGATTTCATCGCCAATAAACGGACGAATCCGTACGTAGACATTCACAGGTGGTTCGGCACGACGAGTCGTCGTCGTTGGTTCCGTAGGATTTCCTACTGCAGTCGTATCTGTCGACATCTAAAACAAACTCGTAGAATGTATTTATTTTTTCAAACAAATGAAGAAGAACGACATAGAACCGTCCATCGTCGTTCGTCATTTATGGATTTCGTACAATGAAAATTCGTTTTATTTAAACGACGACATCTTCTGTTCGATATTTACTTACTTGCTTTTCTTTGACAATGAATTTCTCATCGAATTTTCTTTTATCAAATCAATTTCGATGTGCTCAAGAGCCAATTATTTCTGTTCAAGCACAACGACTAACAAGAGAACCGATTTCCACTAGTATCAAATGTAAATCAAATTACACTGTATGATGAAATGAGAATTTTTCAATGTAAAAAAAGAAATGATGTTGTCTCTAGGATCAATGTTATGCAGGTAGTGAGAAAGAATCGAATGTGAAAAATAGATTCGTTGTTATTGTTGTTAGAATATAATACGACGAGTTTACGACGAGGTTTTGGTCAATTGAAAGATGTTCGACATGAAACAAATGATTTAGGTAAACCATCGATTGTTATTCATTCATCGACATTAGTCAAAGATGAAGATGATATTGTGATGGAAACGAATGAAGTTTTAACGGAATTAGCAAAGGTGGAATTGAGAAAACGTTATGCTATCGTTCATGCAGAAAAATATATTTATATTATTGGAGGTTTGAATGAGATTTACGAATAGGATAGATCATTGATGTCGTGTGTGTATATGGATAGGATATATTTATGATGTTCGAGTATCAGAACGAAAAAAACCATTGAAGTAGATTGATTTTTGATTTGAAAAAGAAAATATTTGCATTTTAGTGATTTTAAATATGATGTCAAAACGAAAAAACTTATTCCAACACAGGCTTTACCGAGTGTAATATAATCGGTTTGAACGAAAGATAGAGAGAAAGTTTTTTTTTTCTAGTCAGTTGGTTTTGGATTATGTGTGGATGATGATTATATTTATGCTAGTAGAAATCTTTGTCTATGCGTGTGTGTGTTTTGATTTGACATATTGTTATAGTCGGTGGAAACGATCTTGATAATCGAGCGTTAACTGATTGTTTCGCATTCACATTACAGAAATCACCTGAATCATGGTTGAGACTTCCCAGTCTGCCTGTAATCGAAGATCTGAAAAATCTTTTTGTTTTTAATCGAAAGAATATCGGAAATCTAGGCACCTACAACTGGACCAGGAGTCGGAGTATACAATGGTCAGATACATTGTATTGGCGGTAAATTCTCGTACTTTCTTTCCTAAAGAAGTCTTTCGTCAGGTTTCGATGTTCTCGGCAATGATTCCATAGCTCATGGCGAATATCTTCATCTTCGTTATCCACAAGATGATCAATGGCAATATGGTCCTGAATTAGAACTGACTCGTGCTCGACCATTAGTTCTTATTATTCCTGAAAAATCGACGAATAACGAAAGTATTTATGTTGCCGGTGGTTTTAATATCAATCGTCACACAGCTAAACCACATATTGTCCCGGATTTACAAGTTCTAAATGGTGATGTTCGTCGATGGCAACGTATAACAACAATTCCGAATCTCGATCTTTCACATGCACTTTCATTTAATGACAATCGTTTGCATATTAGTCAAACAATTGAACTCGATAATCGATTACCAGAAACGAAAGTCTTACGAAGTTTTGATCTCGATAGTAGAGTTTGGATTGATTCAAACGAGGAATCCAGTAAAACTCGTTTAAAGTTCGTCTCACTCTCCGATCAAATGTAATTCAATTTTGTTTTGTTTGTAGAGTACCATCAACTAGTTCTCGAAAGCCAGTTAAAACTTAACAATTCTTCGGCGAAAATTTCTCTTTTTTTTTGTGTCTCAATTAGAACTCATTTTGAATAGATCAGAATCAGAAAGAAAAGAGAATAATTCACGACTTGAAACCTAAAGCGGTCAATTGCATGTTAGACAACTATTGTCGGCATATGATTCTATTAGTCTGATATTAATTACTAGACGGAGGCGAAATCTAGACTAAAAAATGAAAAAAACGATAGAGTTCATTTGTTAAATTTCTTTCTCGAAGATCGTCACACTCAAATGTCGAACACATACGGTAAAAGAATATAGAGAAAAAAAAAACTCAAAAAAAAACAATTCTTCAAAATAATTTAGTTTGTATTGTAATTCTTGCTTCGCTTTTAACTCAAGCAATATCATCCCTTGAAACTGTTAATGATGAACACGATAAACAAATCGATAATTTTTTGGAATGTTTACCGAAAAATAGTCTCTATAATATAATCTCTCGTGATCGACGTGCATCAATATCTCGACCGTATTTTAATCATTGGCGTGATAGCCGAGATAACAGTCGGTATCTGTCGAAGAATTTACTTGCATTTTCACCTCGTCTAGGTAAACGAGATATTGAAGATGATGGATTTATTCAATTCTTAATTAATTATTTGCAAACAAAGAATATCGATATCATTATCGACGATGATGAAAATAAAATTTGCTTTTCAGAAACGATCGATGATGGTTTAATTAAAGAAGCATTCGAAAAATTTCAAATCGATCAACGTCAACGAGAACGACAAAGAAAAAGTAGACATCCACTTTTATTTCGTTATCGACTTGGTTAAATCAAAAAAAAACCGGAAACTATTTACTCCTTCAATCTTGTATTTCCTTCATTCAATTTCAACAATAAATAATTCAAAATTCCGCCATAAAATAAAACAGAAACGATGATGATGTCGCTTTCGAGGTCATATAGAGGCTGCTACCTAGGAAATTCAATAGTTTAACAGTTAAATGATCGTTTCTCTTGCGCAGTTGTTCTCTTAAACAGTCAATTTTCTATTTCAACAAGGTTGTATATCATTTCTCGCACGCAATCTCGCGTGATTGTGTTTTTTTTAAATCAATAATTCAATAAAAAGAATAATCATGTCGTCAAGCAAAGCCAATGACAATGATCTTACCGAAGAAGAACGTACGCGAATGAAAGAATTCGGTACGTTATTCAATCGACGTAGTTCAATCAATCGAGATTTATTAGAAGAACTCTTTCGTAAAGAACCATCGGAATATACTCAAACGATTTTCCGTTATGCAAGTCGAATTTATCATTGTTTAAAAGAAGATCAAGTCAATCCCGTTCTCAAAGCTTTATCAGCAACGAAAGACGAACAAGTACAAGTGAAAAAAGCAACAATCGATGTACCAAAAATAGACTATGCCAATGAACAACAGAAACGTCGAACGATAAAATTAGCATTTTCTGTTTTACGATGTTTGTACTTTGAGTCAAAAAGCAAACAAACGAAAATAAAAGTATGTTCTTTATTTAGATCAGAAAATAGTCGAAGAACTTTTGGACGAGACACAATTCTTTAGCAATCATTCTGATGTAATTCCATTAGATTGTAATGTCATTGAAATATTTTTTTTTCGATTTTTAGTTGAAAGATGAAGTTAGTCTTGTCTCGGTTGTTCTCTACGATTATTTAAGTCGAAAATTTCAACCACGTGATAATCCGACTGATCTCGACGATCAATCGGAATCGGATACAAATGATCCGTTAGTGACAAGTATCGAAAATTCGATTCTACAAGATCGTATACGTCTTGCTGCAGCTCTATCACGAAATCGGTAGATTCCAATTTTCAAATAAAATCTTTTTCTTTTTCGAACAATCGTACGTAATTTGTGTAGAATTAAATCTCAAGCCTTATCAATTGAAGATTTACTTCCTGAAAGTATTCGAGAAGTTCAACAACATACAGCTGAATTGCCTGTTTATGCATGGGTAAATTTAATTAAAACTGAGTATGTTTTTTTTTCTTCGAACGTCAATTAACTATTTTCATTGACAAATTCTTAGTATGGAAACTGTAATTTCAATTTTTGAAACCAACGAAGAAATGAAACGTGTTCGATCTGTCGCTGATCTCACTAAACGCACATTTACCGTTGATTATCATTGCCCGAATCTACTCATTTTTCATTATTCACAAAAACAACGGCTCGCCAATCATCAACTTGTTCAACAACATCATTTGTATCTTCAAGATAAATCGAGTTGTGTTGCAGCACATACTGTCAGAAAATTATTAACAAAGAAAGATAATATTTGTCTAGCGTATGTCAGTGGAGGATTGTTACTACAATTACTTTTGGTTTTGACTGAAGAACTTGAATCGAAAATCTACGCATTTGGTGCACGAACAGATGAACAAATTCAGGAGATTCAAGCAAAAATAAAACTATTAGGAGCAACAGAAAAACGTATGAAAATGAAAAATTTTTCAAATCAATCGAAAATATGAATTATATTTAGGTGTACGAATTTTCAAAGAACGTTACATTGATGTCAGTCTCGATGAACTTCATATTGACAATTGCAAAGTTATTCTATGTAATCCTCCGGATTCTCGTTCTGCTCTTATTCAACCACTCGATTTTCTTTTCAATGAAGGCGAAGGTTTTCAGTTTGCTTAATCATTTTTTCCGTTTTTCTTGTCAAAACAAAAAGAAAATATTCATTTAGATGTTTCACTCTTGAAACAATTCTCTCAACCGACTGAAAACAAAGCATACATTAAAGAATGTATTCAACGTGAAGCTGCTTACATGCGACAAGCTGTTCGCTGTAATAAAAATTTCTTCTAGTTCGATTGTTGTAAACAGCCAATCAATTGTTTAGATACGGTTGCAAAAGCAATTGTCTATGTAACATTCTCGAAAAATAAAGCAGAAAATGAGGAAATCGTTCAAACAACTGTCAGTGAACAACACGCACAGAAAAAAGATCTCGGATTGTACAAGTAAATCTTTGAAAAACGAAAAGAACGATTCTATTAATTCGCTCAGAGTTTCACCACCGATCTTACCGATTCAATACGGTATTCGACATGAACAAATGCCTGTTCTTCGTCAAGGTATCTTCATTCAATTTGAATCATCACAAAAAATGAATGGTGTCTTCGTGGCTTTATTATTACGCGAACGGCATCGTTCGACAATAAAAAAGAAAAACGACGGTCAAGACTCCGATTCCGACAATCAATCGAAAGCAAAAAAAGATCAAAGTTTTCAATTTCAAACCGAAGCTCGTGCTGTTCGTCGTCAACAGCAAACATCTCAACCAACAAAACCTCGACGTCGCAGTATCAATACGACTTCACCTAATCGTCGTTCGAAATCAACAACAACAGCACGTGACAGCCATGCCAGTGTATCAACAACTCAACTCGAAACAAAACCAGTTCAAGCCGAACCAAAAGAACTTTCGCTCTCGGAACGTCTTGCAGCGATTGGCCGAATTTCAAATCCATTGGATACAACACAAGACTGAATATAAAAAAAACAACTCGAGCTTTTTTTCTCCTTTTGTCTTATTCTAATCTCGTTATTATTGCTAATAAATTCTCATCAATCTTTCATTCAATTTGAAACTTTTGTCGAGTTAATTTAAAACGTGACACATTTACTTGTCGGTCGATTTATATTTCATAACCAAACGATTTTGTTTTCCAGCACGTATACTAATTAACAAAGAGAATGAGAAAGTGAAACAACACACCTGCTTTACTTGCGATTTTATTTTCTTTTGTCAATGATCCTAATTGACACATCATGTGCCTTAAGCCAACAATCATTAGAACATAAATATTCTTTAGAAATGAACAGCCCCACCCACACCTGTATGTGTATATATATATTGTATATGTATATATTTATTTGTTTGTTTGATGCGACGGCATTAAAAAACAGACGCGGAAATGATTTAATTTGTTCTCACACCTACACGTTCGATTTTTTTTGTCTGTAATGAAGAAGAAGAAGAAGAAGAAGAAAAGAAACACACACAAACGAGAAAAAAAAACGAATGAAAAAACGAAAGAATGGCTATGCGTATACAAGTACAAACAAGCAAATAATTAAATGATGATTTAGATTATGTTCTTGAATTTGTTTCGTTATCTATTGAACAACACCAATAGCTGGTGTCGATTTTGGTGATGATAAATCATGTTGTTTTGTTGTATGTTCACGTGCTTTGAGACGAAGATTAGCGATACTTGACGATCGTCGTGTTTCATCATGATCAGATCGTGTAACGAAGCTTGTAACCGATGAGATCGCTTGATCTGATGATGACGATGATGATGATGATGTTGTTTCATTCGATTCACTTATTGAACGTTTACGTTTTTTTGTTGCCGATGATGATGATGATGATGATGGATTAATCGACAGATTACTGTTCGTTTCATTTGAATCGGGAGTTTTACGTTGTTGTTCATGATTGGAAAGATCTTTGTCACTACTATCTGAAGATGTTGTCGAAACTAATGATGCAGCTGCAGCCATTTGAGCTATTTGCTGTAAAATTGCAATGTTAGGATATGTTGCACCAAGTTGATTTGTCGATGGCCAAAATGGTGTTGCCGGTGGAAACATAGGTAAACATGCTGCTGTTGCGTTTAAAAATGTCGATGTCAATGATGAATATGATGAGAGAATTTCGGCTGGAGAAAATGAACTTAAACGAGTGAGGAGACTTGCTGGTGGTGTAAATAACGGATGTGCATGTGTATTGGCAAGTAAAGGATGAGTTGATATTGTTGCAGATGTTGATGATGAATTGATAGCACAGGATGGATTCATTTTTTCGCGTTTACGCCATTTAGCACGACGATTTTGAAACCAAACTTGTACACGTGCTTCAGTTAGATCAATTCGCATTGCTAATTCTTCTCTGAAGACAATAAGAAAAAAAAAAGAGAAGAGATTTCTTCCTTCATTTCGAAATAAACAAAGAAAAACAACAAGCAAAATATTTAATTCTTTTTAATCATAGATTATCTGATCTTATAGTTGAAAATCAATTGAATACGTGTATAAACACATCTGATTCATTCATTTGTTCTTAATACGCTATTGTATCGTGTATTGTAGGAAAAAAAACAAATTGATATTATTCATTGACAGGTAGTGTTTGCGTTTTCTTTTTGTCTCATTTTTGTCACAGAAGTACGCGAAAGAGTCGTTGCTTTTAAACAAATATCATCAGAGGTGTTTAATCGAAATTTATCACTGAAAAACAATCAATTGCATTCGCTCATTCGCTTTTTTTTTCTCCTATTCGTGTGATAAGTGTCTATAATAACAATTTCCCGCTGTGTGTTAGAACGATGAAGAAAAAGAAAAACTGATATATTCAAGTGTTGACATAGGTATTTAAGTAAATGATTGGTTGAAATAAGGAAGAAATAAGTCGGGATAGACAAACATCATTACATCGATTTTTTTTTCTTTTTCTATTGGGGAGGTGCATGAAGCTCTTAACAATAAGTACCTCTACAATTTTTTTTCTCTTTCTCTTACTATACAGTTCATATAATTGTTAATCAAAGATAAGTGGGGAGAGAAGAATATTGTGTATACAAGCAATACACAGAGAAAGAGAGAAAGAAAAGGGAACTTTTTCTTCTTCTTGAAATTCTCATCGTTATAGGTAGCTGAGAGAGAGAGTAAGTGACTATTTCTATTTCGTTTATTTAAAGTGATTGACGATTATTGAAGTAAACGGATACCAAACAACTGCGCGAGTAACCAATTTTATTCAAGAGAAAAAAATTGATTTGAATCGATTTGATGCGTTCGTTTGTTTCTTTTTCAAAAAAAAAATGTTTGCATACGAAATTCTCTTTTGCCTTTCTCAAGTAAATAATATATACGCATATTGATTTACCTCATAAATACATCAGGATAATGTGTACGTTGAAATGCTTTCTCTAATTCTTCCAATTGAAACGATGTAAATGTTGTTCTGAAAGATACAATAAAATCATACATTCAAGTCAAAGTTCTCTACATACCGATATCGTCGTTGTTTTCGTTTGTGATTTTCATCATCACTATATCCACTTAAACTATCGCTTTCTTCTTTATCGAAATTGTCCGTATTATTATTATTATTATTGTTCATAACCATATTGGTTAATTGTTCTTTACCAGAATTGTTTGATGCTATTTGTTGAATAAAATTGCTCATTGAATGGGACGTATAAAGATCAGTTTTCCAATTAAGTTCATGTTTTTCTTTGTCTTGCTTGGATTTAATATCTGTCATCTTGTTCAAAACGATCAAATGCGAGAATGTCTTCGTGATACTTTATGTCTCTTTTTCTCTCTCGTTTGCTCTCTCGCTCTTTCTTTCTCGATTTCTCTCTTCCTTCCGAGAATAGGTTAGTTAATTGTATCGTGTCGAGACATAAATGACAATCACTAGGTGCAATTGGCTTCGTGTCGATTGTATGGCAATTGATTGGTAGAGAAAGAGAGAAAAAGAGAAAGAGAAAGAAGAAGAAGAAGAAAAAATATAGAGAAAGGGGTACTTTCGTTTTCTTCAATAGCTACTGTTGAATTATGATTGGATGTATTAAATTGTTAAATCAAAACGGGAGAAAGGTATTTGTTGTTTACGTAGCTTAAACGAAGAGAAGAGAAAAGAAAAGAAAAGGAAACAGGCTTAATTTTTGTTTTATTAAAAAAATCGAGAAACAGAGAGAGAGAGGAGAGAAGACGAAGAAGAAAAAAATTCGAATTTTGCTCTCGTCCAATTAGAAGCGATTGAATAGATGAATGGCTTTGTAATAATGATTACTCGATTTCCGATTTACATATGTTCTATATACCTATCATCAGACTGAAATATAAATATATTGATCTTTAAACTAAATTAACTTGTTGAAGAGAGAGAGAGAGAGAAAAATAATTATGATTTCAATTCGTTAATGATTATTGACATTTTGTAATAAAATCGATTTTTAACTCGTTCTCGTTTGTCAAACTGATGTTATTTGTATAATTCAACGCCCGATGATCAAACGTTTTCATTGTGTACGTACGCATGTAGTTAGTTTTCAATCGGTACGTTCGATGTTAAACGAAACAAAACAAGGAATTAGTATAATAGTGTCAACCGTTATGTATTTAGATACGAATCAATTTAGTCTGCATTTGTCATCTATCTTTGATCGTTCTAATAATGAGACAGAGAGACTTATTGTATGATTAACTTTGATAGTCTGATGGTGTTGTTATTTTTCTACTATATGAAGTCACGTTTGAATGTGGTCATTTCTGTTTTGTTAACAGAAAGAATCGATCGAACTTGGCAAAAGAAATTTGTTAATTGATTTCTCTCTGATGATTAGGAAAACAAAAAAAAGAAAACATCGAAAGGAAATGTCAATAGAAGTTTTGTAATCGATTTATTCAGGAAGTTACTGCTGCTGCCATCTCATTCGGAAATCATCATTGGTGATTTGATTAACAAATTGTAATCATATTTGAGTTACATATACATACTATCTCTTTATTTTCTGTTTGTTTTTTGTCAAATAAAACGAAAGACTTCGGATATTTCGATGAGTGATCCTCCGAAACCTGCGGAGGCGACAGGATCGTCCGATGATCGTTTTCTTGGCGAATCGATGCTTCGACGGCTAGCAAATTTTGGTGGAGAAAGAAATTCTAATCAAACGAAACATTGGATGCCAGATAGTGCCGGCAAAGAATGCTACAATTGTCAAGAAAAATTCACTCCATTTCGTCGACGACATCATTGTAAATCGAAAATCGATTTTATTTTTCCTATTCGAATTCAATAAATTTTTGTAGGTCGTATCTGTGGCCTTCTTTTCTGCAATCGATGTTGTTCATACGAACCTCAAGTTAAATTAGCTGGTTATGGCGAATCAAACATTCGTCTGTGTTCATATTGTTCATCGACATTATTAAAACTACCTAAACCAACGGCTCTACCATCGATTGCTGCGAATCTTTCATCATCATCATCATCATCATTAGCAGCAGCAACAGCATCGATATCCAATGGCACAACATCACAAATCGATCATAATTCTCAACAAATTATTCAACAAAACAATCAATCTTATTCTCAAGATTTGCTATCAGCTGATACGACATTTAATTCTGATCATTTTTCCTTATCGAAATCTTCCAATGATCCTCTTTCGCTCAATGTCGATTCAGAAACACCCGTTTCAACAAACGATGAAAATCTTCTAAATTCAAATCTAAATTCTCAACATTCCCAACAACTTCCACCTCAACAACGAACAAATACAAATTTCAATTTGAAAACTCTTTTCATCGATCTTTTCCGTTCACCACAAGGTCTACAAATGCAAAAGCAACGCGTTCGTTTTCGTATAATCGAATGTATAACTGGCAAAGAAATCATCGATTGGCTCATGAAAAATCAACGTGCATCCGTACAAACCGAAGCCAAACTCTTAGGTCAATGTTTTCTCAATGAAACTTATCTCGAACCTGTTATTCAACCGCAAACATCGTTCGTCGAATTCAAACCTGATCAAACGCTCTACAAATTCGGCAAAGTAACAACAAACATTGATTTTCAAAATAATTCACCATTCTTTTCCTATTCAATAGCGTGCATTAGAACGTGATCCATCAACAGAAGTCAATCCAACAGGAATTCTAATCGGTACAGATCATAATTCTGTTCAATTCAATACTCAAGTAGCTAATTCAACACCTGATGAACCGTCCTCCTCCTTATCATCATCGATGAATACGAAAAAAGAAATCAGTGATTTCAATATGCCAATTGATACCGATGAAAATCCATTGATCAAACAATCGTTACCATCGAATTCAATTCTCTCACTTTATACTGAATATGAAGAAATTCTTTTGAAACAAATTCTTATTCAATTTCATGTCGATCAAGAATGGTTTCCGATTATTTTGAATACTTGCCGAACATTAGCTAAAATTGTTCGTGTTTCATCGATATCACCCGATTCACCAACACCAAACTATGACATTCGACGAAATGTTAAATTCAAAAAATTACCCGGTGGATTAAAAACTGAAACGGAAATCGTACACGGTTGTGTATTTACTAAAAATCTTATCCATCGTAGTATGCCATCGAAAATTGTCAATCCAAAAATTTTACTTCTCAAATCTCAAATTGAATATCAACGTAGTGATGATCATCGTTTAACTACACTCGAGCCAATTCTTAATCAAGAACAACATTATCTTTCATCGTATGTCGATAAAATCAATCTACATTTCAAACCTGATATACTCGTTGTTGAGAAAACTGTCAGTCGTCTCGCGCAAGATTTAATCATATCCAATGGGCCCGTTTTTATTTATAATGTCAAAGAAATTCTTATGCAACGTTTAGCTAAATGTTTATGTACATCAATAATGAGCTCAATTGACAGTCGATTACCGTCAAATATTCGAGCGCCTTTAGGTCATTGTGAATATTTTCAAATCAAAGAATTCGAACTTTTAAATGGTTGTAAAAAACGTTTGATGTTCTTTGCTGGTTGTCCACCGGAATACGGTTGTACAGTTCTAATTCGTGGTGGTACATTAGAACAATTGAAAGTTGTCAAATCAATAATGCGTTTATTTTTACTTATAACATATAGTTCACAATTAGAACAAGCTTTTCTCAATGATTGCTATGCACAGATCATACCGAATGAAGGCGATTTATCATTCATCAAACAATTCAATCTCGAACAGTATATTGACACAATTGTCACAACAAAACAATCGATTATTGATTTAATAATCAATCGATTATTACTATCGACTTCACCATATGTCAAATATCATGTGCCATATATACTTCGTTGTCAAAATCAACAATATCTACCAAGTGAATTACTCTATCAGAATATTTATAATTCCAAATATCAACAAAAACAAGAACGTAATATGAGTATTACACCCGATGACGATAGACAACAACCATTCAGTTGGTTTTATAATTCACCGTATAATCATGAACTTATTCATGTCGATGATAAACATGATTTTATCAAAGATAAAACACTAATTCCAGGTGTTAACCATGACACCAAAGTAGGAGAATCAAATGACAATGAAAATAATAAAAAAAAACTCTTCTTTTTTTTTTTTGAAAAAAACATTTAGTCAGTCTATGCACATTATCGAGCTACTGGTGGTCGATGCCATTTTCGTCGTCGTCGTTGGTATGATTGGTTAACAACCTATCAACAGCAACAACCTCGTGATCAACCTCTCGAAACGATTTTTGCACCTTATCTTGATCTTCGTTTACATCTTCAAATTGCAATTCTCTATAGTGCACATTGTACAGTTCAAAATAAACTTTTAACTTGTCGTCAACCGGAAATTCTCGAAATGCCAGCATATTCTATTCATGATACGACATTAGGCTCATTTCTTGAGCAACATTGTTTCTCTACGAATGATGCACCATGTAAAACTTGTCAACAACCATTACAAGATCATGTTCGACAGTAAATCTCGAAAGACAAATTAAAAAGATTCTCTTCAATCGATTTTTATTATCTAGAATTGCTCATGGAGAAATGAAATTAGTCATACGTATCAAACATATCGATAAAACAACATCGAATCTTCCGAAAACACCGCCAACAAACGGAATTTATATGTGGAGCTATTGCGAACATTGTCGAGAAGTAATTGAACGACTTTTTTTTCGAAAAAGATCTTCTGATTGTTCTTTTCAGTCATCAGCAAAACGTTTGATGTCAAGTCGAACATGGTCGTTATCATTCACAAAATTCCTTGAATTACTATTTCATCTCGAATCATTTTGTGTTTCATCGACACGTTCGTGTCAACATCATCTCTTTCGTGATCATTATCATTATTTTCATTCACAACAATTCATAGCTTCGTTTCGTTTATTTAATATTAAATTAAGAGAATTTCATCTACCGATTTCACGTATTCAACTCGAACCGTTCGTTTACGAACGAGATTATTACATTGAACTAACAAAATCTCTGTCTGTCGATGGATATAATATATTTTCGACGATTGTCGAACGATTGGTCGAATTGAAAAATTCGAATCTAATACCTGAATCGATTCAATCGAAAATCGATCAATATCTTACGCAAGAACGTCTCGAACAACAAACATTTCGAGCATTAATGGACGAAATACAATTGAAAATGACAGCTGGAAGTAATGATAACGAACGAAAACGTTCACTAGATGCAACGAGTTACATTTCAATCGACGATCAAATTGCCGAAGCAAAGAAATTCATTACAAAAATTGTTCATAGTTGGAACACGACGCTTCTCGAGCTCGGTCAATCATTGAAAAAATACGAAAAACAACAACGTGAATTGGCGAAAAAAGTGCCCATTCGAGCGATACCATCCGGCGAAGCAACAGCCCTCGAGGTGAGCACATCAATACAAAATGATTTCGAAACAATGCCGACAATCAACGATTCGACAACAGCCGATTTCGATGAAGTCAATCTCGAAAATGGCACGAAATTGCTTCCTCAAACCGATGATGATTCATCACGACGACCTGGTGTTCTGAAATTCCTCTCGAATTTTCTTAATAATTCCGATAATGATTCGTTTTCATTGACATCTCCGTTTCACGAGGATGAACATCTTCAAATTCTTGGCAAATATATTATCAATCGTCGTGAATTAAGTTCAGTCATTGCACACGGTCTTTCAATGTCTGAATACGAACAACGATTGACCGAGGAATTAAATCTACTGAATAGTACTAATGAAAATTCATCGGATTCTCATCAAGAATCAATTAAACAACAAGAAAATGACAATGATTCAGCCGATGATGATAACAATCATCAACATATTGAACTACATTTTCATGATTCATCAACGAAATTTACAGTGAAAATCTTCTATGCAGCCAAATTTCATCAGCTAAGACAATTGATATTTACCAATCAAGATGAACACGCATATATTCGTTCGTTATCACGTTGTAAAAAAGTACAACCACGTGGTGGCAAATCGAAATCTGAGTTTTGGCAAACGATGGACGATTATTTTATTTTGAAAGATTTAAATCAAAAAGAATCATTGTCATTTGCGACATTTGCACCATCGTATATCGAACATGTGTCGAATTCTCTTCGACATAATCGACCGGTAACATTGGCGAAAATCTTTGGCATCTATCATATTCAATATCGACAGACGTCGACAGGCGAGAATTTCAAACGTGATATTTTAGTTCTTGAAAATCTTCTCTATCATCAAAATCGACAATTTCATTCGGCTATACCGCCGATTATTTATGATTTAAAAGGTTCAATGAGAAATCGTCTTGTTATCGTCGAACAAGGTCAAACAAATTCTGTTTTATTAGACGAAAATTTTCTCACACAATCCCAAGAAAATCCTTGTTATGTTCGTTTACATACGAAATGGACATTGATGAAAGCATTGTATGCTGATACACAATTTCTTTCGAAACATGGCATTGTCGATTATTCACTATTAGTATCATTTCATCCCGACGATCCACAATCGGTTATTCACGCAGGTATTATTGATTATATTCGAACGTATACTTGGGATAAAAAAATCGAAACAATTGTGAAATCGATGAGTGTTGTCGGGCCAACACCGACTGTGATCTCACCGGATAATTATCGAATAAGATTTCTACGACGAATGGATCAATATTTTCCTGTTGTGCCCGATGAATGGCATGCTTATGAGAAGAAATTTTTAGATTTATCTCTATTTCAAACCGAAACAATGACAGCTAATTTGACTACAAATGAAATTCAGACTCAATAAAATTGCTTTGTAAAAATAAAATCAAAATTTGCTTTCTTTTTTATTCGCATTGCAGATGATTGATACTAGTAATCAACAAACATTTCCACTTCCAACGAATGTCATTCATGATAAACCAATAACTGATCTAGCATTGAAAACACCGATTAGTTTTCTTCAAGAGATATGCTTTCGTATACATGCAACGCCGACGTACAGTCTCTGTCCGAGTGAAGCTCAGTGTGTTAGCAATGAGCCAGCGTTTCTCTATCGAGTCGTTGTCGATGATATGATCGCATTTGGCAAAGGTTTGCTGGCAAAATCGAAGTTTCTTCTTGTTGTTTTCATTGAAATTATTTTTAGGTTCGAGTAAAAAACGTGCAAAACATAAAGCAGCTTGGTCGATGATCGAGCAATGTTATGCAAAATTGAAATTAGCCGATGATCCATTGATAAAAACAATTGATCAATATTTTTTATTGAAACCATTTCAAATAAATGATACAGCTGATGATTCGACATTGAACGGAGAAAAAACGAATCCAATAGGTAAACTTCAAGAATTAACGCAGAAAAATTGGATTCGACCACCGGAATACGAATTTTCTGATCAAGAAAATCTTTCGACACCGAACTCGAAAGTTTATCTATGTCAAGCCAAAGTCGCTACTTACACAGCCGAAGGCAAAGGTCTCTCAAAGAAAATTGCTAAACGTCAAGCAGCCACCAATCTTCTCAATATCCTAGAAAATCTCGAACCCGAAGAAAAGAAAGCATTACTCAATCGACCAGAAGGACAGGTAAACTCATTCGAATTGATCTGTTTTCGAAAAATAAAACGACTGTTTGTAGAACGATCCTGAATATTCTCAATCGCATTCGAAATTTCGTCGATCACGACGTAAAGGCAATGATACAAGTGTAAATCCGCATGAATAAGAGAATCTGTTTGTTTTTTAACTTAAGTTTTTTGTTTTAGTTACTCGATACAAGTGGTGGTCCACGTGGTTCAGGTCGATCGAATCGTTTATATGAAAAGAATTCATTTCAATTAATGAAAAACACTGATTTACCGCAGATAAAAACTTTACTTTCCGATGACTATCAAGAGAATCTCAATGAATCGATTGAATTCTTTGAAAATCTTGCACAAGAACAAAATTTTACATTCGAATATATTCAATTGCCAACTATCGATCAAAATTCGATTCAATTATTACTCGAAGTTCGTATTAATCCAATCTCAGTCTTTCATGGTCATGGATCAACATTCGAATTAGCACGACAATCTTCGACTAATCTAGCATTGAAATATATTCGTTGTCTCACTAAACAACAACAATATTCAACAGCGAACATCACGACTACACCATTATTACAAACGACAAATTAACACCGCAAAAGAAACAAAAAGAGAATACATTGACATTCACATAAATACTTTGGGTTTTATTGATGAGAAAGGAAAAAAGAAATATTCAAAACTACGACGTATACTAGTCAACTTTGAAAAATGTAAATATCGAACTGTGATATTTGTTTTAGAAAGAAAAAAAATCGAGAATAAAACAAGAGAAAACCGTTCCTTGCTTTTTCTTTGTTATCTCAAACGATTGATACTTGACTACCGAATGTTCGTTGATTTGTAACGTAATGTTTTGGACTAATAAAACCGACAGTTGTATGATTCCATTGAGTCGATATTGGAACATGAATTTCAAGTCGTTTACATGTTTGAATCGCAAGATTTTCATGATTTCGAATGGGAAAAATCACTGTAACAGAAAATCTCTTCGTCTCGGATTCATTCGTTTGTATTTCGACATCTCGTTGTCCGTATCGATGACCACGATATTGATAGAAAGGTATCGAATAGAATTCGGCTTGACTAAGAAAATGTCTATCAATTTGTCGACGAAAAAACCGAGATATTCGAGATTGATTCGGTTCGTTTGCTGTCATTATCGACGAATTATCATCATCTGTCATTGATACTTTCATTGTACTATCGAATAAATGATCGTTACTCTTCGAACGTTGTAAACAATTTTCATCCGAGAAGATTTCATGTTTACCATCGATTTGTATGCCAACATCACGTACGAGTATTGGCGGTTCACGTTCATGTGTTGCACCTTGTTGATAGATAATCATTTTACACATTAATGGTAAACGTGTTGACGATGCCGGAATATCAAATGTGATCGTTTCGGCTAATTCACAATTCGATATTTCACTTCCGATACATGGTATTTCGATTTCTTCATCGAATAGAGTTTTTTCATAATCATTATCTTCTTTTATTGAACTATAACCATCGGCATATAAGACTTGACTCAATGTTGGCACAAGATATTTGCTCGTATTGATTTTAAATGGAATCGCATGAAAATGAGTTTGATGTGTTCGATGAAGTTCTTCATCACGTTTTAATATGCTGTACAAATCAACTGAATCACTTGTTCGCATTTTCTTCCGTCTTCGTTTTTTTTTGTTGTATCTAAAACGTAACAAATAAGGAGAAAAAACCGCATGCCTTCTCGTAGAACGATTAACATATCAATGATAATAGACAAAAAAAAAAGAACGAAGTTTTTTTTTATATATGTATGTTTCTCTTTTGACATTCTTTTCTCGTATAAAAAATGCTGAACTTGTATTGAATCGATTCGATTCTTGTTCTTCATCATTTTGCTTACTAGTCATATGTAAATTGACAAATGTAAAAAGATCTCGCGACTATCTTCATAACCTTTTTGTGTTTGTTTTTATGACAATATAATTGAAGTAGCAAAAAAAGAGAAATAAAAAAACATATGGAATTTATTACAAATCAATATATTATTATTCAATTGGCTTTTTATTTGATATTGAGATAAAAATAAATAACTAACGAAAGCACTTTATTGAGAGATCAGTTTTACGATTGAATAGATTGGAGAATCATGTCGACAACGGATTGTCGGACATTACATATTTATCGTGTGCCAGTTCATCAAAAACGAACTCTAGCTCTAGAAAATTATGCATCGATATCTCCGTTACGTTTGCCGTCGCCAAATCGAGTCAAATTTGCATCGGGCCGACGTCATTCAACACCACAGACATCAGCTAAACTCAATTCAATTGATTTTCAACCTCAATCACATATAACAAATAAAGATTCGAATTTATCATCCGATGCAGCCAAACCACCATCACGTCCTGTCTCATTAGTTAAATTACGTCCGTCAGAAGAACGCCTTACTCGTCTAGTAACAACACCGACAAGTATCCATTCATTTACGGATGTTATCCTACCGATAGCAAAGAAAAATCGAAATACATTCATTGAAACTTCGAATCCAATTCCATCAGATACTCAATTCAAACGAACAAAAGCAACATCGAATGATCTAGAAACTCGTACGATCGTGTCATCGGAAGATAATGTAAAACGACTCATTCGTCTTCTTCTTTTTCTTTCAAATAAAACTATTTTGTTTGTTTTTCTTTTCAGGCAACGAAAAGCAAAAGTCGAAGATTGAATTGTAATTTTTGCCATTGGTATTGTACTTGTCGATTCTATAGCTGGATTTTATGTTTTCTCTTTATAATCACCGTCGTCATTGGTCTACGTTTTTGTTTTAAACTCATTTCTATCTAATCAAAAATGCAATTGTTTTTTCTCTAACAGAAAAAAAACTAAGTGTACTCGTACTTGTAAGGTTGTCTCTCTTTTATTGAATAATAATAATAATAATAAAAAGAAATTATTCAGTCAATTCAAACAAAATACAAAAGAAAATCATGACCAGTATTCAACCGATCGCAGAAAATTCACCTAAAAGTTCAATTTTGGAACGTCCAATAACAACATCTCTCGTTCGTTTTAATCTTCCTCGTGTTGAATCAGAACGGTCATTGAATTTATCTTCAAAAGGAGATTCTATCGATTCGAGTGAGATTCTTTCTCAACCGACACTGAAAATCTCCGAATTTCAACCAACAGAACAAACACCTTTCCAACAATTAACACCAAAACCAATTAAACCAAAAAAATTACACCGTTTTATTCTTCTAACATATCGAACAATTTGTTCTCTATCATTACTATCAATTCTTTCCATAGCTATAGTTCTCATTGGTTTCGGTATTGTCGTATCTTATCGACGATCATCTATTGATTTTCGATGTTCATCGATTAGTTATTGTCCAAGAAATTCTAGTTATACATTAACATGTAATTTAACGAGTGAACATTGTTCATGTTACGATGTCGACGATGAATTGATCGGTTGTATTCAACAACGAACATATTCTCAAGCTTGCTATCGTTCTCAAGAATGTTCGATTGAAAAAAATTTACAATGTAATTTACATACATATCAATGTCAATGTCTTGATCATTATTATTATAATGATAGTTTTTGTGTACCTTTATTAACATACGGTGATATCTGTTCGATATCGAATGATCGTTGTGATTATTCATTAAATTTAACTTGTTTAGCAAACAGTCAATGTTCATGTAATACGAATCAAACATTTTGGAATGGAGAATTCTGTGAAATCTATCGTTCAGTTGATAGTCCATGTGATCCGTACAAAACTCCATCGGGTTGTGCGTTAACATTTACTTGTGAGAATTCAACAGCAACATGCCAATGTCCATCGTCGACTTATTTCGATGGTGAAGCTTGTTTAAAATATAGTTCCTATTTAGAACCATGCTATGATGAATATTCATGTCTACCCAATAGTCAATTGTTGTGTTTATGGGGTTTATGTATGTGTCTTGATGAATATTTCTATTGGTCACCCAATGATACTCAATGTATTTATCCGAAAAAGATCGAATATAATTCTACTTGCGATTATCATACAACTTGCGAGAGTGATTTTGGATTACGTTGTATTGATGGTCATTGTTTATGCGAATCGAATTCATATTGGGCATCAGGAGGTTATTGCGATCTACAATCATTAATCGGTGAACAATGTACAACTGCACCTTGTCTAGCTCATACGAATTTGATCTGTTCGGCAGATACATGTACCTGTCCGCAATGTAAAGATTCTTCGAATTGATACAATGATAAAAAAAGTTTAGTTTTGATTTTGTAGTTCATTATTGGGATGGTTCGATTTGTCAATATCAACGAACATATACCGGTTTTTGTGTGCAAGATAGTTGGTGTCGAGGTGATCTTGGTTTACGTTGTCGAAATTTAGTCTGTACTTGTTCATTATGTTCGACTTGTTTTTGGGATGGTGTTCGTTGTCGTGATTGTCCAACATCATGGCAACTCGTTCAATCGAATGGTACGATGCAACCTCGTATTTATTGTTACATTAAAATGAATTCCTATGTCAATTGGAATGATTCATTAGATACTTGTGCATCAACGGCAACATCGTATTTCGGACCCAAAAGTCATTTAATTTATATCGATGATAAACAAGAACTCGACGATGTGAGCAGCTTTGCAACGAACGAATATTATGACATATTTATCGGTCATACAAATCAATATAATGTAAGTCAATGGATGCTTGCCAATGGAACGGTTTCGCCAACGATGAAATGGTGTCCGAGTATATCGGGAAATTTTACTGATGTTAAATGTGCTCGAATTATGATCGGTAGTGTTTGTATTGCTGATATTGCTTGTTCAGGGTGGACATCGAGGTATATTTGTGAATTAGACTGATGTGTTTTTATTTAAGAAAAGAGAAGAAAAAAAATCGAGAGAATTCTAAGGAAAACATAATAATTTTAATTCTTTTATGGATTCAATGACAACATCTAATTCATGTTGAATCGATTCATGTGGTATATCTTCGGCAATGAATGATTTTAAATCATCGAATTGAAAACGAAGTTTATCTATTTGTTTATGTATTTCTTCTAAATATTTTATTGTACTCGTTGGATCACGACGATGTTCGAGAAATTGAACAAGACCAAATGTAGTCAGACCAGCTAATAATAGAGCAATAGCCAAAATAGTTAAAAACATACTCAACGAACTATCAGGAATGAGATTGGCTAAAACTCGTCCAAAAAACAGTAATACTCCTCCGATAATACCACCGATAATTCCCCATTTACGCATTTCACACCAGAAATAAGTTGAATGAAATTTTGTTAGTTTCTCTTGTAACAATTGTGATTGTTCAATTAATTTTTTGAATATTTCCTCATCTTTTTTACTATTCAAATGTTCGATTAGTAAACGTGCTGATTGTAAACGAAATTTTCGATAGAGTATTTCCATGGAACCAGCTGCTTGATACGTCGAATGACGTACTTCATTGAGATCATTTTTAATTGCAAATAAATTTTCCTTATCAACGCCTGTCAATTGTGGTGATAATGTTTCGAAATAAGTTTCAAATCTCTCGATTGCATGTGTTGCTAGAGCAATTGAACGAGAGAAATTACTCGATGAACCTGGCCGTTCTAAACGAGATTCGAATAATTGTTCGATAGCTTGCCATTGTTCAGATGTAAATAGTGGACTCGACATTTTCGATTAATAAAAATAAAAAAATAGAAGTGCTTCTATTGCATTTGTCCTTATAGGTGAGTAATATTGACGTAGCAAAAATTTCATAATTCTGGTGAAATAACGATGTTCTCTGCCTGCTTTCTTTTTTTATTCTAATGAATCTTATCGCGGTAAATTTACAGAAAAAAAAAAGTAAAATGGGAAGGAGGAGAAAAAGTAGTTAGTCATCAATTGTTGTTCTATTGATTAGTGTTTGGATCCTTGATTTAATTGTTTAGTTTCTAAATATTCGAAAATTTGAATTTAAAATAAAACTTCGAAATTCTGAACCTTTTTTTGGCGCTTGATTTGATGTCATCGGTGTTGAATTTGATGGCGAAGGTCGTCCACTAATATTACCACGGTTGGAATTGAACGTTCCGTATTCTTCATGACGAATTAAACGGGAAGTTTTGAAAACTTGTTGTTGAATATCCCATTGTCTCATTTGTCTAATTAACGAAAATAACGTTATTTTCATTTCTCAACTAAGACAAAGAAAAACTTACGAACGAAAATCTTTGTTTTGATTTCGTTCCCAATTCTGCGCACGTAAATCAAAATGTGAACCGGCAAGTCGACCTTTGACTGCGTTTTTATTCGTCTAAAACGACGATACAATTAGAAAATGATGATAATCAAAAATAATTTTCAATTACTTTCGGTTCGAAGACTTGTGGTGAATGCGAATCAATACCTGATAATTGACGACTTTTAATTTCTAAACAAGAAAGAACAATTTCATGAATAATATGATGAATTGTTTCATTGATTTTCGACAAACCAGCGGGTGAAATGACATCAGGAAGTTCATAAACGACAGCACGAGTACTTTTATCCCAGGGTCGATCTATGGTAAAAAAACACGAGTTTTCTAAAAAATTCAACGAATATTTTGTTTTTCATACTTCCGCCACTCTCAGTAATATCTGATTGTAAACGAACAATCATATTAGGAAGATTGGCTTGTCTCATTTGTAAAACACGCTAAAATCGATAATGTTTTATTGAAAAGTATTGACTGTCAAACATACTCGTGCATTTTGAAGAACTTGAAGATTGTTCATCTTTATTTTCTAATCTAAAAATCAGAGGAAAGGAATAACCTTTAAAAATTTACAAAACGGAGAGAGTAAGCTGGATTATAAAAATCAAAATATTTTTTTTTTCTGTTCAATTAAGATTTCTTTGGACTTCCACCTTTGCCATATTGTGGATCGTTTGAAATGACTTGATTCGGTCGATTCCAATCTTTTCGTGTAACACCTAATTTAACAACAATAACGAACTATATTCAATCAGATCATATCCTTCGTTATACCTGGTTGATTCGTATCATCGGTTTCAGTTGGTTTCTGTTTTTTTCCTTCACCTTTGGTTTTATTCAAATTCGTGCCTAATTTATTTCTTCATATCAATCGAATTCAACATATCATTCGATTTACTTTTATGTTTGTCTGGTGATGTCGATGATTTCGGATCACTTCCATCGAATCGTAC
>Ga0209915_1001804_pt1 | contig 27117 bp, 27 predicted proteins | sample ThiBiot_750_plan_FD_183952 | JGI IMG/M metagenome (GOLD analysis project Ga0209915, IMG submission 183952) | Wastewater bioreactor microbial communities from Cape Town, South Africa - Thiocy_cont_750_plan (SPAdes) | ecosystem: Engineered > Bioreactor > Thiocyanate-remediating > Anaerobic-Aerobic... | reverse complement strand
TCGACAACTGCCATGTGCGTGTCAGCTTCGCCACCAACGACGAGCGGACCGCCAAGCGTGTGTCGGATGCACTCGGCACCGCCACCGAGATGAAAGCCATGAAGAACTACGCTGGCCACCGGCTGTCTCCCTGGCTCGGCCATCTGATGGTGTCGCGCTCGGAAACAGCGCGGCCGCTGCTCACGCCCGGCGAGATCATGCAGCTTGCCCCTACGGACGAGATCGTCATGGTGGCTGGCACGCCGCCGGTTCGCGCGAAGAAGGCGCGCTACTTCGAGGACGCCCGCTTCAAAGAACGAATTCTGCCGCCACCTTCGCTTGCCGTGCAGATGCAAGGACGGCCTGACGACTGGACGAGCCTGCCGTGTCCGGTTCGCCCCGGACTGCTCGAAGCCGGTTCCGTTTCTTATGGAGCCGACGAAGATCCGACCGCGTCGGAACGACGGCACCAACCCGAACTCGACCGTGTGAAGCCGGTGGAGAAGAAGCCGCCTGTCGCGAACGAATTCGAGATCGACGTCGAGCGCGACGATGACGACGATGTTGCCGCGCGCAACCGGAGCTTGACGCGCATGGCGCACGGCGTGGCGAGGCAAGTGTCGCTCGACCCGAACGATGGCATGGAACTGTGAGGCGACGATGGTGAAATCCCCCAGGAAGCAACGTCTGTCAGTCTATCTGGATCCGCGCGTGATGGGCCGGCTCGCGGAACACGCCGCACGGCGAGATCATTCACGATCCCTGGTCGCGGAGGCCGCTATCGAATCCTTCCTTTCGCCCGATGCCGCCGAGCGACAGGAGGCCGCTATCACCAAACGTCTCGATCAGCTCGATCGCCGGATGGCACGGGTGGAGCGCGATGTCGGCATTACCGTTGAGACTCTCGCCGTGTTCATCCGCTTCTGGCTTTCAACGACACCCGCTCTGCCCGAACCCGCGGCACAGGCCGCGCGCGCCAAGTCAGGGGAGCGTTATGATGCCTTCGTCACTGCCCTGGGACGCCGCTTGGCCAGGGGACCGAAGCTGCGGCAGGAGATTTCAGAGGATGTCCCAGGTCCGAGGCGCCCTGATCAATAGCGTTCCGTCAATGCCAATAGCTCCTTGATGGTGCGTCTCGCCTTTGCGCTCTGTGCCTCTGAACAGGGTGGGAACCGAATGGTAGGTTTTGGGCGGATGCACCGCGAAAGCGGAGCCTTCTTGGGCAGAATCGCTCCGTGTCTTCCGGAGGCTGTTTCGCTTGAAACTGAACGGTTCTTCCTGCATGGCGCAATAGCGTTTCTCGACTTTGGCCGACGAGATCTTGCCAATGAGCTCCAGCGGCCGGCGATTGTTGAACCAGTCGACCGATTCCAACATCGCGAACTCGACGGCCTCGAATGAGCGCCAGGGTCCGCGTCGATGGATGACCTCGGCCTTGTAGACCTTGTAGAGGCCGTTGATCGTTTCGACGAGGGCATTGTCGTAGGAGTCGCCGACGCTACGCACCGAAAGCTCGACGCCCGGCCCCAGCCAGGCGCTCGGTGCATCGAACGCTGCCGCATTGGCGGATTCAACCGGTCGTCGCAACACGTTCGATCATATCCTGTTTGAGTAGCCGGTCGAGCGCCTCCGCTAGCGTTCGCCATCCGAGTGTCTTTCATGGCCTGGCATTCAGGGCATGGGTGACAGCGTCCCGAACGAAGGCTGCATGCGTCGTCCGGCTCACCGCCAGCCAACGATCCGGCAAACATAGGTGTCGATGACAAAGGCGACTTTGACGAAGCCCGTCCAGGTCGCGACGTAGGTGACGTCGGAACCCAAAGCATGTTCGGCGCCGGGGTGTGGAACTGGCGATTGCCGTGATCGAGAGAAGAAGGGGCGGCCTTGTCGCTCACCCTGGTGCGATCGGCTTGCCACGGATGATGCCTTCGAGGCCCATGGGCTTCATCAGGCAACCGTGCAGCGGCGACATCGAAGCTCTCGCGCGGCAACATCTCAACATCCAGAGCCACACCCGCTCGCACGCCACTGTCGCCCTCGGCCTTCTTCACCCACTCATGCAGCGTATGAGCCGTGCAGCCAATGTTGGCGGCGATCGACGACACCGCCGCCCACCCCGAGGCATGCTTGCCTTCGTGATCCAGAGCCAGCCGCACCGCTTCCGGAGAGAACTTGTTGGTCGTCTTGCTTGGCATGGCTCCACCTTTTAGGGGTCGGAGCCTCCAATCAACCCGGCGCGGTTCAATCGTCTTGCTGGCGCGTTGTCTGAGTTGTGGTTACGCTGCGTCCACGCCAAGCAAGCCGCGTGATTCCATAACTTTGTAAAAATAGTTCGGGGCTATCCGTGGAAATTGATCGTCCTGACTTGGAGCCGATGATCCAATCTGAACGAGATCCGGTTGCTATATGCTTTGTCTGTGAAAAGAGATCATGCAGCGCGTGGCTGTAGCAATGTTACCGGTCCAGACATCTCGAAAGGTCTCGAACGTCAGGGAGTGCGTTGTTACAATACTGCCAAACGGCGACCGGTAAACGCGTCGGAGCGTTAGCCAGAAAGGTGATGATGTTTAAGGAAGTGAGCGCTACCGATCTGGCCCGCGGACAATTCGCCTTCACGGTGATGTTCCACATCATCTTTCCTGCTTTCACCATCGGCATCGCCAGCTACCTCGCCGTGCTTGAGGGATTGTGGCTTAGGGCGAAAGATGACGTTTACATGCGCATTTTCGACTATTGGAAGTCGATCTTCGCCATTGTCTTCGGCATGGGGGTCGTTTCCGGCATCGTCATGTCCTACCAGTTCGGCACAAACTGGTCCGTCTTCTCCGACAGGGCCGGCCCCGTCATCGGACCTCTGATGGGCTATGAGGTGTTGTCGGCCTTCTTCCTCGAGGCCGGCTTCCTTGGCATCATGCTGTTCGGCCTCAAAAAGGTCGGGCCGAAGCTGCATTTCACCGCCACCGTGATGGTCGCGATCGGCACGCTGTTCTCCGCTTTCTGGATCCTGTCGGCCAATTCCTGGATGCAGACGCCGACCGGCTATTCCATCAACGAGGCCGGCCAGTTCGTTCCGGAGGACTGGTGGGCCGTCATCTTCAATCCGTCTTTCCCCTACCGCCTCGTGCACATGACGCTGGCCGCCTATTTGACGACGGCTTTCGTCGTCGGCGCGGTGTCTGCCTGGCACCTTCTTTCCGACCGCGAAAACCGGGCCGCGCGCACCATGTTTTCCATGGCCATGTGGATGGCGCTTATCGTGGCGCCGATCCAGATCTTCGCCGGCGACCAGCACGGGCTCAATACGCTGGAGCACCAGCCGCGCAAGATCGCCGCCATGGAAGGCCACTGGGAAACCGAAGCCGGTGCGCCGCTTATCCTCTTCGGCGTACCGGACGACGATGCGGAAGTGACGCGCTACAAGCTCGAAATCCCCTATGGCAGCGCACTGATTTTGACGCACAGCTTCGACGGCACGCTCAAGGGCCTGAAGGAATGGGCGAAGCAGGATCGGCCTCCGATGGAGATTGTCTTCTGGTCCTTCCGCATCATGGTCGGGCTCGGCTTCCTGATGCTCGGCATCGGGCTGTGGAGCGGATGGCGGCGCCTGCGTGGCCGCCTCTTTGACGACCGATGGCTCCTGCGCGCGACCATCGTCATGGGGCCGAGCGGGTTTGTCGCGGTGCTCGCAGGCTGGGTGACAACGGAGGTCGGCCGCCAGCCCTACACAGTCTACGGGCTGCTGCGCACCGCCGACAGCGCCGCCCCGCTCGCCGCACCGGCGGTGGCTGCCTCGCTGATCGCCTTCATCGTCGTCTACTGCGCGGTGTTCGGCGCCGGCATCTTCTACATATTGCGCCTGATGCGCCGCCGGCCCGGCCACGGGAAGCCGGTCGAGGAACTGGGGCCGACCCGCGCTGCCGGCATCACGCCCGCGGCCGCGGTCGATATCGATAGGACGCTAGGGGAGTGATCAGCATGGATTTCAACCTGCTCGCCTTCATCTGGGCCGCTATCATCGCCTTCGCCGTGCTCGCCTACGTCGTGCTCGACGGGTTCGATCTCGGCGTCGGTATTCTCTTTCCTTTCCTAAAAGAGGAGAAGGAGCGCGATCTTATGATGAACTCAGTGGCGCCGATCTGGGACGGCAACGAAACCTGGCTCGTGCTCGGCGGCGGCGGTCTTCTCGCCGTCTTCCCCCTCGCTTACGCGACAATCCTGCCAGCGCTCTACGCGCCCATCATCGCCATGCTGCTCGGTCTCATCTTCCGCGGCGTTGCCTTCGAATTCCGCTGGCGCACGCAGCGCGGAAAGTTCCTGTGGGACTGGGCCTTCGCAGGCGGCTCCATGATAGCAGCATTCGCGCAAGGCGTGGCGCTCGGCGCGCTGGTGCAGGGCATCCACGTCGAGAACCGCGCCTATGCCGGCGGCTGGTGGGACTGGCTCACCTGGTTCAGCATCCTGACCGGGGTGGCGCTTATAGTCGGCTACGGGCTGCTCGGCGCGACCTGGCTGGTGATGAAGACGGAAGGCCCCGTTCATGACCGCGCAAGGTGGCTGGCGAAACCCGCCGCCATCGCCACGCTCGTCCTGATCGGTCTCGTCAGCCTGATAACACCCTTCCTCGAGCGGCAATACCTCGCCCGCTGGTTCGATTTTCCAACGGTGATCTTCAGCCTCATCGTGCCGCTCCTAGTGCTCGGCTGCGCCTATATCCTGTTCAACGGGCTGATACGCGGCGGCGACCATGCGCCGTTCTTCGCCGCTCAGGCGATCTTCATTCTTTGCTTTGCCGGCATCGGCATCAGCTTCTATCCTTACATGGTGCCGACCAGCGTAACCATCTGGGACGCCGCCGCGCCCGATTCCAGCTTGTCGTTCATGCTCGTTGGCGCATGTTTCCTTGTGCCGATTATCCTTGCCTATACGGCATTCGCCTACTGGGTCTTCCGTGGAAAGGTGAAAGCCGACGGGGGCTATCATTGATGCAAACCGACAGTCGTCGAAAGCTGCTGTGGTTTGCCGGGCTGTGGTTGGCTGGCGTGGTTGTCGTCGCAGGCGTGGCGGAGCTGCTTCGATTGGCCATCATCGGGTTTTAGGCGCGCCCTTGGTTCAGAGGATCTGATTTGGTGGCAATCATCGGTTCGGAGCGATACAGCGCGCCGCCAATGCGACATTAGGAGTGGCACCGTCGACGGCCCATCCGTCACCGGCGCCCCGGTCGCATTGACCTTCTTCAGGCGCGCATAGTGACGGGGCGGCTCCGGCATATCTGCCAGCAACCACTCGACGAATGCCGCCGTATTCCGGGGTTTCAGGGCTGGATTGAATTCGCGCTCACGAAGTCGGCGTGAATATGGGTCTGGACCAAATGCATGACGCGGACCCCTTTCGACTGAGCGAGATCGAGGTAAACCTGCACATCGAGCCGGGATCAATAGTAGCCCCGACGCCAGCCTTGGTGTCGCCGACTACGTAGGAAATTTGGGCCAAGCCCTCTGTATAGCCGGTTTCGAATAGAAGAGACACTGGCGCGCTCCTTGCTACTTGTGGCCAGCCGCCGGCTGGCCCGGCGTCCTCTCTGCTTACCGCACCTTTGGAAGCTTCTCGAACGAATGAAACGGCGGCGGCGAGCTCAATGACCATTCTAGGGTCGTCGCCCCTTCACCCCAGTAATTCGCTTCGCTGACGCGTTTGCCTGCAAGCACTGTGTACAAGATCACGCCAATTCCCCAGAGGAACGAAGCGGCGCCGAGGAAGGAGCCAATTGAGATCAGATAGTTCCAGTCCGCAAATCCTTCCGGATAGTCGATCGAACGGCGCGGCATACCTGCCGCGCCGACCATGTGCATCGGGAAAAAGGTCAGATTGACGCTGATGAAGGTAGCCCAGAAGTGAACCTGGCCAGCCCACTCAGGATACTGGCGGCCGCTCATCTTGCCCAACCAGTAATACATAGCGGCGAAGACGCCGAACGCGGCGGCCAGAGCCATGACGTAATGGAAGTGCGCGACCACGTAGTAAGTCTCGTGCACCATGATGTCGAAGCTGGCGTTGGCCAAGTTGACGCCGGTCACTCCGCCGGCGGTGAAGACGAAGATGAAGCCGATGGCCCACAGCATGGGCGTTTTGAGCGAGATTGACCCCCCCCACATTGTTGCGATCCAAGAAAACACCTTCACGCCAGTGGGAACGGCGATCACCATGGTCGCGAAGGTGAAGTAAGCCATTGTGTCAAGGCTGAGGCCAGATGTGTACATGTGGTGAGCCCATACAACGAAGCCGAGCGCACAGATCGCGACCATGGCGTAGGCCATGCCGAGATAACCGAAGATGGGCTTGCGGCTGAAGGTGGATACAACCTGGCTGACGACGCCGAAGGCCGGCACGATCATCATGTAGACCTCGGGATGGCCGAAAAACCAAAACAGATGCTGATAGAGGATTGGATCGCCACCAGATTCAGGAGCGAAAAAACTCGTCCCGAAATTGCGGTCGGTCAAAAGCATGGTAATCGCACCAGCCAGCACGGGCAGCGACAGCATCATCATGAAGGCGGTGACCAGAATCGCCCATACGAAAAGCGGCATGCGGTGCATGGTCATGCCCGGCGCCCGCATGTTGAAGATGGTCGTGATCATATTGATAGCGCCGATGATCGACGAGGCACCGGACAGGTGCAGAGCTAGGATGGCAAAATCAACGGCAGGGTCAGGATGCCCGATCGTAGACAGCGGCGGATAAAGTGGCCAGGCCACGCCCGGGCCTGCGCCCACCGAAAACGAGATCATGACCATCACGAAACCCGACAGGAACAGCCAGAAACTCAGATTGTTAAGTCGGGGAAAGGCCATATCCGGCGCGCCGATCATGAGGGGGACGAAATAGTTTCCGAAGCCTCCGAACATCGCGGGAATAATGACGAAGAACATCATCAGGAGGCCATGAACAGTGGTCAACACATTGTATAGTTGGCCGTTGGGTGCGCCCGAGGCATCGGTAAGGAACTGTACGCCGGGCTCAAGAAGTTCCAGTCGCATGACGATGGAAAAGGATACCGCGATCAGCCCCGCGCAGCCGGTGAAGATGAGATAGAGGACACCGATGTCCTTGTGATTGGTAGAGCTTAACCAGCGGCGCCAGAAGGGTGGGACCTCATCATGCATTTCAATCTGCGTTCCCTTGCCTTGAGACATTTCATTATCTTTCTGGACGCTTGCTGCCGCCAAAATCGGTCGCGCTTGCGATCTTCAAGCCATCGTCGGACTGGGCGAATTTTTGCTTCGCCTGCGCGGCCCACGCCGCAAACTGATCCTTGGAAACCGCCTTGATGGCGATCGGCATATAAGAGTGTTGCTGGCCGCAGAGGACAGAGCACTGGCCGAAATAGAGCCCTGGCTTGTCGATCCTGACCCACATTTCATTGAGGCGGCCAGGGACGGCGTCCTTCTTGAGTCCGAGCGCCGGAACCGCCCATGCATGAATAACGTCTGCAGACGTCACGTCGATGCGGATCGTAGTGTCAACAGGTAAGACCACGAGCTGGTCAGTCATGAGGAGCCTGAGCTCTTTCTCATCGGGGGACAATTTGTCTTCCTGCAGCACGAGGGCGGAGAACTGGAAGTCGCCATTGTCCGGATAGCTGTATTCCCAGAACCATTGGTGGCCGGTGACCTTTAGCGTCATCTCGGCGTCCACAAGACGGTTCTGCTCAGCAAGCAGCCGGAACGACGGCACGGCGATCGCGAGCAGCACGAGAACAGGAAGTATCGTCCATGTCACCTCGAGCGCCGTGTTGTGGGATGTTTTGGATGGCGTAGGATGCGCGCTCGCCCTGAAACGCCAGACGGCGAACAGCAGGAGCGCCAGCACCAGCGCGCATATGGCGAGGTTGATCAGGAATAGGAAGTTATGAAACGCGTAAAGACCGCGGTCGAGCGGCGAATGCGGAGCCTGGAAGTTGAGCTGCCATGGCTGAGGCGCGCCCCGCACCACGTCTCCGTCCACCACCTGCAGGAGCTCATGCCCTGGGCGATAGATCGAAAGCCATCCGAATGTGCCCATCCCGATTACGACGATCAGGGCGATCAGCCCAAATCCGATGCGAGTTCGCCAAGGAGTCACGAAATTCTCTCCCTTCGGTCTGATTGGAACGTGCGGCGCTCTCCGGCGTTTTCCGACAAACCACAAGGATGCTGATCATGCCGCCCATTGAACAGGACGACACCAGGCCCGCGCCTCGTCATAAGTCGGTTAGCCCCGCTACAGTCAATCCGGATAGTTCCCGCCAGGGCCCTCGTGGCACGCGCGTCTTTGGTGTGCTGGTGGCCACGATCATCGGCGCAGTCGTGCTGATAGGAATCTACATGATTATCTGGGGATCGACCGGCCCCGGCCAGTGACGAAGCCCTGCTCATTTGACCGTTCCCGACGGGGGTGAGTTTTCGCCAAGCACCTTCCCGTCTACGGTCATGCCGTACATATCCAGCGGAGACTCATGGTGTTTCTTGCGGGTATCGGCGATCGATCCCTCGAAACGAGGATCCTGCGGCCGTTCCTGGCTGTCTACATAGGTTGCGACATCCCATGCATCCTGGTCGGAGAGCGTGTTGCCTTGGCTGAAAGGCATGTTCGCCTTGATGAAGGCTGACGCGTTCTTGATGGAACTCATACCAGCGCCCCAATTGTAGGAACGTGCGCCCCATAGCGGTGGAAACACCACCTTGCCGGCCTGGTCTTTCTGACCCTGGCCGTTCTGGCCGTGGCAAACAGCGCAGTTCTTCTCATAGACCTGTTTACCGTGGGCGTAGTCGAGACCGGCTGCTTTCGGCAACTCCGGATAGCCGCGGCCTTTCATTTCACCGCCGACCGGCGCGTCCTTGGCAAGAAAATAGGCGTAACTCTCCAGCGCCACCAAAATCTTGTCACCATATGGCGGAGCTTTTCCGTTCATGCTGAACCGAAAGCATCCTTGCATGCGCTCGGCAAAGGTGTTCACGTGCTTGTTTTTCGAACGGTAGGTCGGAAAGGCGACATAGGCGGCCCACAGCGGCGCGGAATTGGGAAGACGCCCACCATCGATATGGCAATTCGTGCACTTCAAGTCGTTGCCGACAAACTGGCCGGCATGTGCACCCGTATCGCGAAAGATCTGTTCTCCTAGCCTGACCATCTCGCCGAACTGATTATCGGGAATCTCTGCTTCGTCGGGCGGCCGGAAGTTTTCGTCCGTCTTCGCAAGTGTATCTTTCGCGGGTACGGACTGTGGATGCGGATCACCATGAGGCAGAGAATAGCCAATAAGCACTGCGATGGCGGCAAAAACCATGCCGACGAGCCACTTTGCCGTAGCGTAATTCATGGTGTCGCCTCCACCGGCGGCTTGTCTCCGGACAAGCTGGCGTAATAGGCCGCAACCGCGGCGATCTCCGTATCGTCCAGTTTGCTCGCAACGCCGGTCATCAGGTTAAGAGGATCGCCCGTGCGATCGCCCTTCTTCCAGTCGAGCAGCTGTTTTTCAAGATACCCGGCCGATTGCGCGGCCAGCCTGGGAAATGTCCCGCCGACGCCTTCTCCCTCTAAGCCATGGCATTGGCTACATGGCGGAACGCCTTGGTTCCAGTCTCCTTGCTTGGCAAGCCCCCTACCTTGAGCTATCTGCTGCGCGCTCGTGCCGGTGTAGGTCTCGACCCGCGGTGCCTTCATGTGGCTGTAGTAATCTGCAACGGCCTTCCGTTCATTCTCGTCGAGCGCCTTCGCAATCTCGTGCATCAGTCCGTTCGAACGGTCCCCGTTTTCGAAATTGGCTAGCTGGCGAACGATATAATCCGCCGGAAGACCGGCCAAGCGGGGATAACCTGAGAGCGGACGGCCTTCACCCAAATTTCCATGGCACGAAGAACAGGCATGGGCGCCATTTCCGTTGCCACTGGTCGCGATTGTCTTGCCGTCAGCGGCTAATGCCGACGCGGTTGAGGCACTTAACCCCAAGAACAATAGTAGAAAGCGAACCTTCATCGAAACCGTGCAACCCCCGTTTCGGGTCCAACGCGTAAGTCGAAGATAGTATCCATTGGAATGGCGAATTTTATTGCGCCAGCTGTTTGTGCGGCAGATCGATCTCGCTTCCCTTGAGCATGTAGTCCCAGTAGAGGCGGGGCAGGAGCTTCGTCTTGAGGTACCACATCGTCGTTCTTGGCACTCTGGGGTCGAGCGGAAAGCTCGGGGCCACCTTGCCGCCATAGAGGAATTCCGCCAGGACGATCTTGCCGTAGGAGACCGTCAGCGGGCAGGAGCCGTATCCGTCGTACGACGCTTGCAGCGGTCCGCCATTGCGCTCCGCAAGCAGGTTCTTGAGCACGACCGGCGCTTGCTTGCGAATGGCGGCGGCGGTCTTCGCATTGGTCGTTCCGGCCGCGTCGCCGAGCGAAAACACGTTCTTGAACGTCACGTGCTGGAGCGTCGCGCCATCGACATCGACCCACCCTGCGCTTGAGGCAAGAGGGCTGTCGCGAATGAAATCCGGCGCCGTCTGCGGCGGCGTGACATGAAGCATGTCGAAGGACTTGACCGTATCGATCATGTTCCCTGTCGCGTCTGGCGCACGGAAATAAGCCTTGCGGGCGTCCCCGTCGACTCGTGTCAACATCGTCTTGTAGTTGACGTTGATGCCATATTTCTCGACAGCCTCCAGAAGGGCCGGGACGAAATAGGCGACGCCGAACATGGCGTCCCCGGCAAGGCAGAATTCGACATTGGTCTTCGAAAGCAGGCCGCGCTTGCGCAGGTTGTCGGCCGTCAGATACATGATCTTCTGTGGCGCGCCTGCGCATTTGATCGGCATCGCCGGCTGCGTGAAGATGGCGTTTCCGCCAGACAGGCCCTGCACGCACTTCCATGTATAGTCCGCATATTGCGGCAGATAGTTCGAGCAGACGCCGTTGCGGCCGATGGTCTCGCCGAGACCCTCGATCTTGTCCCAATCGAGCTTGAGCCCCGGACAGACGATCAGGCTTCGATACCCGATGGTGCGGCCATCCTCGAGCGCAACCGTATCGGCGGCGGGGTCGAACGTCGCTGCGGCTGCGCGCAACCATTTTACGCCCGCCGGAATGAGATCCTCTTCGCGACGCTCCGTCTGCGCTCTTGAGAAAACGCCCGACCCAACCAGTGTGAACCCGGGCTGATACCAGTGGCGGTCGCCCGGTTCGATGATGGCGACGCTCAGTTGCGGAGCGCGGCGCCGAAACTGCGCCGCCACCGTTATGCCTGCCGAGCCTCCGCCCACGATCACAATGTCGAATTTGTCGCAGCCGCTCATCCCGGGCTCCTCCACTTTCATAGTTGCATAAAAATGCAATCGATATTACGTTATCATTAAGACTATCAACTTGCCGATCCGTCAAGTCTTGCCGGATTGCCTTTGCGGAGAAACGTCGATGACCCACAATGTGGGAAGATTGGATCGTGCGGTTCGCGTGATCATTGGCCTTGCGCTGTTGTCGCTTGTGTTTGTGCTCGACACGAACGCCCGTTGGTTCGGCCTGATCGGCTTGGTGCCGCTGCTGACAGCGCTGACCGGAAACTGCCCGGCCTACACGCTCTTCGGTTTGTCCACCTGCCCTCTCAAGGGTCGCAAGGCCTGATATGAAAAGGGTGAACCAGCATTTGTACGTGGCGCCGCAGCCGAGCGACGCCGACCTTGAGAAGGCCGCGCGGGCCGGTGTCAGGCTCGTCGTCAACAATCGCCCCGACGGCGAGGAGGCCGGGCAGCCGAGCGCGGCGCAGCAGCGTGCGCGGGCTGGGTCGCTCGGAATGGACTATGTCCATATCCCCGTGACGTCCGGAGCCGTCAGGCTGGAGGATGTCCGCGCGTTCCAAAACGTCGTCTCGGACGCAGAAGGGCCGGTGCTGGCCCATTGCCGCACCGGAGCCAGGTCGCTGACCCTGTTCGCGCTCGGCGAGGTGCTGGACGGGCGTCTACAGGCGCAGGACATTGACGATCTGGGCCGGCGAATGGGGATCGACCTGGCCGGCGCGAAGAAATGGCTGGAGGCGAACAGGCAGGCATGACCGACAATTCCCTGGCGCAACGCGGCGACATGCTGACCATCAATATGCCCGCGCCCGATTTCGTCGCACGCACGACCATGGGCGAGCGCCGGTTGTCTTCCTACCGAGGGCGCTGGCTCGTGCTGTTTTCCCACCCGGCGGATTTCACGCCTGTCTGCACCAGCGAGTTCATTGCCTTCGCCGGCTTGCAGGCGAGTTTTGCCGATATCGGGTGCGACCTGCTCGCGCTGTCGGTGGACAGTCTTTACAGCCACGTCGCCTGGGTGCGCTCCATCCGCGATCGCTTCGGCGTTGGCGTGAATTTTCCGATCGCCGAGGACCCGTCGATGGCGATCGCCGCCGCCTATGGCATGATCCCGCCCGACGCCGGCGATTCCTCGACGGTCAGGGCGAGCTTCGTCATTGATCCGGACGGCATCGTCCGCGCCATAACCTGGTACCCTATGGCCGTGGGGCGCAACGTCAGCGAGATCCTGCGCCTCGTGGTGGCGCTCCAGACCTCGGACGCCCACGCCGTCTCGACGCCGGAGGGCTGGCAGCCGGGCCAGCCGGTCATCGACGCGGCGCCGCTCGATCCCGAAGGCGAGACCGGCCCGTATGATTGGTACTACAAGCTCAAGACATTGTGAGGGTTTCATGTCGAGCGCAAACGCCCATCCAGACGTGAGGGCCTTCTTCGAAAAGCGGACTTTTTCGGTGCAGTATGTCGTTTCCGATCCGGCGACGAAAAAATGCGCCATCATCGATCCGGTGCTCGATTTCGACGAGAAGTCGGGCGCAACGGCCACCAGAAGCGCCGACGAGATCCTCGGCTATATCGCCGCGCAGGGTCTTACGGTGGAATGGATCCTCGACACCCATCCCCACGCCGATCATTTTTCCGCTGCGCGCTATCTGAAGGGCAAGACCGGCGCCCTCACCGCGATCGGCGCCCAGGTCGTCGAGGTGCAGAAATTGTGGAAGGGCATCTACAACTGGCCTTCCCTTCCCGCCGACGGGTCACAGTGGGACCGGCTGTTCGAGGCCGGCGACACGTTCACGGTCGGCAATATCCCGGCGCGGGTGCTGTTCTCGCCCGGTCACACGCTGGCATCAATCACCTACGTCGTCGGCGACGCGGCTTTCGTGCACGACACGCTTTTCATGCCCGACAGCGGCACCGCGCGCGCAGATTTCCCCGGCGGCAGCGCAAGTCGGCTCTACCGCTCGATCATGGAAATCCTGGCGCTGCCCGATGCGACCCGCATCTTCACCGGTCACGACTATCAGCCCGGCGGTCGCGAGCCGCGCTGGGAAAGCACGGTCGGCCAGCAGAAGGCGGCCAATACGCATATGTCGAAATGCAGGACCGAAGCCGAATTCGTCGCGGTGCGCGAGGCGCGCGACAAGACCTTGCCGATGCCGAAGCTCATCCTCCATGCACTGCAGGTGAACATCAATGGCGGCCGCCTGCCCGAGCCGGAAGAGAACGGCAAGCGCTACCTGAAATTCCCGCTCGATGCTCTCGGCGGCGCTGCCTGGGAGTGAGGTCATGAGCGACGGAAATCTCTATGCCATGCGCAGCAAGGTCGCCGATGCGAGCACCTTCCTCAAGAAACTCGCCAACCCGAACCGCTTGATGATCGCCTGCGCGCTCGTCGATGGCGAAAAGTCGGTCGGCGAGTTGGAGGCGCTGCTGGAAATTCGCCAGCCGGGACTTTCGCAGCAACTCGCCGAGTTGCGGGAAGCCGGCCTGATTCAGGGGCGCAAGGACGCGAAGCAGGTGCATTACAGTCTGGCCGATGAGCGTGTCGCCGAGATGGTGTCGACGCTGCATCGGATATTCTGCGGCACCGCAACGACGCTTCCGAAAATGCCCGCCGCCACCGCCCGGCGCACGTTCAGCCAGGCGGCCGTATTCGCGAAAGTCAAGAGCAACATATGACAACGGATTTCACGCCTTGGGCGTCGCTCGCGGGTGGCGTCATGATCGGTCTGTCCGCCGTACTGCTTCTGGCCTGGGAAGGCAGGATAGCCGGAATAAGCGGCATCGCCAGCCGGCTCCTGCCGCCCTACCAGGACCGTTCGTTCGGCTCGCGCGCCGGTTTCGTGCTTGGCCTTGTTCTGGCGCCGCTTCTCTACCTGGCCGTGACGGGGCATGAGGTCGTGCAGAGCGTCTCGTCCAACCTTTTGCTGATGGGTGTCGCGGGTCTTGTGGTGGGCTTCGGGTCCGTGTGGGGCAATGGCTGCACCAGCGGTCATGGCGTCTGCGGCCTCGCCCGGCTTTCGTCACGGTCTCTGGTCGCCACCTTGACCTTCATGGCCACCGCGATCGCGACTGTGTTCCTCATCCGTCATATGGGGGCGTGACATGAATTTTCTGGTCAATCTCGGGCTCGGCCTTCTTTTCGGAACCGGACTGGTCGTGGCCGGAATGGCTGATCCGGCCAAGGTCCTCAACTTCCTCGATCTGTTCGGAACCTGGGATCCGTCGCTCGCTTTCGTCATGGGCGGCGCCGCCGTGACGGCGTTTGTCGGCTACAGGCTGGTGCTGCGCCGAAAGGCCCCGCTTGCATCACCGACGTTTCATCTGCCGACCGCGACGGCGATCGACGCGCGCATCCTCATCGGTCCCGCCATCTTCGGCGTCGGATGGGGTCTTGGAGGGTTTTGCCCCGGTCCGGCGCTGACGGCGATCACCCTTGGCGCGCCCGGCACGCTGGCGTTCGTCCCGGCCATGCTGGCGGGCATGTTCGCGGCCAGGCTGATTGGCACCGGAGCCTATCGTCCCGGCAAGCCGTCATTCGCGAGGTGATTGCCCAGCCATGGCATTGGATGCATTTCAATACGTGCTCGGCGCCTTCTCAGGCATGCTGGTCGGCTTCAGCCTCGGGCTGTTCGGCGGCGGCGGCTCGATCCTGGCGGTCCCGCTGATGGTCTATGTCGTTGGTGTGCCGAGTCCTCACATGGCCATCGGCACCAGCGCATTCGCGGTCGCGGCCAATGCATTCACGGGCCTGGTGAGCCATGCACGCAAGAAGACGGTCATCTGGCGCTGTGCGGCCGTCTACAGCGCTGCCGGCATTGTCGGCGCATTCTTCGGGTCCACGCTCGGCAAGACCTTCGATGGCCAGCACCTGCTCTTCCTCTTCGCGATCCTGATGATCGTCGTCGGCGCGCTGATGCTGAAGCGGCGCGGCAATGCCGGCGATCCCGATGCATCCTGCAATGTCGGCAACGCGCCCAAGGTCATTGGCTTCGGCGCCGGAACCGGCCTTCTTTCCGGCTTCTTCGGCATAGGTGGCGGCTTTCTGATCGTGCCGGGCCTGGCCATGTCGACAGGTATGCCGATGATCAACGCGATAGGGTCGTCGCTTGTCGCCGTCACCGCTTTCGGTCTGACGACAGCGCTCAACTATGCGTTCTCCGGGCTCGTCGACTGGCCGCTTGCCGGCGTGTTCGTGGCCGGCGGCATCGTCGGCGGATTCGTCGGGGCAGCGCTTGCCGGACATCTTTCGCAGCGCAAGGGCGCGCTCACCACCTGGTTCGTGGTGCTGATCTTCGTCGTGGCGATCTACATGATGTGGCGCAGCGCTACCGCCTAGGGCGTCTCCGGCGAAAATTGGATCGCCTTCAATGCTCTATCTCATTGTTTCTACGCGATTGCGGACACAAAACCGCTTCGCGCTTTTACCGGAATTGCTATAGAAGCCCGGGGGACAATGGTCGCTTTTCGCGAAGCGCGATAGGCCTCGTGGAAGGGCTTTCAACGGTGGGCGTCAATGGATCCGCGCGGCATCCGGAGCGATCGTTTCGCGGACCGCTCCGGACGTTCCCTTGCTTTAGCTGGTGCTCGACGCCGCCTGTGGCCCGCTATGGCCCGGGACAGGCAGCACCACGACCTTCGATCCATCCGGCACACGGCGATAGAGATCGATGACGTCCTGGTTCATCATGCGGATGCAGCCTGACGACATCGACTTGCCGATCGACCACGGCTCGTTCGTGCCATGGATGCGGTAAAGCGTGTCTCTGCCGCCCTGGAACAGATAAAGCGCGCGGGCGCCCAGCGGGTTCCTGTCGCCGCCGTCCATTCCGCCGGCCCACTTCGAGTAGGTCTGGGGGTCCCGCTCGATCATGTCGTTCGTCGGCGTCCAGCGCGGCCATTCGCGCTTATAGGCGATGTCGGCCGTGCCGGACCATTCCATGCCCGCCTTGCCCACACCGACGCCGTAACGCAGCGCCTTGCCGCCCTCCTGGACCAGATAGAGGTAGTGATGGGTGGGGTCCACCACGACCGTGCCGGGAGGCTGGCCCGTGGGATCATCCACATACTGGCGCATGAACTGCGGCTTGAGGTATTTCATCTTCACGGGCGGCACCGGAAACGGCTCGGTCGTCACCGCGTCGTAGCGGTCGGCGCCCGGCTGCTCGGAGGCAAGGCCCCGTGTGGGCGCCGGGACCGGCTGGCTCTCACCGGTGGAGACGCAGGCCGCCAGCCATGAACTCAGCATCAGAGCACCGATAGCTCGCGCTGTCGGTCGTGCGAATGCAAGCGGTTTCATCATTCCACCCGCTCTCCCGCCGCCTGCCGTTTGCGCGCTTCGGCCAGGGCCTCCTTGAAACCGGCATAGTCCAGGGTAGAGGTACGGAACGGGCCGATCAGGTAGGTCGGGGTTCCCTGCAGGCCCAGCGCCGTTGCCTGATCCATGTTGCGCTGAAGCAGCGCCGAAATGCTGGCCGCGTGTTTCTTCAGGTCGGCATCGAGACGGCTCATGTCGACGCCCGAAGCCTTGACCGCATCGAGCATCTTGGATTCGGGAATCTTCATGCCCGGTATGCCCATCAGAGCATGATGCACGAGGTCGTATTGGTTCTGGTATCGCGCCGCCAGCGCCAGTTGAGCCCCGTAGACCGATGCCTTGGTGAGAATGGGCCAGTCCTTGTAGACGAGCCGGACATTCCCATCCTCCTTGACGATCCGGTCGAGGTCGGGCGCCGACTTCTTGCAGAACGGGCAATTGTAGTCGACGAAGGCGACGATGGTGACGTCGCCTTTCGGATTGCCGCCTTCGGGCGCTTCCGGGTCGTGCAGGATCGCCTTCACGTCGACGTCTTGGGCAAATGCAAGGCGTGCCGACATCCCGGTCATGATCGTCGCCATTCCGGTGCCGGCGACGATTTTGAAGAGGTCTCTTCTGTTCATTGGAGTTTCCTTGTTGCGGAAGTGGTCAGGCGCCGGCCCGTGACAGCCGGCTGGTTATGTCTTCGGCGTCGATCGGCCCGATCATGCGCGAGCCGGGTATCTCGTGACCCGCGGCATCGAGGAGGAACATCGTCGGTGGGCCGACGACCGAGAAACGGCTCATCAGCGCACGGGCGTTCTCATCCTGGCTGGTGACGTCGACGTCGATGACCGGCATCGCCTGCAGCCGCTCGGCGACCGGGGGCTGAGCCATGACCGCCTCGTTGGATTTGCAAACGGTGCACCAGTCGGCCTTGAACGAGACGAGGATGGGCCTGCCGGCATTCGCCGCCACGGCCGCATCGAAGGACGCCGGGGTCGAGGCGGTCGCCGCCGCCAGCGTCACCGCCGTGTCCGCGCGGCCTCCCGCCATGAACGAGAGCGGCTGCATCGGATCCGACGCTCCTCCCGCGGCGCCCACGATCAGCGTCGCTCCGTAGAGGGCGGCCAGCAGGCCCGACGCCTTGCCGAGGCGGTGCCGCCAGCCGCTCGTCCCGTCCAGGCGGTCGAAGCCGCCGACGAAAACGGCGACGGACAGCGCCAGCGCCCCCCACAGCGCCAGCGCGGCCGGCGGTGAAAGCAGGCGTGCGATCAGCATCGCTGCGACGGCGAGGAAGACCGCGCCGAAACCCTGCCGGACCCGGACCATCCAAGGGCCGGAGCGCGGCAGGACGCGCCCGCCGAACGTGCCGACCGCGATGAGCGGCAGCCCCATGCCAAGACCGAGGAAGAAAAGGGCTCCGGCGCCCTTGGCGGCTTCGCCCGACTGCACGGCGAACAGCATGGCGGCGGCAAGGGGAGGCGTCACGCACGGACCGACTATCAGCGCCGAGCCCAGGCCAAGAAGCGCCGCGCCGATGATCGACCCGCCGCTGGAATTCCGAGACAGGCGCGCGGCCAGGCCGGCCGGAAGGCCGATCTCGTAGAGCCCGAACATGGACAGCGCCAGCGCGATGAACACCGCGGCGGCCAGCAACAGGGCCGCCGGTGTCTGCAATGCCGTCTGCAGATTCGCCCCGGACCAGCCGGCCACCAGGCCGACGATCCCGTAGGCGGCCGCCATGGCAAGCACATAGGCGCTGGACAGCACGAAGCTGCGCCCAGTGGAGAGACGCTGGCCGGCGCCCGCCAACATGGCCGACAGGATCGGGATCATCGGAAAGACGCAAGGCGTGAACGCAAGCAGCAGCCCGAACCCGAGAAAACCGGCCGCCATCATCAGCAGGTTGCCGTCGAGATAGCCCGCGGCCCTGTCGGCTCCGGGTTCCCCGACCGCGGGCGCCGGGGAGGACTGTGCCGCCGTGGTGCGTTCGTCGCTATCCAGCCCGCCCAGTCCGAGTTTGACCGCGCCGATCGCCATCGTGGAAAGATCCACCGTCTTGAGGATTCGCGGATAGCAGATGCCTTGCTCGGCGCAGCCCTGATAACTGACCTGAAGCGTTCCCGCTGCCGGTACGCCGTCGAGACGACCTTCGACGCCGCCGTGGTAGATCTCGACCCGGCCGAAATTGGGGTCGTCCTTATCTTCGCCTTTCGGTGTCGCGACGGCGAGGTCGCGGCCATCCAGCGTGGCCTCCAGACTTTCACGATAGAGATAGGTGCCGGGCGCCGCCGTCCAGCGCAATGCGAGCTGCCCATCGGAGCCTCGGCTGGCCGACAATGAAAAAACCTCGTCGGCCGAAGGCGGCATCTGCGCCTGCGCCCTTGCCACGGAAAGGATTATGGTGATGAGGGCCAGGAAGATCGGCACCATTCGCCGGAAAGCGCACATTGTCGGCTTTTGCCTTTATGATGATAAAACCACCGGCCTGCGTCTCTTGCGCACCTTAAGCCAGCCTTAAGGTCGGCATGGCCACAGGCAGCGAGCGATACAGACGGGCAAGAATGCGCATCCTTGTTATCGAAGACGATCCGATCTTGTTGGACGGGCTGCGGGTCGGGCTCGGGCTCGCCGGCTGGACCGTGGACGCGGTCAGCAGTTGCGCGGACGCTCTCGCTGCGCTTGCCTCGGCAAGCTTCGACGCGCTCGTCCTCGACCTCATGCTGCCAGATGGCTCCGGGCTCGACGTGCTTGAGGAGATGCGCGCTGGCGGCGACATGACGCCTGTGGTGCTCCTGACGGCGCTTGACGAGATTTCCGATCGCATAAGGGGCCTGGACTCGGGGGCCGACGACTATCAGGGCAAGCCCTTCGATCTCGACGAACTGGCCGCTCGCATCCGCGCGGTGGCGCGGCGCAAGGAAGGTCGGGCGCAGCCGCTTCTGCGCGCCTGCGGCATCGCGCTTGACCCCGCCGGGTTGCGGGCCAGCGTCGGCGACCGGGAAATAACGCTGTCGAGGCGGGAATTCGCCGTGCTTTCGGCGCTCATGGAGCGTCCCGGCGTCATTCGCTCGCGCAGTGAGCTGGAAGATCGGCTCTATGGCTGGCAGGAGGAGATCGAAAGCAACGCCGTGGAGGTCCACATTCACAAACTGCGCACCAAGGTCGGGCGTGACAAGATCGAGACCGTCCGCGGCCTCGGCTACAGATTGCGGATGGCCGCGCCATGACCTCGCTGCGCCGCCGTCTTTTCGTTCTGCTCCTGGCGGCCACCGGAGCGCTGTGGTTGTGTGCGGTCGTCTGGATCTACATCGGCAGCCGTCTCGAGCTGGAGCATGTACTCGATACGCGCCTGCAGGAAGCGGCGAAGATGGTGCATTCCCTCGTCGCCAGCGGGAACGTGTCGGAGGCCACCACGGCGCCGCCATTTCAGGAAGCCGGCTATGAGCGGCAGCTATCGTGCCAGATATGGTCCTTCGATGGCCGCCTCGTCGCCCAGTCCAGTGGAGCGCCGCAGATCAGCCTGGCTGAGGAAAGCGAGGGATTTGGCGATCGTGACATCGATGGCGAGAGCTGGCGCGTCTACACGATCGTGGATGCCGCCAAGGGTGTTCGCGTGGCGGTTGGCGACCGTATCGGTCTGCGCAATCGCCTGGTGCGCGATCTCGTCCTTGGGCTCGTCGGGCCTGCGCTGTTCATCGTCCCCTTGCTCGGCGCTCTTATCTGGTTCGGGGTTGGGCGTGGCCTTTCACCGATGAATCGCATGGCCGCCGATATTGCCGCGCGCGATGGCGACGACATGCGGCCGATCGCCGACACGACGGCGCCGGTTGAAATCCAGCCTCTGTTGAGCGCGCTCAACGGTCTGTTCGGCAAGGTCGAGACGGCGCGTCAGCACGAACGCGACGTCACCTCCTTCGCTGCGCATGAACTGCGCACCCCTCTGGCCGGCCTGAAGACGCAGGCCCAGGTCGCCCTGACGGCGAACGATGAACAGGCACGGGCCTCGGCGCTCCGGCAAATCATCCTTTCGGTGGATCGCGCGTCCCGCCTGACCCGCCAGTTGCTCACCCTGGCCAGGCTGGAATCGATGCCGGCCGTGCGAGAGCAGGAAAGCATGCGCGTCGACGTCGTCCTCCAGGACGTGATCAATGCTTGCCAGGCGCCTCCAGGCGTTTGCGTCGTCGTCGATCCGGAGTTGCAACATCTCGTCTTTTCGGGAGACCGCGAGTGCCTTCACCTGGTGCTGCGCAACCTGCACGAAAACGCGATAGCACATTCGCCGGACGGAGGAACGATCGTCTGGCAGGCCTTGGCCGACGGGCTGAGCGTGGAAGACGACGGGCCTGGAATAGCCGAGGACGAGCTGGCGCTTGTCACGCAACGCTTCTACCGGGGGCGCGGCGCCAAATCGTCCGGAACTGGCCTCGGTCTTACAATAGCCGCTATCGCAGCGAGCAGGATAGCGGCGCGGATCACACTTGAGAATAAAAGTGAGCGGAGTGGCTTGCGCTGTATTCTCAAGCGGAACTAAGTGCATCGTGCAAATTGACTGTGAACGACGTGGGTGAGGTCGATACCCGCACTGCGGCCTTCCTCACGTTCGGCGGGAGCCAAACAGGCCGCAGTCGGCGTTTCCCGCCTGTGAAATTCAAGTTTGATTGTTCGATCCCTCAAGCGCATCGCCGCTGTGGGTGGGGAAAATGGCTAGTCTTTTGAAGAGCACAGAGCGGCGCTCGAAGCGGACGCGCAAGCACAGCTTCAGGGTCACGTCCCCATGGTACTATCCTACAGTGTAAAAATGCCTCGTAAGATAGTTCCGCATTTCTGGATACAATGCTACCTGTTCAGACAGCCGGCTGGAGTATGCTGCGCTCGAATTGCGCTACGGGAGGAGTTGGTGGGCATGCCGAGAAGCTCGGCGATCAGTCGTCGAGATGCGGTCGGGGCAATGTTCTCCGCGACGGTAGCTCTTGCATTGCCTGACATGGGCCGAGCCGACCAGGACAACGCCTTCAAGTTCGGACTGACACCCGTTTTCCTCGTCAACGATCTAGAGCTGCTTGACCATCTCAAAAAGTATCTCGAGATGCGCCTTGGCGGCCCTGTCGAACTCATCACACGACGGACCTACCAGGAGATCACGGCGTTGCTTGTCTCGGGACAGCTCCATTCGGCCTGGATCTGCGGCTATCCCTACGTACAGTTCGAGGGCCAGCTTGACCTGGTCGCAACACCGTCCTGGCACGGCAAGCCGCTCTACCAAGCCTACATTATCGTCCCTCGCGACCGGCAAGTCGAGGATTGGAAGGGGTTGCGCGGCGATGTCCACGCCTTCTCGGACCCGGACTCCAATTCCGGCTATCTGGTGACGACGGCTCTTCTCGCTGAAAGCCGCCTGACGCCGAGCCGTTTCTTCTCGCATCATTTCTTCACCTATGGGCATCGCAACGTCGTGCGCGCCGTGGCTGCGGGCCTGGCACAATCGGGCAGTGTCGACGGCTATGTCTGGGATGTAATGCGCGAGACCGAGCCGGACCTCGTCGCGCAGACGAAGGTGTTGCGCCGCTCCGAATGGCTTGGCTTTCCGCCTGTCGCCTCGCCCAGGATGCTCGCCGGAGAGCCCAGGCTGGCCACATTTCAACAAGCGCTTACAAGCATGAAAAACGACCCGGAAGGCCGCAAGGTTCTCGATCTCCTGCGTCTCGACGGCTTCGTGGTCACGCAGTCCGCGCTCTTCGACACGATCGCCGCCAAGATGAATCTGGTGAGGCAGTTCGGATGAATGTCTGGCGGTATTGGGGTACGATCCCGATTTCCTACCGCGTGCCTGTGTTGGTGGTCCTGCTGATGCTCGTCATCAGCGTCGCTATCTCTGAGCGGGTTCTCGACAGGCTTTCCACCACCCAGAGCCAATCCCTCAACGCGCTCGCGGAAACCTATCTTGACGGCCTGTCGGCAGCGATCGTTCCACCCGTCATGCGAGGCGATGTCTGGGAAATCTTCGACGCGCTCGACCGGTCCTCGTCGGCTTACAAATCACTTGCTCCGTCCGAAACCGTCGTCGCGGGCGCCGACGGGAAGGTTCTCGCCGCCAGCGATCCAAAGCGCGTGGCGACCTATTCGCGCTTCGACGTGCACGACCCCGATGCGTTCACATCGGGTAGCGTCGCCATCGACAGCAGCACCAAGATCGGGACGACGCGGCGCGATCTCGTCTACCAAGGACAGAAGGTCGGGACGGTCTTCGCCCGTTTTGATGTTTCCCATCTCTTCGCTGAGCGGCGGGAAATCCTGCTCACGCTTCTGGTGACCAATGGCGTGCTGGCTATCCTTTTCGCCCTTGGCGGTTTCCTGCTCATGCGCAGGATAACGGCTCCGATGGGCGTGCTCGAGAGCCACATGCGTGCGGCGGCGCTTGGATCCGCGGAACCGATACCGGCGAACGAGATACCGATTCGGGATCGCGAAGTCGCCAACCTGTTCAACGGCTACAACGCGCTGGTCAAGGCGCAGCGCGAGAATGCCGATCTCGCCATGCAATTGGCGGAAGAGGAGAAACTCGCCAGCCTCGGACGTCTCGCCTCTGGCATGGCGCACGAGATCAACAATCCGCTGGGCGGCCTGTTCAACGCCATAGACACGCTGAAGACGCACGGCGCCACTCCGGGTGTGCGCGAGACCTCGATCGCGCTGGTCGAACGCGGCCTGCAGGGCATCCGTGACGTGGTTGCCGCCGCACTCGCGACCTATCGACCCGAACGGTCGGCGCGACCGTTGACGGTCGCCGATCTGGAGGATGTCCGTCTTCTAGTCACCCCTGAACTGCACCGCAGGCGGCAGCGGCTCGATTGGAAGATCGATTGGAGCGACAGTCAGGTCGTCGACATCAATGGCGGTCCAGTGCGACAGGCGTTGCTCAATCTTCTGCTTAATGCCAGTGCTGCGACCTCCGAGGGCGGTGCGATCATCTTCAAGGTCATCGGCTCGGAGAACGAACTGAAGGTGGAAATCAGGGATGAGGGGCCGGGCATGCCATCCACCATTGCGCGCATCCTTACGGATAGCGATCCCGGTCCCGCGGTGCGCGCGGGGCCGGGACTCGGGCTCTGGATGGTGCGGCGCACGATCGCCGAACTGGGCGGAAAGGTCACCATTGCAACCCATTCCGGCAACGGAACGACGGTGGCGTTGACATTGCCGTGGACCAGACAGGAGCGGGCGCATGCCGCATGACCATACAGGCATCGGGCTGATCGAGGATGACCTCGTCATGGGCGGCTCGATCGTGCAGCGGTTGGAACTCGAAGGGTTGGCGGTGAACTGGTGGCAATCGGGCCGGGAGGCTGTCGAGGCGATTGCCGCCGCGCCCGACGCAATCGACTTGGTGATTTGCGATATCCGCCTTCCCGACATGTCCGGGGAAACCGTCTTTAGCGAACTTGCCCGGTGCCCGGGCACGCCGCCATTCATGTTCGTGACGGGCTATGGCGAGATCGACCAGGCGGTGCGTCTCATGCGGATGGGCGCGGTCGACTTCCTGACCAAGCCGTTCGACATGGACGAATTCCTCAAACGGATCGCTACAGGGCGGCGCGTGATTGACGCAGGCAATCGGCCGTCCAGTTATTATCTTGGCGTGTCTCCTGCCATTCACCATGTGGAAGACCTGCTTAACCGCTATGCCCGGCACGATTTGCCGGTGCTGATCACCGGCGAGACCGGCTCGGGCAAGGAGGTGGCGGCGAGGCTGCTGCATCAGATATCGTCACGCGCGTCCGCTCCCTTCATGGCTGTCAACTGCGCCGCCATTCCAGCGGACCTCATGGAAAGTGAGATATTCGGCCATGAGAAGGGCGCCTTCACCAGCGCCCAGTCGCGTCACCTCGGCTACGCGGAGCGTGCCGGCACGGGCACGCTGTTCCTCGACGAGATCGGCGACATGCCGCTTGCGCTGCAGGCCAAGCTGCTCAGGTTGATCGAAGAGGGGAGCTTCCACCGGGTCGGTGGTGAAACGGCGGTTCCGTTCCGCGCGCGGATCGTCGCGGCCACGCATCGCGACCTGGCCAGAGAGGCAGGTGCGTCAGGCTTCCGTCAGGATCTCTACTTCCGCCTGGCGGTCCTCCCGGTGGAGATACCACCGCTGCGCCGGCGGCCGGAGGACATATCTTGGTTGATGGAGCGGTTTCTGGACAACGCGGCCGGCCGAACGGATTCGGCCGTTCGCGGATTCAGCGCCCTGGCGGAAGAAGCAGCGCTGGCGCATGACTGGCGTGGCAACGCTCGTGAACTGAAGAACCGGGTCGAGCGGGCGGTTGTTCTAACGGGCAGCGAATGGATCATGCCCGGCGACCTCTTTCCGGAGCATTTCAGAACGTCGACAGCCGAGGATTTCGCACCTCTTTCGCTTGTTCGCGACGCGGCTGAACGGCGGCAGATCGGGCGCGCGCTGGAGGAAACCGGTGGTCAGGTGGCGAAGGCGGCCGGACTGCTCGCCATCTCGCGCACCACGCTGTGGGAAAAGATGAATCGCCTTGGGCTGGTCGGCAAGGAACGTTCGGAACTCTGAACCTTCGGCGGCGCAGCATGTTCGGATTTCCTGACGTCGTTAGCTGTGCCTGTCGGCGACCCGCCATGAACTGAACGGGTTTGCGGGCATGCGGCGGTCTGGCACGCCGATTGCAAAGTACCTCCTGAAGTCAATGTACCCGTTGGGAGGGACTCCATGTCACGATGCGATAAGCTGGTCGATGTCGGCCGGCGCCAATTTCTACGAGGCGGTGCTTTTGCGGCCGCCGGTGTCGCGGCGGCTACGGCCTTGCCGCACCAGGCGGCGGCCCAGGCGGCACCCGCGATGGCGCGGGTGGAATACCCGTCCAACAGGCTCGGCAACGTCTCGGACCTTAAGCCGAACGAACCGCTCGATGTCGCCTATCCCGATGACGACGCGCCAGGCGTGCTGTTGAAGCTCGGCAAACCGGTCGAGGGCGGCGCTGGACCGGATGGCGATATCGTAGGTTTCACCACCACCTGTCCGCACAAGGGCTTTCCGCTCAACTACAGCACCGAGGACCGCACGCTATCCTGCCCCGGCCATTACTCGCGCTTCGATTGCGAGGCGGGCGGGCAGCAGATTTGGGGCCATGCGACGCAGAACCTGCCGCAATATGTGCTGCGGGTCGACGACAAGGGCGACATCTATGCCGAGGGGGTCGACGAACTCCTCTACGGCCGCCTGTCCAACGTGCTCTGAGAGGGAGGCGAACATGGCTTACAAGAGACAGATCGACCGTCTTCCGATCATCCCGGCGGACGCGAAGAAGCAGAACGTCACCTGCCACTACTGCATCGTCGGCTGCGGCTACCACGCCTATTCATGGCCGGTGAACAAGCAGGGCGGAACCGAGGCGTCCGCCAATGCCTTCGGCGTCAATCTCGCCGAGCAGCAGGGTGCGGAGACCGACGCCTGGTATGCTCCGTCGATGTATAACATCGTCAAGCAGGACGGGAAGGACGTCCACATCGTCATCAAGCCGGATCAGGACTGCGTGGTGAATTCCGGCCTCGGCTCGGTGCGGGGGGCGCGCATCGCCGAGATGAGCTATTCCAAGCAACGCTCGACGCAGATGCAGCGCCTGACCGACCCGCTGGTGTGGCGCTACGGCCAGATGCAGCCGACGAGCTGGGACGACGCGCTCGACCTGGTGGCGCGCGTGACGGCGCGCATCATCGCCGACAAGGGTGAGGACGGCCTGTTTGTCTCTGCCTACGACCATGGCGGCGCCGGCGGCGGCTACGAGAACACATGGGGCACCGGCAAGCTCTATTTCGGCGCGATGAAAATCAAGAACATGCGCATCCACAACCGCCCTGCCTACAATTCCGAGGTCCACGCCACGCGCGACATGGGCGTTGGTGAACTGAACAACTGTTACGAGGACGCCGAGCTCGCCGACACCATTTTCGCCGTCGGCATGAACTCGCTGGAGACGCAGACAAACTATTTCCTCAACCACTGGATCCCGAACCTGCGCGGGACCTCGATGGACAAGAAGCAGAAGGAGCTCCCCGGAGAACCGCACGCGCAGGGGCGCATCGTCGTCGTGGATCCGCGCCGCACGGTGACCATCGCGGCCTGCGAGGCGGAAGCCGGCAAGGACAACGTGCTGCATCTACAGATCAAGTCCGGCACGGACCTCGCGCTGTTCAACGCGATCTTCACCGAGATTTCCGACAAGGGCTGGGTCGACAAGGATTTCATCGCGGTCAGCACCATCACGTCCAATGCCGAGGGCGCACCGGCCGATGGCGCCCATCCCGCCGCCCTGACCGATTTCAAGACCGCCGTCGAGGGCAACCGCATGACGCCCGAGCAGGCAGCGGAAATCACTGGCGTGTCGGCCGACGATATCCGCAAGGCGGCAAGCTGGATCGCCGAGCCGAAGGAGGGCGGCAAGCGCCGCCGCACCATGTTCGCCTACGAAAAGGGTCTGATCTGGGGCAATGACAACTACCGCACCAACGG
>Ga0209915_1001802_pt1 | contig 27166 bp, 23 predicted proteins | sample ThiBiot_750_plan_FD_183952 | JGI IMG/M metagenome (GOLD analysis project Ga0209915, IMG submission 183952) | Wastewater bioreactor microbial communities from Cape Town, South Africa - Thiocy_cont_750_plan (SPAdes) | ecosystem: Engineered > Bioreactor > Thiocyanate-remediating > Anaerobic-Aerobic... | reverse complement strand
TCATCATCGTGACCGGCCTGACGCTGGCCTTCGGGGACACCAGCGGAGGATTCAGGCGTCTCATTCAGATCGTCTTCGGCCTCTCGATCGCATTCGCGGCGTCGAGCTTCTTCTTGAGTTTCTTTTCGTTCAGCGGTGGGGCGCTGGTCTGATGGCCGAGTTCATCAGCCAGGAAACCGTTGCCGGCTTTTTCGCGCCGGTCCACCGCGCGCTGAGTGAACCGATCCTGCTGGGCGGGGCGCCGCGTGCAGTGGCGATCGCCAACGGCACGCTGGCGGCGGCGATCGGGCTGGGCCTGCGGCTGTGGATTCCGGGCCTCGTCATCTGGGCGATCGGTCACGCCGCTGCCGTCTGGGCGGCCAAGCGCGATGCGCAGTTCGTCGACGTGGTGCGTCGGCATCTGCGCTATCCGGCCTATCTGCGGGCGTGAGGCGGCCATGCTAAATCTCGCCGAATATCGCAACAAGGCCGCAAGGCTCGCCGACTTCCTGCCCTGGGCGGCCTTGGCCGCCGAAGGGGTTGTCCTCAACAAGGACGGCAGCTTCCAGCGCACGGCGCGCTTTCGTGGACCCGATCTCGATTCCGCCACTTCGGCCGAGCTGGTTGGCGCCACGGCGCGGCTCAACAACGCGCTGCGGCGGCTGGGATCGGGTTGGGCGATCTTCGTCGAGGCGCAGCGCCATCCCGCCACGGCCTATCCCGACAGCCGCTTTCCCGATCCGGTCTCGGCGCTGGTGGACCATGAGCGCCGCGCGCAGTTCGAGGAAGAAAGCGCGCATTTCGAGAACACCTATTTTCTGACGCTGCTGTGGCTGCCGCCGGCCGAGGATGCGACGCGCGCCGAAGGCTGGCTTTACGAAGGCCGCTCGCAGAAGGGCGTCGATCCCAAGGAATTGCTGCGCGGCTTCGTCGATCGCACCGATCGCGTGCTGCAGCTGGTCGAAGGCTTCATCCCCGAAGTGGCGTGGCTCGACGACGCGGAGACGCTGACCTACCTGCACAGCACGGTCTCGACGCGGCGCCAGCGCGTGCGCGTGCCCGAAACGCCGATGTACCTCGACGCGCTTCTGGCGGACGAGCCGCTGACCGGCGGTCTCGAACCTCAGCTCGGCCATCATCACCTGCGCACGCTCACGGTCGTCGGCTTTCCGACGATGACCCATCCGGGTATCCTCGACGAACTCAACCGGCTCGCCTTTCCCTATCGCTGGATGACTCGCGCGATCTGTCTCGACAAGACGGACGCGACCAAGCTCATCACCCGAATCCGGCGGCAATGGTTCGCCAAGCGCAAGTCGATCGCCGCCATCGTCAAGGAAGTGATGACGAACGAGGCGTCGGTGCTGCTCGACAGCGATGCCGCCAACAAGGCCGCCGACGCCGATCTCGCTTTGCAGGAATTGGGCGCGGACCACGCCGGCGAAGCCTACGTCACCGCCACCGTCAGCGTTTGGGATGAGGATGCCGGCGTCGCGGCCGAGAAGCTGCGGCTGGTCGAGAAGATCACGCGCCCGGTCGAGCCGGCGGTGGTCGCGGCGCCGGGAAGTGCGAGCGTAGAGCCGCCGGCGCCCGGCCAGACCGCATCGAGCGATCCGACCGCCACCCAGAACATGCAGAACCAAAAGCTCGCCTTCATGAACGGGCCGGTCGATCGCCGCACCGTCAGCCTGGATCGGCTGGAAGCGCCGCCTTCGCCCTATGTCGTGCAAGCCGGTGCGGTGATCCCGGCCGCGCTGATTACCGGCATCCGCTCCGATCTGCCGGGACAGGTGACGGCCCAGGTGACGGAGGACGTGTATGACAGCCCGACCGGGCGCTATCTCCTGATCCCGCAGGGCGCGCGGCTGATCGGCCAATACGACAGCCAGATTTCTTTCGCCCAGAGCCGGGTGCAGCTGGTGTGGACGCGCCTAATTCTGCCGAACGGCAAATCCATCGTGCTCGAACGCCAGCCCGGCGCCGATGCGGAAGGCTATGCCGGCCTGGAGGACGAGGTCGACAACCATTGGGGCATGTTGTTCAAGGCGGCGCTGCTCTCGACCATGCTCAGTGTTGGCGCCGAGGCAGGCACTAGCGACAGCGCGAACAACCTGGCCCAAGCGATCCGCATGGGCGCCTCCAGCAGCATCAGCCAGACCGGCCAGCAGATCGTCGAGCGCAACCTGAACGTCCAGCCGACGCTCTCCATCCGGCCAGGCTTTCCCGTGCGCGTGCTGGTCGATCGCGACCTTGTGCTCGCACCCTACCGATAAGGAACGCCGTCATGTCCATCAAGCTGAAGCTCGGCCCGCTCGCCGATGATCGCCCAGTAAAGCTCACCATCGAATTGCAGGCGCCGGTACATCGCGATCTCGTCGCCTATGCCGAGGCGCTCGGCCGCGAGACCGGACAGGCCGTATCCGACCCCGCCAAGCTGATTGGCCCGATGCTGGCGCGCTTCATGGTGACCGATCGCGCCTTCAGAAAGGCGCATAAGCAAGGATCAGGCGAGCGGCCTCATTCGGGTTCTGGTAGCGCCGGGTAGCGTTCACGCAGCAGTTTGAGGAACGAGTCGAGCGCGGGATTGAGATTGTCCGCCGCCCAATGCGCCTGGTATCCCAGACGCCACGGCCCGTTGCCGTCACGCGCCTCGCGGTAAGTGACACCAGCATAGCTGACGCCGAGATAGGCGTCGCAAGTGATGCTGACGCCCAGACCCGCGCCGACCAGGCTCTTGATGGTCTCACCATTGACCTCGTACTGCACTACCTTCGGCCGGTCGCCAGGCGAGGCGAGTTTCATCATCAAGAGGTCGCGGAAATCCTGGCCGAGATCGAAACGCGCCAGCAGGAAGGTCTCGCTCTTAAGATCGGTCCAGGAGACGATCTCCTGTGCCGCCAGAGGGTGACCTTCGGGAAGTGCGACCATCACGCGCTCGCTCCACAGCGCCATCGAGCGGCGATGTTGCCCGTTGGGCTCTCCGGTGACGATCGCAATATCGAGCGTTGCATTGTCGATCGCGGTAAACAGCTCGGTCCGCGGTCCTTGGATGATATCGATCTGCACTTGCGGATAGTGCTGCATGTAGTCGAGCAGCGTCGCGCGTAGATTGCCAGTGGAGAGAGACGTATAGAAACCGATGGTGAGCCGACCGACCTCGCCGCGGCCGGCGGCGCGCGCGGTATTGGTGATGCAATCGATCTCTTGCACGACGCGACGCGCACTAGTGATGAAAGCGTTACCCGCCGCAGTCGGGCGCACGCCGATGCGGGAGCGCTCGAACAATTGGACCTGTAATTCCTCCTCCAGATCGCGCACGCAGCGGCTGAGTGTGGACTGCTTTAGGTGTAGGATTTCGGCCGCACGGCGGAGACTACGGTGATCAGAGGCTGCTATCGCGTAGCGCAGATGTCGGAGTTCGACTGGCATTACTGCCGCAAGACACTTCGATACGACATTGGATTTTCGGCTAAAGCGTGCTGGCAGAGTTCATTGCGATTTCGAGGTGACATATGCATCGATATATCCCATTCGGGTTAAGTCCATGTACTGCTTCCGGGCGTTCTGTTGTTCGCCTTGGTACGTTGATTCACCCTCCTGGTCTTCGCTGAGCGGCAGCGTTTCCCCAGAGATGCGATCCCATCCACGAAGGTCATTGCTGTCCACGGAATGATAACCGTCCGACGGCTCACGGCCTCCGGTCGAGATGCCATTGGCGATGGGATCATACGAGAGGCGAATGACAGAAGGGCACAAGCACAATGCGATCATCGCTTCGGAAACGTGACGGAAATGCTTTATCCGATATTTCGCGAGGACCACTAATACGGCTACCACGACCAGAACATGTTCGGTGTGCCTTTTCATGGGTCGTTCCTCTGTTAGTACCAAATGCGGAAACCGGCAACGAACTGCAGGTCGTCGGCGTGTTCGCCCTGCGCACGCGCCAGGTCGGCCGTGCGGCCAAAACGCTGGTGCCAAACCACACCGATGTATGGCGCGAACTCGCGCCTGATCTCGTAACGCAGCCGCAAACCTACTTCGGCATCGGATAGCCCCGAACCGATGCCGCGTCGCAAATCGTCCTTGCCATAGGCGTTCACCTCCAGCTCCGGTTGCAGGATCAGCCGTTGAGTCAGCAGTGCTTCGTACTCGAATGAGGCCCGCGCGGCGGTGCGGCCGTCTGGTCCGACATAGAACGTGGCCTCGGTCTCGAACCAGTACGGCGCTAATCCTTCGATGCCGAATGCTGCCCAGGTACGACCGGGTCCCACGCCGAAGTCGTGACGCACACCGATTTGCGTGCTCCAGTAGGTGGCAATGGCGTGATCCCACAACGCTTCGGTACGCAAGTCCTGTAGCTTGCCATCGGCCTGTTCGCCCTCGAACTTCACCCACAGTTTGTTGAAGTTTTTCCCGTACCAGGCTTGGCCGTCGATCGCCATGGCGTTGCCGCCATCACGGGAGTGAACGTATTCCAGGCGATCGAGCAACAGCATGCCGATGGAAGGATTGTCATTCATGTCCATGCCCGGCATGGAGCCGTAAGCATAGCCATCTGAATAGTCCGAGCTGCGTGCATCCTGAGGCGCATCGCCACCCTGCATCGAAGACATATCCATGCCTTGCATGGACGGCATCGCCATGCCGTCCATCGCACCAGCGAGCCCGCCAGGCTTCGGACGCGTGCCGATCATTTGCCCGAAGTGCAGATGTTGCATATCGGCTGATGGCTTTGCTTGCATCGGCATCCCTTGCATTCCGGGCATCGAAGCCATGTCCTGTTCTGTCGTCTGCCCTTGATGCGATTGCGGCGCCACGTGCATGCCCTGCATGTCCATGCCGTGCATGGACTGGACGCTCGATGATGATGTTACGAGTGTGGGTGGTACCGATGCTTTTGCCGGTTGTTGCTGCATGGGCATATCGTGCATCGACGACATATCCATGCCATGGACGCCGCTGCTCTTTGCCGGTGAACTTGCTGTAGCCGGCGCCAGGGCGTTCGGTTTGTGTTTCGGCTGGCTGGGCTTTGACTTGGATTCAGGCATATGCACACCGTGCATGTCCGTATCCTTCACCGTGTCTTGCGCCTTGGCGAACATCGTGAAAGTGGATGCCAACGCAAGTACGAGCACTGTGGTCAAGCGGGTTGTTGTGTTCATGCCACCACCACCTCGCGGAACATGCCCGCTTCCATGTGATAGAGCAGATGGCAGTGATAGGCCCAGCGCCCAAGTGCATCGGCCTTGACCCGGTAGGTCACGCGTTGGGCCGGCTGCACGTTAACGGTGTGCTTGCGTACCTGGAATTGCCCGTCAGGCGATTCGACTTCGCTCCACATGCCATGCAGGTGGATAGGGTGGTTCATCATGGTGTCGTTGCACAGGATGATACGTAGGTGCCTACCGGCAGGGAAATGAACCGGCTTGGCCTTGGAGAAGATCACGCCATCGAACGACCAGATGAAGCGTTCCATGTTGCCGGTCAGATGCAGTTCGATATCCTTCGTCACGGGCTCGTGGGGATAGAGCGAGCCACCTATCGTGTGCAAGTCGGCGTAGGTCAGCACACGCCGCCCGTTGTTACGCAGTCCGACGCCTGGATCATCGAGGTTGGTGCGTGGATAATCGACATGCATGTCCACGCCAGGATTATGGTATTCAGTGCGGGCGTGGTGCGCCTTCACCATGCCCGACATGTCCATGCCCGACATGTCCATGCCTGACATGTCCATGCCTGACATCTGGCTGTGCTGCATGCCTTGCATCGAGGCCATATTCATCCCGGCCATCGCGCCGCGATCCATGCCTTGCATGCCATGCCCCTGCGCCATGGCGCCCATCATGTCCACCATGGTTAGCGTCGGCACGGTATCCATGACCGGCACGTCCGCCTCCATACCGGATTTGGGCGCCAATGTGCCGCGTGCGTAGCCTGAGCGGTCAATGGACTGTGCAAAAATCGTGTAGGCACGATCGTGCTTCGGCTCCACAATGACGTCGCAGGTTTCTGCTACTGCAATGCGGAACTCGTCCACGGTCACCGGCTCGACATCCTGGCCATCAGCGGCCACTACCGTGAGCTTCAGACCGGGAATACGCACATCGAAATAGCTATTCGACGAGCCGTTGATGAAACGTAGTCGTACACGCTCGCCCGGTTGGAACAGGCCCGTCCAGTTACCCGCCGGTGTTACGCCATTCATCAAATAGGTATAGGTAAAACCGCTAATGTCGATCACATCACGCGGGCTCATACGCATCCGGTTCCACATGGCGCGTTCCTTGAGCGCGCCGCGTAGCCCAAGCATCGAGACGTCGTGCGCGAAGTCTGACACCGTAAGCTCGTTGAAGTTGAAGTAGTCGCTCTGCTTCTTGAGGATCGCAAAAATCCGTTCCGGATCCACGTCCGTCCAATCGTTCAGCATCACGACATGGTCGCGATCCGCATGAAAGCGTTCGCCACGAGCGGGCTCGATTACCAGGGGGCCATACAGGCCGGTTTGCTCCTGGAACTTCGTGTGCGAGTGATACCAGTAAGTGCCACTTTGCTTCACTGGAAAACGGTAGGTGAAGGTTTCACCCGGTGCGATACCAGGATAACTGATGCCGGGTACCCCATCCATCTGGAACGGCAGCAATATGCCGTGCCAGTGGATCGAGGTGGGCACACGCAGGCGGTTGGTGACGCGCAAGGTCACGGTGGTGCCCTCGCGCCAACGCAGCACCGGCCCCGGCAACAGGCTGTTGACCGTCGTGGCGAGCCCCATATTGCCGGTGTAATTGACCGGCGTTTCGCCAATGCTCAGGTCGAAGCGATCGCCAGTCAGGACAGACGGAGCGCGGGCCGCGGCACGCGCAGCGTTTAGGATGCCGGTCCCGACAAGCCCGCCAACCATCGCCAAACCTTGAACAAACCGGCGGCGACTGGGCGAAAACCGGGGCGCGCCCCGCAATTTCATAGTAGTCATGGAAACTCGAAAGATGAATGTCAGTGAGTATACGCGGAACGATCCATTATCCCTCCGGTTCTCCAAGCGCCGCCCGTAGCTTGCGCCGGGCGCGGTAGAGGCGCATCTCAATAGCTTTGGGTGTTGTTTTCAGACATCTAGCAGCATCCTCACGCGAAAGCCCGCTAACGGTCGTCAGCAGTAGTGGTTCCTTGTAAAGAGCAGGCAAGCCGGCAATGGCACGGTCGAGGCGATCCAGCCGATCATCCGACATGGCTGTATCGTCCGGCACGCCCTGCGCTTCGGCAGGTGTTTGGTGCGCGGTCCAATCCTGTGCGAGAGCCCTGTGGAACAGGCGGCGCACGGTTTGCCGGCGGCCGAAGTCGCGGCACTTGTTCAGTGCGATCGTGCGCAGCCAAGGCGCAAAAGGCCGCGCCGGGTCGTAACGCGGCAAACCGAGCCAGGCAGCGACCATTGCATCTTGCAGAACATCGTAGGCGTCGTCCGCTTGGCCGACATAGCGGCGCACGAAGCGGTAAAGATCGTCTTTGTGCCGCCGGACGAGATTCTCGAAGGCGGCCCGGTCGCCACGCTTGGCCAAGCTAGCCAAATCTTCGTCGTGGTCCGAACCGGTATCGGTCACTGTGTATCTTCGCCCAGGGCTTTCGTGATGGTGTGGTCGAATTTCTGTTGCTGCTGCGGCGTCAGGACCGCCCGCATTGCAAGGATGTGTCGGATCGTACCCTCCTGTAGAGATTCCATCGCTTTGTGAAGCCGGCCTATCGCGCGCTGCGTGTCGGGGCCATAGGCATGTGTATGAACGATCGAGTATGCCAAATCGCGATTGGCCGCGCGCATTTCCGATTGGGTTTGTGCGCGCACGCCGGAATAGTGCACCTCTAACACATGGATTCTACGTTCCTGATCAGGTGTGAGATCGAGATCATGATGTAGCATGGTGTCCAGATCGGCAGCTTCGTTCGCCCGTTGCATGCCGTATTGAACGCCCATCCAGCCTGCAGCGCCGGCCGCCACGATCGTGAGTGCTAGCATCGCCAGAAACACGCGCCATTGGCCGATCATGGGCGCCTGCCGAAGAGCAGCGAAGACGGTGCGAGGTCGGCTCCGGGGTTGAAGAGCGAGACCGGGCTGGCCTGAGCCCGATGCGTCGCCATCACCATGCCTACAGAAGTGCTACAGATGACCGACAGCGCCATAACGGCGGCTTGCAGCGATATCAGCGTGCGCCCAGCCTTTTGAGATACCCGTATCTGGCTCTCCCGCCGCCAGATGTCTGCTTCAAGTCCGCTGAGATCGGTTCGATCACGCGAGACCAAAGCTGAGATTTCGTGTTCGAGCATCGTTACGCCTCCTGATGGATTCTTTTGCCCAAATATACGCGGCCCACCGGCAAAAACCTCCCGGAAGCGCGGCAAAATTGACCGCCGGAGGGATATTCGCCTCTTCTGCGTATTGGCATGGAGGACGAACAGAAACCGGGCAGGAATCCATGCGGCATGGTCAGATCACACGCAATCGTCTTATCGCCGCCGGAGTCGGCAGCGGGCTGATCCTTATTCTTGGCGTAGCCTGGCTGCTGGTCTACGCCGGTGCCTACAATATCGCCGCCGATGCGCCGCACACCGCGCCGGTCTATTGGCTTTTGAACACCGTCCGGGATCGCTCGATTGCCGTGCGGGCGAGCAGCGTGGCGGTTCCGACAGACCTCGGAGACCAGAAACGTATCGCAGATGGCGCCGGGCTCTATGGCGAGATGTGCAGCGGCTGCCATCTGGCGCCTGGAATGGAGAAGACGGAGATCAGCCAAGGCCTTTACCCGCGGGCTCCGGATTTGAGCAAAGGCACCGATCTTACGCCTAGGCAGGAATTCTGGGTTATCAAGCACGGCATCAAGATGACTGGCATGGCCGCTTGGGGCGTAACCCATAACGATACCCTGATCTGGGACATGGTGGCTTTCCTGCAAAAGCTGCCGCATCTCACGCCGGCGCAATACCAGGCGGCCGTAAAAAGTGCGCCAGAAAGCCACGAAGAGATGATGAAAGACATGCCGGGGATGCAGAGTGACGGTCACGGCGATCATCATAACTGAAGGAGAAATACGATGAAGCGTGTCTCAACAATGCTGTTTGCGGCCCTGCTTGTATCAGCGGCAGCGCCTGCTCTTGCACAAAACAGCCATGGTGGAATGTCAGGCATGAACATGCAGGGAATGTCCGGCATGAACATGCAAGGTATGCATGGCAATATGATGGGGAGCATGCATATGATGCCGGCGACCGTCACGGCCGTTGATACAAATACTGGAATCGTGGATGTCAACACGGAAGGCATGAGCCTGAAGCTCCACTTCCCGCCGGCGTCGCTTGCAAATGTGAAAACCGGAGACAAGATCACGATCCATATGGGCTTCACCAAACCCTGATGGTCGCAGTTGCCAAAGATTGAGCGGCGTCAAACGACGACCGCTCGATCGCAGCTTCCACACCGAGCACATTTGGCCGCCGTAACCTCGAAGGAGGACGATATCCTCAACGTTTGGTGCGCCCCAGAACGTCCATAAGCTCTGCGATTTTCTGCCGCTGATCCGCCTTGTTGCCCGACGCGATAGCATTCTCGACGCAGTGGCCGACGTGATCGCGCAGGATTTCCTGTTCTACACGATCGAGAGCGGCGCGAACCGCGCCGATCTGCGTGATGATGTCGATGCAGTAGCGATCTTCATCAATCATTTTCGAAAGGCCGCGCACTTGTCCCTCAATGCGGTTGAGGCGTTTTCGGCAACTGGACTTGATGTCGTCTCTCATGTGGCCTATATACCCCCACAGGGTATCGTTTGCAAGGATCGCAAATGCCGGAATCCCATGAATCTTCACACAGCGACGCCCACATGGCGCCCATACAAACCGGAGCACCGCTAACGAAAGACCATGTGTGCGGGATGACGGTCGATCCGACAAAGACGGCGCACCACGCCGAGCACCGGGGCGAGGCTTATCATTTCTGCTCGGCCGGCTGCCGGACGAAATTCATCGCCGATCCTGAGAAATATCTCGGCGTGAAAACGCCGACGGAAGAGCACACTCCGGCAGGCACCATCTACACTTGTCCGATGCATCCCGAAATCCGGCAGGATCATCCGGGATCGTGCCCCATCTGCGGCATGGCGCTGGAGCCATTGGTCGTGACGCGCGATACGCCGCCAAATCCTGAACTCGCCGATATGACGCGGCGATTCTGGATCGGGCTCATCCTCACGCTGCCGGTGGTCGTGCTCGAGATGGGCGGGCATCTGTTCGAACTGCACTGGCTTGTCGCACCGGGCGTTTCGGTCTGGGTCCAGTTTGCGTTCGCAACTCCCGTGGTTCTGTGGGCGGGATGGCCGTTCTTCATGCGCGGCTGGCAGTCGCTCGTCACCCACAATCTCAACATGTTCACGCTGATCGCATTGGGTACCGGCGTGGCTTGGTTCTACAGCGTGGTCGCGACGGTTCTCCCGAACCTTTTCCCGCCTGCCTTCCGCGCAATGGACGGGGCCGTTGCCGTTTACTACGAGGCGGCGGCCGTCATCACCGTATTGGTGTTGCTCGGTCAGGTTCTGGAGCTGCGCGCGCGCGAGCATACCTCCGGCGCCATCCGCGCTTTGCTTGACCTCGCGCCAAAGACGGCTAGGCGGATCAGGAATGACCGCGAAGAGGAAATCCCGCTCGAAGCTATCGTCGCCGGCGACCTGGTGCGCGTTCGGCCCGGCGAGAAAGTCGCGGTCGATGGCGAAGTCGTGGAAGGCCGATCGTCGGTAGACGAATCCCTGGTCACCGGGGAATCCATGCCGGTCACCAAGGAAGTAGGCGCAAAAGTGATCGGTGGCACCATCAATCGTTCGGGCGCGCTTATTATCCGCGCCGAGAAGGTTGGGCGCGATTCGATGCTGTCGCGCATTGTGCAGATGGTGGCGGACGCGCAACGCAGCCGCGCGCCGATCCAGCGTTTGGCCGACCAAGTCGCATCCTGGTTCGTGCCCCTTGTGATCGCGGTTGCACTGCTCGCATTCGCCGCGTGGATGATGTTCGGACCGGAGCCGCGCTTCGCTTTTGCGCTGGTTTCTGCCGTCACCGTTCTCATCATCGCCTGTCCCTGCGCGCTGGGGCTTGCCACACCGATGTCCATCATGGTGGGCGTGGGGCGTGGCGCCGAGGCCGGCGTGCTTGTCAAGAACGCCGAAGTGCTCGAACGGATGGAGCGCGTCGACACGCTGGTGGTCGACAAAACCGGCACCTTGACCGAAGGCAAGCCTTCGGTCATCGCCATCGTCACGACTGAAGGCATGGCAGAGAACGAACTGCTCCGGCTTGCGGCAGGCGTCGAGCGTGCCAGCGAGCATCCGCTCGCAGCCGCTATTGTCGCCAAGGCGCAAGGCGTAAAGCTCGCAATCCCCAGAGTCGATAGGTTCGACTCACCATCTGGCAAAGGCGCGGTGGGCGTTGTTGAAGGCCGGAAGGTGATCCTGGGCAATCAGAATTTCATGCGGGAGCAAGGCGTTGATGTATCACCCCTTGCGGCAAGAGCCGATACTCTTCGTGGCGATGGTGCAACCGCAATCTTCGCGGCGGTCGATGGCCGTGCTGCCGGGATTTTCGCAATCGCTGACCCGGTGAAAAAAACAACACCGGCCGCATTGAAGGCACTGATGGCGAACCACATTCGCATCGTGATGCTGACCGGCGACAACCGCACGACGGCTGAGGCCGTGGCCAGAAGCCTTGGCATCGCGGAGGTTGAAGCTGAAATTCTGCCCGATCAGAAGAGCGCGGTCGTCACAAAGCTCAGGAAGGAAGGCCGTGTGGTGGCGATGGCGGGCGACGGGGTGAACGATGCCCCGGCATTGGCCGTCGCGGATGTAGGCATTGCGATGGGATCGGGAACCGATGTGGCGATGGAGAGCGCCGGTGTCACGTTATTAAAGGGCGATCTCACCGGGATCGTACAGGCGCGCAGGTTGTCGCAGGCGACGATGGCCAATATCCGCCAGAACCTCTTCTTCGCGTTTATCTACAATTCGGTGGGGGTACCCGTCGCCGCTGGGGTGCTCTATCCCATGTTCGGAGTCCTGCTGTCGCCTGTCATCGCGGCGGCAGCAATGGCATTATCGTCGGTAAGCGTAATCGGCAATGCTCTACGCCTCCGCTGGATCGACCTGAAGCGAATTAAATAACTTCGCTTCACCGAAATATCGTGGCCCAATGGACCATTGTATTTCCAGGCAAGCGTTTGTTTTACATAGGAAAATCTAAGTGCCGCCAATGCTCACAAATTATTCACGCCGGCGAGCCATTCTTGAAGGCTGCAGGCCAAAGGCTTAACTTCGCGCCATGCTTCGCAACCTCGCACGACAAATAGGTATCCTGGTTCTAACGCTCGGCGTATTCCTGAGCGGCGTCGCGCCGGCATTAGCAATGTTGCCGTCTGCGGGCACGCAAAAGACCATGAACATGACCGTTGCGAATTCGGCTGAGAACGCAGCCATGAGCGACTGCATGTCCAAAATGGCGAAAACCGCACCAGGGAAGATGCCATACACTCCCTCGAAACCCATGAACTGCTGTACGCCCGTTTGCGGATCGTTTGCGGCGCTCCCGCAGAGTAATTTCATACCTGTCCTATCGCTTCGCCCCGTTGATCCAATTTACCCGCGCGAATTGAGCCGGTCTGGCATCGTGACCCAACCGGCGCTTCCTCCTCCCATACTGCTCGCCTGATCTGACGCGAACACCCTCGCTGGACCCGCGAGGTGTGCTTTGCGCTCATGCGCATTGTGGTGGCCGCATGTAATCGCGGCGCCGAAAGCGCAGTGGCCTTCATCAAAAATCAGGTCGCGCATCACGAGATGCGTCGGCAGGAGAGCACCATGAACAGCTTCACGAGTATCCGCTACAGTGCGGGATCGGTGGTATTTGCTGTGATCGCTATAACCACCCTCGCTGCATGTGCAGCACAAGCCTACGACACCAACTACAGATTCGAAGTCCTAAATCGGCCGGCACCCGGTATGGCAACGATCGAGTTGGTCGATGCCCATACCGGACAACGCGTGTCCGATGCCACGCTGTTTACGGTCAAGTGGGCGTATGGCGGTGCTAAGAACGTACCACCACATCAGCAACAAATAGAGCTCAAGGCGAACGGTGATGGCACATTTATGGTTCGTGCCGATACCGGAGACACTTTGCATCTGACAGCCCATCTGCCGGGTGTGAACGATCTTGTTCGTGGCTCTGTCAGCGTTCCGCAATAGGCGCAGGCGCAAAGGCTACATCCGCGATGCATCAATCGCCGATGCGGCGACGCCTTTCATCAACCATCGGACACCCAAAGGAAACTCTATGAAATCGTTTCTCATCGGGGCGGCCATTGCCGCGCCTTTCATCCTGGTTTCGGTATTGCCGAGCCATGCCGAAGACACGAATGCGAAAAGCGTGATGGCCGGGTCCAACGCCAGCGCGTCGGACTACAAGTTCGAGCTTGCGAACGCCCCGAGGCTTTCCGGCGCTGGCAAGAATATCGTTGCCGTGAAGCTGCTGCATGACGGCAAGCCCGTCACCGGCGCGATCATTATCCAATCACGCGCGGATATGGGGCCGATCGGGATGGCGGCCATGACTGCGCCAATCAAACCGCTCGGCGAGCAGCCGCCCGGCACTTACCGCTTTGAAGTTGCCAACGGGTCTGTGTGGAAAAAAGCCGACGACTGGGCGCTCAGCTTCAGTGCCAAAGTGCAAGGCGTCGCACAGACCGTGACCGGCAAGGTCGTCGTGAAACTCACACCTTAAAACCGGCCGGCCGGCGTGTGGCGCCGGCCGGTTCGGCCCTTTCGGACAGTGAACGATCATCGGAGAACAATGTCGTGAAGACAAATCAGATAGTGATGCTCGCTGTCGGAGCAATTGCTTTGGTATCGGCAGGCTATTGGCTTCGCCCCGGCGGACAACCGCCAAAACCTGCCGCCGCCGGTGTGGCGGCGCCGAAGCCCATGAACCCCAAACCGCTCTATTACCAAGACCCTGACGGCAAGCCGATCTATTCGGCGACGCCGAAAAAGACGTCCGATGGCCGTCCTTTCAAGCCGGTCTATGCCGAAGAACAGGCTACGAAAACCGCGAACACCCCCAAGCTGAAGGGCAAGGGTAAAATTCTCTATTACCGCAATCCGATGGGGCTGGCCGACACGTCGCAGGTGCCGAAGAAGGACGCGATGGGAATGGATTACATCCCCGTCTATGAAGGGGAAGACGAATCCGGCGTCGTCACTGTTAGCCCGGCGCGAATGCAGATGTTGGGCGTCAAGACCGCACCCGTAGAGACGCGAAAGACGCTCATGCGCACCGTGCGCGCCACGGGTACCATTGCCGTCGATGAAAGCAGGCTTGCGATCGTCTCGACGAAATTCGATGTGGTCGTCGAGAAGCTGTTTGCCTCGACGACCGGTGCGCATGTCCATGCAGGTCAGCCGCTGGCGCGCGTCTGGATCGATACACCCGATACGATGATGCAGCGCGGTCCCGATGTGATCACGCGCGAGATCGACTATGTGTTGGCTTTGCAAGAGAAAAATCCAGTCAGGATAGCACAGGCCGCTGATGTGCTCAGGCAATACGGCATACCGGAATCGACGCTTGCCGAGATTCGGAAAACCGGACACGCCACCCGAGAGATCATCCTTACGGCCCCAAGGTCCGGCGTCATCCTGGAGAAACAGGCGATCGAAGGCATGCGCATCAACACAGGCGATCCGCTCTTCAAGATCGGAGACCTTTCTTCGGTTTGGCTGATCGCTGATGTGCAGGAGCAGGATTTGGGAGACGTCGAAGTGGGTGCGCCCGTCCATGCAAGCTTCGTCGCCTTTCCGGGCCAAGTCTTCACCGGAAAAGTAGATTTCATCTATCCAACGCTGACGGCAGGCACGCGCAAGGGGCGTGTGCGCATCGTTCTGCCCAACCGTGACGGCAGGCTTCGCGAGTCCATGTATGCAACCGTCGCCATCGAGGTGCCTGCAGCCGCGGGCAAGGAGATGCTCGCTGTGCCGGATTCGGCCGTCATCGACAGCGGCACACAGCAGGTGGTGCTGGTCGCGAAAGGCGGAGGCCGTTTCGAGCCCCGCACGGTCCGCATCGGGGCGCAGGGCGATGGCTACACGCAAATTCTCAGTGGCATAAAGGCAGGCGAGAAGGTTGTTGTTGGCGCGAATTTTCTCATCGACGCGGAAAGCAATCTGAGGGCCGCACTGGCCTCCTTCAATGGCGGCAAACAATGATCGCTGCCATCATCCGCTGGTCAATCCGCAGCACCGCACTGATCCTGATCGCGGCCGCGGCCATTATTGGGATCGGTATTTACTCGGTCGCCAATACGCCGCTTGACGCCATACCCGATCTCTCCGATCCGCAAGTCATCGTCTATACCGATTATCCCGGCCAGGCGCCGCAAGTGGTGGAGGATCAGGTCACCTATCCATTGACGACGGCACTTCTCGCCGTGCCGAACGCCAAAGTTGTTCGCGGCCTGTCTATGTTCGGCGTGTCCTTCGTCTATGTCATTTTCGAGGATGGGACCGACATTTACTGGGCGCGTAGCCGGGTTCTGGAATATCTGGACTTCGCCCAGAAACAATTACCCGCCGGTGTGACACCATCGCTCGGACCGGATGCTACCGGTGTCGGCTGGGTATTCGAATATGCGGTGATCGGTGCGCAGCGAACGCTAGCCGAGCTGCGCACAATTCAGGACTGGTTCGTCCGGTACCAGCTCGCCCAGGCGCCCGGTGTTGCAGAGGTCGCCAGCGTGGGCGGTTTCGTCAAGCAATATCAGGTTGTCGTAGACCCAAACAAATTGCGTGCGTTCGGGATTCCGCTATCGAAAGTGATCGATGCCGTCCGCGCATCCAACACGGATGTCGGCGGCAGCACGATCGAGATGTCCGAACGCGAATACATGGTGCGCGGGCTCGGCTACCTGCATGGAATCAAAGACCTTCAACAGATCGTGCTCAAAACGGATCACGGGACGCCCGTGCTCTTGCGCGACGTAGCGCGCGTCCAGACAGGTCCGGCGGAACGGCGCGGCCTGGCCGAACTAAACGGCCAAGGCGAGGTCGCCGCCGGGATTGTGCTCCAACGGGATGGCGCGAACGCGCTCGACGTCATCAAAGGCGTAAAGCAGAAGATCGCGGAGATTGCGAGCAGCCTGCCGGCGGGTGTGAAGATATTACCGGTCTACGACCGTTCCGGTCTCATCTACCGGGCCATCAACACGCTGACGCACACGCTGATAGAGGAAAGCATCATTGTGGCGCTGGTCTGCATGATCTTTCTGATGCATGCCCGCAGCGCGCTTGTTGCCGTCTTCATGTTGCCGATCGGGGTGCTGATCGCGTTCATTGTCATGCACGCAATCGGGGTGACATCCAACATCATGAGCCTGGGTGGAATCGCCATCGCCATCGGTGCAATGGTCGATGCGGCCATCGTCATGATCGAGAATGCGCACAAGCGCCTGGAGCACGCGTCCGAAGGCGAGACGCGGACCCAAACGCTGGTCCGTGCGGCGATCGAAGTCGGGCCATCGCTGTTCTTCTGCCTGCTCATCATCGCTGTTTCATTCCTGCCGGTGTTTACGCTGCAGGAACAGGAAGGGCGTATGTTCAAGCCGCTGGCCTATACCTATATCTTCTCTCTTGGCGGCGCGGCCCTGCTTTCGGTGACGCTGGTGCCGGTGCTGATGAAGCTCTTCGTGCGCGGGCGCATCATGCCGGAGCGGAAGAACCCGTTAAACCGAGCCCTGCTTGCGATCTACCGGCCCGTTATCGATGTGGTGCTACGCTGGCGCCGGACCGCGATCAGCATTGCACTCGTCATTCTCGCTGCCTCTGCCTATCCGGTGCTGCACACCGGCAGCGAATTTATGCCGACCCTCAACGAAGGCACGTTGATGTATATGCCGGTCAGCCTTCCCAGCATGTCGATCACCAAAGCCGCCGAGTTGATCCAGGTGCAGGACCGCATCATCAAATCCTTTCCCGAAGTGGCGTCGGTCTTCGGCAAAGCGGGCCGTGCCGATACTGCCACCGACCCGGCCCCGCTCGAAATGTTCGAGACCATCATCAATCTGAAACCGGAGGACGAATGGCCGAAGGGCATGACGGTCGATAAACTCATCTCCGACATGAATGCGGCGCTGCAATTTCCTGGTGTCAGCAATGCCTGGACCATGCCCATCAAAGCGCGCATCGACATGCTTTCGACAGGCATTCGCACACCCGTAGGCGTGAAAGTATTCGGCAGTAATCTTGATGAGATCAACAAAATTGCCCATCAGATCGAAGCGGTGGTTCGCAAGGTACCAGGCACGACCAGCGCCTTCGCCGAACGGCTGACGGGCGGCTATTACCTGAATATTGCGCCTAGCCGTGCATCGCTGGCGCGATATGGCCTTTCCGTTGAAGATGTCCAGAACGTCATCAAGACAGCGCTTGGCGGAGAGGTGGTGACAACCGCCGTTGAAGGCCGGGAGCGTTTCGGCGTCATCGTCCGCTATCCCCGCGCCTATCGCGATAATCCTCAAGCCATTGCACAAAATGTGCTGGTGACTGCGCCAGACGGCGCCTCCATCCCCCTTGGTCAGATTGCGAAAATATCCATTGATTCTGGCCCACCCTCTATCCGCACGGAAGGTTCGCAACTTGTGGGTTATGTCTATGTGGATATGCAGGGGCGCGATCTGGGAGGTTATGTCGAAGATGCGCAGCGCGCAGTACAGAGGCAAGTGAAGCTGCCGCCCGGCTATCATCTCGAATGGAGCGGCCAGTTCGAATATCTGCAGCGCGCGGAAGCGCGGCTTGCGACCGTGATTCCACTCACGCTCTTCATCATCTTCCTGCTGCTCTATTTCAATTTCCGGCGCTTCACGGAGACGGCAATCGTCATGCTCTCCGTTCCCTTTGCACTGACCGGCGGCTTCTGGCTCGTCTACTTTATGGGCTTTAACTTCAGTGTGGCGGTTGCTGTAGGCTTCATTGCTCTGGCCGGTGTCGCCGCCGAAACCGGCGTGGTGATGCTGATCTATCTCGATAATGCGTTTCGGGAGATCGCAGAGCAGCGAAAGGCCGAGGGACAACCGCTCAGCCGGAACGATCTGTATCATGCAATCATGGAGGGCGCTGTCGCGCGCGTCAGGCCCAAAATAATGACCGTGGCGGCCATCATCGCGGGACTTCTGCCCATCCTTTGGAGCACGGGTACAGGTTCCGCAGTCATGCAGCGCATCGCCATTCCCATGGTGGGAGGCATGATCTCATCGACCATCCTCACGCTGCTGATAATTCCGGCGATCTATGCACTCGTGAAGGGCCGTCAGATCGGACGTGCATAGTGGCTGGTCGCGGACTGTCGTAGTTTGGGCGACCGACGGCTGGAATGGGCCATGATTTCATAGGATTGTGGCCTGGACATAGTTATCACTTTCGTCCAGCGTGGGGCGCCACTTCACCGTCGTCAGCCGCCAAACCTACGATAAAGCCGCACCGGCTGCGAAGGCGGAAATCGGAACATCTTCAATATCGTAGATTCGGCGATCCCGGACGGCGGAAAAGTTCGAATCGCTTCTGGTGAAATGGCTAATTTGTAGCCAATCCGCTTATTCGATGTTGGCTCAACCGATGCCCGCTGCTCCCTTTTACGGATGCCCAGCCGCCGCCGACCGTGAACAATTTGCTGTATTCTGTTCACGGGCATCCGACTTACTCCTGGTTGTATACCCAATAGAATGGGGTTTATGCTTCTCAAAAAATCCGGGGGCGGATGATGAAGCTAGATCGGCTTGAACTAATAAACTTCAGATGTTTCAGGTCGGAAGCCATCCAATTTGAAAAATACACAGCGTTCGTGGGCCCCAATAACAGTGGGAAATCAACTGTATTTAAGGCGGCCGATATTTTTTTCCGCTCTACGCAAAAATCAAATCCACTCTCGGTTAGCGACTTCAATGAACCAAACAAAGAACTTCGTATCGTCCTCACGTTCGATGAATTGCCGCAAAAGGTGGTTGAAGAATTCAGTCACTATGTCCGCCATGGTAAGTTAGAGTTTTTTATCCGCGCAAAGATCGTCGAAGGCCGAATACAAGCTTCGATACATGGGCGTAGGAGTGGCATCCGCGCATTTGGAGCGTTTCATGCAGCCGAAGGTGCGACCGCGCAAAAAAGTGTTTATTCCGAAACTTTGCGGAAAGAGTTTACAGAACTGCCGGAGTTAGCGCCACGGGCCGCCGTCGCTAACTATCTAGAGGCTCTTCGCAAATTTGAGGCGGACCACCCAGACCAGCAAGAAATGATCGAAAGCGAAGATCTAGCTTTTGGAGCAAGTGGAGTTGCTGCACGGCTTCGGAAATTCTTGGACTGGGTATACATACCCGCCGTGAAGGATGCCGCCGAAGAAGAGGAAGAGGCAAAGAACAACGCGTTCGGAACACTCGTAAATCGAATAATTCGTGCGCGGGTGAAAATCGACGAAAAGGTAGCCGTAATTCGCGCTATCGCGCATGACAAAATCAAGGAGCTAGTCGGCGATTATAAGGAGGAGGTCAACAGGCTCCAAAATATCCTCGACGCGGAGTTCAGGCGGTTATCATCGACTGATGCGCATGTGCATCTTGACTGGGCTGAGATGAATGAGGGCAACGTGACCCTCAATATGCCATTGGTTAAATCGATATTGCAGGACGAATCGTTTCGTGGCGAGATTTCAAAATTTGGGCACGGGCTGCAGCGTAACTATTTGATGACCTTGGTGCACTTAAACGCACGGCTGGCCATCGAGGATCAACCAGCAATCATATTAGCCATCGAGGAGCCCGAACTCTATCAGCATCCTCCACAAGCTCGCCATTTGCACGGAGCGCTGGAAGAAGTCGCCAAACAGGATCAGGTCCTGATAACCACCCACAGTCCGTACTTCATATCCGCGAGAACTTTTGAAACTATCCGGGTAATTCGGAAGGTACCTGACAAGCTCTCGACGGTTGCTAGTTGGACGGCAGACCAGCATCGAAAACTTATTGCCGATGCATTTGGAGATAAGCCCATCGGAGAGGCTGCCGCACTAGCGAGTTTGGAGCCCTTCATTCAGCCGGAGCTAAACGAAGCATTCTTCTGCGGCAAGCTAGTGCTGGTTGAAGGCCTGGAAGACAGAGCAATTCTAACAGCGGCTTTGCAACATGGCGGCATGTGGCAGGACTTCGTTCGCTGCGGTGGTCACATCGTAGGTGCAAATGGCAAAGGCGGTTTTATCAATATGATTGGGTTGGCTCGCGGCTTTCGCACACCGTTATTCGCCATGTTTGATGGAGACACTGATTGTGGTGGGAATGATGAAAAAAATACCAAAGAGCAGAATAGCAAGCTGGCAAAGCTGTTGAGGAAGGACACAGTTAAGTGGTCCTGGCCGACAGAAGACATAATGGTTGCTGATGCGATTGTCTGGAAAGAGGATATTCAAGCGGCGCTAAATCGCGATTATCCCAAGTGGTATGATGATGTAAAAGCGGTCTGCGCGGCATGTGGATGGAAATATGATCGCTTGAAGAAGAATCCCGCAATCCTATCTCGCACGTTGGAGTCTGTTCTAGGCGCAGGAACCAAGATTGCTTCTCTGGATAAGGCAATTGCCGTCATACTAAAGTTCGCAGCTAATTAACTATCTAGCCCTTCCATGGTCGGGAGGGCAGCCTCTGAGACAGGTAGGGTCACGGAGCGCGACGCCGACACCACTAATACGGGGCGAGGAATGACATCTTTCCGCTTTATCCATACTGCGGACGTTCATATCGACAGCCCGCTAATAGGTCTTACGCGGCATGAAGGACCGGCCGCTGAGCGCATCCGATCCGCGACCCGCGAGGCCTTTGACAATCTTATCGGACAGGCGATTGACGAGCAGGTCGCCTTTATCGTCATTGCCGGCGACCTCTATGACGGTGACTGGCGCGACTTCCATACCGGTCTCTTCTTTTCCCTCCAAATGGGCAGGCTCGCCAAGGCTGGCATCCAAGCTTTCGTCCTTCACGGCAATCACGACGCCGAAAGTCAGATCACGAAACGCCTGACCCTTCCTGATAACGTGAGCGTATTCTCCGCGCGTAAACCCGACAGCTTTGTCCTCGACGAATTGAAGGTAGCGCTGCACGGCCAGAGCTTCAGGCAGCGCGATGTCACAGACAACCTTGTGCCCGGCTATCCCGATCCTGTGTCTGGCATGTACAATATCGGCGTGCTGCATACGGCGCTGGGCGGCATGGCGGGCCACGAGAATTATGCCCCTTGCAGCCTCGATGACCTCAAGGCCAAGGGATATGACTATTGGGCGCTCGGCCACGTCCATAACGGGCATGTCCTCCATGAAAATCCACATGTCGTGTTTCCCGGCAACCTTCAGGGTCGCCATATCCGGGAAACCGGCCCCAAGGGCGCGCATCTTGTGGCGGTCGAAGACGGGGAGATCACGGACTTCACGACGCTTCATTGCGATGTTGTGCGCTGGTCTCGGCTTTCCGTGCCTGTCGATGATTGCGGCGGCCCTGCCGAAGTATCCGACCGCATACGCCAGTCTATTGAACAGGCCGTTTCTGCGGAGGCGGACGGCCGGTTGCTTGCCTGCCGCATCGAGCTTACCGGAACGAGCAATATTCACGGTGAGTTGCTGGCGTCCGCCGAAAATCTCATGGCCGAAGCACAAGCGGCGGCGCTCGGTATCGGCGATGATGCCGCGTGGATCGAACGGCTTATCGTCTCAACGCAGCCCCGGCGCGCTCCGTCGGTGTCTGCCGATCATCAGGATGCTCTTGGCGATCTGCGCAACATGCTCGCTGACGCCGGTAAAGACGAAGGCCTGTTGCAGCAGCTCGCATCCGATATAGGTGAGCTTTCCCGGAGGCTACCCACCGACCTGCGCACAGGCGTGGAAGATGCTGCGCTCAAGGCCGCCATCGACGGCGACTACGCCTATGTAATCGACCATGTGCAGGATTATCTGAGCGCACGTCTCACGGCGCCGGGACAGTAGAACATGCGGATTAACAGGCTTGATCTTCTCCGGTACGGACGCTTCACGAACGTCTCCCTGCCGTTTCCCAAAGCGAAGTCCGACCTGCACGTCATATTCGGGCCGAATGAGGCCGGTAAATCCACCTCGCTTGCCGCCATCGAAGACCTGTTGTTCGGAATTCCTCACAACTCGCCGTACAATTTCGTTCATGACTACAGCGTCATGCGAGCCGGCGGTGCGCTGGAACACGAAGGCAAGACCCTTGAGGTCCGCCGCCGCAAGGGCAACAGGGATACGCTGCTGGCAGCGGATGACAATGCGCTTCCCGCCGGCGACGGCGCTCTGGCGCCCTTTCTCGGCGGTGCCGACCGGACTTTCCTAACGCGCATGTTCAGCCTGAATCACGAACGGCTCGCCCAAGGCGGTCGCGAAATTCTTGAAGCCAAGGACGAGGTGGGACAGACGCTGTTCTCGGCAGGCGCCGGCCTATCGGGTCTGCGGGACCGCATGGCGTCCCTTGTCAAGGAAGCCGACGAGTTGTGGGCACCGAGGAAGTCCGGCCGCCGGAAATACTACATGGCGCTTGATGCCCTTGAAGAAGCCGACAGGGCGCAGCGCGAGCATACCGTCACGGCCGGTAAATGGCAGGAAATCAAGCGCGCGTTCGATGCTGCGCAGGAAGTTTACGAAAAGCTCGAAAACCAGATCGAAGAGAAGTCGGCCGAGCAGCGAAAACTCAGCCGCATCCGCCGCGTATACCGGCAGGTGCGTAGACTGACCGACGCGGAAACTGAGATCGCCGGCCTTGGCGATGTCGCCGCGCTTCCCGAGGATGCGGAAGCGCAATTGACGACCGCGATCCAGGAACAGTCCGACGCTCAGTCCAAGATTGACGAGTTGGATGGCCAGCTTTCGCAGGCAAAATCCGAGTACGCAAACCTGCAATGCGATGAAGTCCTTCTCATGCGCTCCGATGATATCGCGGAACTTCATAAACAGCGGATCGAGATACAAAAGGAGAAGGCTGATCTCCCGAAACGCCGCGCGGAACTGACCGCCAAGGAGGAGAACCTTGCCCGCCTTGCGGAAGATCTCGGTTGGGAGACTGACGACTCCGCTGCGATCATCGCGCGCATTCCGCAACGTGCCAAAGTCAGCGCCGTCCGGACATTACTCACCAGGCGGGGTGAACTGAGCGAAGCGGCGAAAAATGCGCAAACCGCTTTTGAGGACGCCAAAGACAGCGTAGGCGAGCTTCAGGATGAACTGGACCAGACGGAAACGCCGCTCGATATATCCATCTTGGCGGCTGCAATCAGCGCGGTACGCAGCGCTGCCGATGTTGCTATCCGCATCAAGGCGGCGGAAAAGGAAGTTGCAGATGCCAGTGCCGCCGTCAGTAAGCAGCTAAAGCCTCTTCGTCCGCAGGCTTCCAGCGAGGAAGAACTGGCAACGATGCCAGTCCCACCCCGCACCGTGATCCAGACCCACCGGGATGCCCTCCGCGACACTGAACAGGAGATCAAGTCCTGTCGTGACCGTATCGGGAACGCCGAAAAGGAACTCGGACAGCGTCGCAAAGCCTTTGAACAACTGGCACATGACGAAGATGTCGTCGTACCGGACGATCTCGAACATGCGCGCAAGGAACGCGATACAGGCTGGTCGCTTGTTCGCAGACGCTATATCGACGGGGCCGGAGTACCTGAACAGGACATACTGACCTTTAATGGTGACGCTCCGGACTTGCCGACAGCCTTCGAACGAAAGGTCAAGACTGCCGACACGCTGGCGGACCGGCGGTTCGACAAGGCGGAGGCCGCCGGCCAGATCGCCGTTATTGCCCGCCAGATCGTCGGGGCGGAGGAATCGCTTACAGCGCTGCGTGCCGAAGAAAGCGCGCTTGAGCAAAAGCGCCTCGGTCTTGAAGCGCAGTGGCAAGGCTTGTGGGCAGAAGCCCCCTTCAAGTTGCTTGCTCCCGAATTCATGCTGACCTGGCTTGATGCCAGAACAGCCATTCTTGACCTTGTTGAAAAGCGCAACGCAGCGACGGGGCGGATTGCCGCTCTTCAAGACGAGGAAGCGGAAGCGCGTGCGTCGCTCATTGCCGAGCTTGCTTCGCTAGGCGAGGATACGAAGGTGCTCGACGGTCAGGGCCTGAAAGTGGTCCTTGAAGCAGCGACGGGTGTCCAGCAGCGGCATGAAAAGCTAGCCGAAAACAGAAAGGCCGCCGAGGAGCAAATCCGCAGGCTTCGGGCCGACGAGACCCGCAAGCAAACGCGGGTCCAAAAGGCACAAGACGCCTGGACCGAATGGCTGGGCCAGTGGTCTGTGGCGCTGAAATCTCTTGCGTTCGCCGATGACGCAGCGGCCGAGACGGTTGCCGATCATCTTGACGTGATCGATGAAATGCGCGGCCTATCGCATGACATCGATCAACTAAAGCGCGAGCGGATCGCCAAGCTCGAGCGCGACATCGAGGGATTTTCCGCGTTCGTGACGACGCTGGTCAACGCGGTCGCGTCCGATCTTGCGAAGCAGGAACCCGAAGACGCCGTTCTCCAATTGGAGACGCGTCTTGAAGACGCGAAACGCATCAAAGGTCTGCAAGAAGAAAAGGACAAAGCGATTGCGGCGCTTGAAAAGAGAATTGGAGAATGCAAACAGGCCCGCACATCAGCGCAGCGGGTCATCGATAAGCTTCAGGATCTGGCGGGCGTTGATAACCCTGACCAATTAAGGGAAGTCATGCGTGTGTCGCGGCGCCGGCATGAACTCGACGTGGAAAAAACTTCCCTTGAAGAAACGCTCAACGCGGAAGGCGATGGACTTCCCATGACAGAGCTGCGCACGGAATGCGAGGAAGTCGATCTCGACCAGATCGCGGCGCGTGAGGAATCTCTGCAAAATGAGCTGAAGGATTTACGCGACCGTCTCACCCCGGCAACCGAGCAGCGCGCACAGGCCCGGCAAACTTTCGAGGCCATTGGGGGCGATGGTCGCGCGGCGCAGGCGGCTGCCGCCCGGCAGGAAGCACTTGCTTCCATGCGCGGTGCCGCCGAGCAGTATATCCGTGTGCGTACCGCCGCCACGCTTCTTCAGTGGGCCATCGACCGGTACCGCCGCGAGAAGCAGGCTCCGCTCCTAAAGCGTGCCGGAAGAATGTTTGGCACCCTCACGTTGGGATCGTTTACCGACCTGCGCGTCGAATACGATGATGAGGATCATGCCCGACTTGCGGGCATCCGTCCCGATGACTCCTCCGTGAGCATCAGCGGGATGAGCGACGGTACGGCCGATCAGCTCTATCTGGCCCTGCGTCTCGCTTCGGTTGATGAATATCTCGGCCGCGCGCATGCGCTTCCCTTCGTCGCCGATGACCTGCTGATAAATTTCGACGATGCCCGCGCCGCCGCAGGATTCAGAGTACTGGCTGGGCTGGGTCAGAAGACTCAGATCCTGTTTTTCACACACCACCAACATCTCGTGGACATTGCGCGGGCGACCCTAGGTAAAGACGTTAACATTATCTCGTTAGCGGAGGATAGGGTTGCTTCCACTGGGTAAAGCATCAGTTCTCCAGCTTTAAGCCTTCCTCGTCAGCAGTCCCCGACGCCCGTTTAAGCAGCTTCAATCCGAGCTCTGGCAGTTGTCGATAGACGCCGCACGCCGAAGTCGCGCGCCACTTCGACGGCGTCCCTTCCGATTTTCGCTGCTCGTAATTCAGCGAGCGCAATATCTTCGATCTGGCGAATATCGTCGATTCCTGCAGGCAGCCGCGCGCAATCCCAGCCGGCCTGAGAAGCGGCATCAATCCAGACAAACCGTCCACCGCCCGCCTCCAGTTCGACCACATTCCGCCGCTCGACAATCGCCATCACGCGATCGCGAATGATCCGCCCGGCGCGTTGGAAGCCATGCGCCCGCGCGATCCGCTGGACCAGCAGCGTCTCGGCGATCGGCGCCTCGGACGCCAGCACATGGTCTACCAACAAAACCAGCACGGCGTCGTAGGAGAAATCATAGAACCGTTCCGGATCGATCATCGACGCCAGCGCCGCGAAGTCGGTGGCGCGATAGAGGCCGTCCCTGTTAGATTGCACTGTGGCAACGTGCTCGACCAAGCGCGCGTAAACGCCCTCGGGCAACGCAGATTTGTCGTGCAGGATGTCGGGCGCGGCGATGGCAGGCTCCGATACCGCATGCGGCCGTTCCTCTATGGTCGGCACGGTGACCAGACCAGTTTCCGGCTGCGGCGAAGCGGCTGCCACCGTCGCTACTGCCGCGGCGCGTTCCGCCACAGTCGCACGATCCGCCGTCAATAATGCCTCGAGCTGTGTGTGCAGTTGATCGGCCGCACGTTCCTTGTCGATCCACCAGTCGGTGGACCAGATGCGAAGCAACGTCCAACCGAGCCCTTCGAGGATCGCGGCACGCACCTTGTCGCGGTCGCGCGCGGTAGCAGCGCTGTGATAGGCAGCCCCGTCGCATTCGATGCCGGCCAGATAATCGCCTGGCCGGTCGGGATGGACGACGCCGAGGTCGATGCGGAACTTCGATACGCCGACCTGCGGCACGATCATCCAGTCCCGCTTGCGCAAAGCCATCGCTACCGCCTCCTCGAACGGCGAATCCGGGCCGCCCATGGAACCTTTGTTCACCTCGGCGAGCGCACGTGGACCGCGATCAGCGAATTCGATAAAGGCCTTGAGGTCGCGCACGCCGTCAGCCGCAGTGCGAGTCAAGTCGATCATTCCGGGGTCGAACGAGGTAAACACCTTCATCTCGCGTCGCGCGCGCGTCGCTGCGACGTTGAGCCGGCGCCATCCACCACTCGCATTCAGCTTGCCGAACGCCATCGACATCGTCTTACCGCACGGCTCGGTCGGTCCGAAATTGATGCCAAGCAGGATGATGTCGCGTTCGTCGCCCTGCACCGTCTCAAGGTTGCGGATGCAGACCGGCTCCGTCCGATTCTCTTGGTCGAAGTGCGGCACGATCTCGGGATGGGCGCGCTGGGCTTTGTCGAGCAGGTCCTCGACCAGCTTCATCTGCTCGGCGTTCATCGTTATGATGCCGAGCGTCAGGGGTTCGCCTTTCTCGTCGATGAAGCTTGGATCACGCA
>Ga0209915_1001795_pt1 | contig 27225 bp, 25 predicted proteins | sample ThiBiot_750_plan_FD_183952 | JGI IMG/M metagenome (GOLD analysis project Ga0209915, IMG submission 183952) | Wastewater bioreactor microbial communities from Cape Town, South Africa - Thiocy_cont_750_plan (SPAdes) | ecosystem: Engineered > Bioreactor > Thiocyanate-remediating > Anaerobic-Aerobic... | reverse complement strand
GATCACCGGAGCCGCCGGCGGCGCGATCACGCGCTCGGTGAAGATCGGTCCGGGCTTCGCGGTGTTGGTCTCGAGGTCGTAGTCCTCGATCGAGGCGACGAGCCAGCAATCAGGATCATCGAGGAAGGGCTGGATGTTCGGCCGGCGATGCGTCTCGCGCGTTTCGCCGCTCTCGTCATCCTCCGCGATCGATACGGTCGTGAAATTGACCGGGCCGAAGTCGCGGACGAAGCTCGACCAGGCGATGCGCAGGCGGACCTGCGCGTCCCTCCACGGCCGGTCGAGCTCCTGCGCCTTCAACACCTCGCGCACGGCATCGCGGATCGGGATCAGCTTGCGGATGATGCGGACGTGCTTCTCTGGGATGCCCTCAGCGCTGCGGCCCTTGCGCGCTCTCACCGCGACGGGCTCGCCGTCGAGCACCTGCATCAGCCCATGCGCCTTGTCGAAGAAGTAGCTGCCCTCGCGGACGTGGCGATCGGTCGGCAGCTCGAGGTCAGACAAATCGGTCGCATCTTCCAGATCGCGATCGATGGCCTCGGGCTCACCGTCGTAGACCGCTTCCGGGAGGGGATCGAGGGCGGCCGCGAGCACTGCAGCGAGGTCCTCGCCGTCACGCGGCAGGCACGTGTAGGCCTCGCCGAAGGGACCCGAGGCGAGCGCGTGCGCGCCGAGCACGAAGTCGGGGTGCCGCGCGAACCATCGGTTCACGCGGATCTCGCTCTCGTCCTCTGTCGCGGGCCGGACTTCCTCGAGGTCGAGCCACGACAGGTCGCCCTCGGCGTCGCCGACCTTGCGCTTGCGGAAGAACAGGAGGTCGACCGCGACGTCGGTGCCGGCGGCAAAGCGGAAGCTGCCCTCAGGGAGACGAACGGCTGCAACCAGGTCCGCCGACTTGGCGATGTGTGCGCGCGCGGAGAAATCCGCCTTGTCCATCGTACCATGCGAGGTGACGAAGGCGGCGAGCGCGCCGGGCTTCAGGAGGTCGATCGCGCGCGCGATGAAGTAGTCGTGCAAGCGAAGACCCATTGAACGGTAGGCTCGATCGGAGCGCACGGTGCGGTCGGAGAAAGGCGGGTTGCCGACGGCGAGGTCGAAGCTCGCGGGCAACTCAGTGCGCGCTAAGTCGCCGGCGATGATGCGCGCGCCGGGCTGCAGCAGGCGGACGATGCGCGCCGTCACCGGATCGAGCTCGATGCCGGTGACGTGCGAGACGTCGCGCAGACCTTCCGGCATCAGTGCCGGAAACAACCCAGTGCCAATGCCGGGCTCGAGGACGCGGCCGCCGCGCCAGCCGAGGCGCCGCAAGCCGGCCCAGATCGTGCGAACGATAAACTCCGGCGTGAAGTGCGCATACTGGGTGCAGCGCGCCAGTGAGGCGTGGTCGAGGTCGCCGACGGCGTCCTGCAGGTCTTCGCCGATTGCCTCCCAGCCCCTGCGGAATCCCGTCTCGCCCGGGCGTCGGAAGACGGAGTTGGCGAGCTCGGAGGCGCCGAACCCGGTGAAGCGGATCAGCTGCGCCTGCTCCTCGGCGGTCGCCGCGCGCTCCTCGGCTTCGATGGCCGTGGCGAGCCGGATCGCCGCGATGTTGTCGCGCGCACGATCTTTCCAGCCCTTCGCCAGGGCGCGATCGCCGGATAGGTAGAAGTTCGCTCCGCGCTCTCGACGGGTAGACGGTGCCGGACGTGCGGCTGCCGCGACCGCAAGTGCGGGCGCCTGTGAGGACGGATCGGGGGCGTCACCCTCGTGCGGATCTATGGTGCTGCCGTCTCCGAAAGCGGTGATGCCGATGCCGAGGCCCGATGAGAGCGCGGTGTTGCCGAAAAGATCGAGGGTGAAGGGGTCGTCATGCGCCATGGGAGTGTCTCCTTGTGCTGGGGCGCGCGTCATCGACCTGCCGGAGATTGCGGCGGGCGCGATGGTCGCGAGAGATTGCGGGAACGGGCCGCGTGGCCCGGAAGGTCAGCGGTGGATCGGCGTGATCGACATGCTGTCGTCGGTCATCGCGATTGTGAGGTGCGTGGCTGGTGGGGCTGCCGCGATCAGCTTCACGAGCGTCTCGGCGTCGAGAAAATCGATGCCGTCATCGCCCCCGAAATACTGGCGCTTGTAATGCCAGTAATCGGGATTGATCTTCGGATCGCATTCCTCGGCGTAGACGACGAGCGGACGCTCCTGTCCTTCGGCGAGCTTGCCGTTGGACATGATGTAGACGCCTTCGTCGCCCACCAGCCAGACGCCGGGCTTCTCGTCCTTGCCGGGAGCGAGGCCGTAGTGCGGATTGCGGAAGCCGCCGTTCAGAAAAGCGTCGATGCGGCCGCGCATGATGACGGCGCGCACCGCCGAGACGGGGAACGTGAACATCGCCGCCTCCATCACGCTGCCATCGCGTCGGGGAGGTAGCGCAGATGCACCGGCAGCTTCGCCGAGACCTCCGCGTCGGTGAGTTCGTCCAGCAGCCTCAGCACCGTCCCGCGCTGGCCTCCGTAGAAGAGCACCGTGCGCATGCCGCGCTGGCGCTCGGCGAAGCGCTCGCCGGCGTAGCCGCGGTAGTCGTCGTGCGTGCTCGACCAGATGTGCTCGAGCCGTTCCTCGCGCGTCATCGCCTTCACAGGCCGCGACTCGCGGTCGACGATGGCCGCGCGCATGCAGCCTGGCGAGGTGCGATCCGCGAGGTCGCAGTAGCCGTGGAAGTAGCGCTGATGGCCGTCAATCGACAGCGCAAAGAAGACGCTGGTGACGCTGCCGGTGAGGAATTCACGCAGCGCGAACATGTCGTGCCGCATCCACAGCGGCGGCAGGACGTCGAACATGTAGTTGTGTTCGATCTGGGCGATCTCGAACCACTCGCCCGAATAGAGTGCGGTCGAGTCGTTTTCCGCACGGTTCGGCCACTGTGCATGGCGATCGAACATGCGGAACATCTGCCGACGGTCGGCAACGCCTTGATAGACCTTTCGGATCGAAGAGGGGATCATGGTGGGGGCTCCTTTCAGCCTCGTCGGGCCGAAGCGCGGCTGACCCCTTCGGTTCGCCATCCTCTTCAGCCCTTCTGACCCCACCTTCGCGGCCGCCTCTCCGGTCCGGTGCGTCAAGGGCCGCGCAGCGGGCGAAGCCTCCCTTGACGCGCCGGCCGGGCATGCGGCACGTCATTCCTCCTTTTCTTGTCCCCTCTTTTTCGCCTCTCCCTGATCCCTCTGGGCGCGCCGGATGGCGGCGAGGGCAGCTCTGAACAGCGCCGCGCCTCGCTCCTCGGTGAGGTCGGACGCGGCCACGACCGCGAGGCAGGCCGCGTGGACGTCGTCGTCAGTCACACTGTCCGGTCGCAGCGTCGCCAAGCCATCGTCGCCGGCGATGACTTCGGCAATCGTTGTGCGCACCTCGCTCTCGTCGAAGCGCAGCAGCGTGTGAATGCGCGGCGTGAGTGCAGTGGCGTCCGGATCCCGCGCGCCGGCGAGGATCGCCTCTGCCTTTGCGACCGCGAGCGCCGCGCGTTCTCTCCAATACGTTCGGGACGCCGCGTCGTGCGCGCTGCCCAGCACGTTGACCAGGCCGAGCAGCACCTCGAAGTGGTCAGCCTTGCGCTGCAAGGTCTCGTCAAAGTGCGACGGCACCTGCAGGGACGCGCCGCGGTACGCAGCGTCCTCGCCTTCCCAGGCGCCGGTGACGTACGTCTCGCCCGCCGAGTCGTAATCGCGTTTGGCGTCGTCCCAATCGTCGTCCTCGATGGCGAGCCGGCAGGCTTCCGCCAGGCTTTCCGCCTTGTACGTGCGCTGGCGGTAGACCGGCAGGCGATAGGTGGTCTCGATCGTGAATGCGGGCATGTCTATTTCCTTCCCTTCGGGCGTTGGAGACACCCTCGGGGCGGCCGCCTCTCCGGTCCGGCGGGTCAAGGGCCGCGCAGCGGGCGGAGCCTCCCTTGACGCGCCGGCCGGGCACGCGGCACCGGACATATCTTGCCGGCTGGCGAGGCCGCATTCGCTCGCCTTGATTTACCGCTGACTCAGGAGGTGCGCAGCCGGCCCCGCGCCCACTCACCCCGCCCTGGCCAAGGGCTCGCGTCCGAGCCGAGCGAGAAGCGCCTTCAGGTCCTCGTTCCAGTCACCCGCGCGTGGCCGCGATCGCGCATAGCCGGCGCCGATCTCGGACGCGATCAAGCGGATGCGGTCGGCGTAGACGTCGCCCTGGCGGTTGTTGTCGGTCGCCGCCACAAGCCGGGTGCCCGGCCGCTCCGCGAGCCGGCGGATCGCCCGTTCGCTCGCCGGCGACCAGCCGCCGCCGGTGCTCACGTAGAGGGTGTCGGGACGCAGCACCTGGATCGCGGCGAGGCTCAACGCGTCGATCGCGGCCTCGGTGACGCAGATTCGCGCTGCTGCCGAGGGGCCGAGACGGAAGAGCTCCTTGGCGCCGCCGGTTGCGAAGCCGCGCCATTGGGGGCCGCGCTCCTCCCACCCGAGCAGCGCGCCGCCGGCGTCGCGGTGCGCGGCCCACATGCTGCCGTGCGGTCCCTCGCGCAGCAGGTCCTGCTGGACCGCGGTGGCGACGACGGAGTCGGGTATCCCGCGATCGCCCGTCAGGTAGCGCCACGTCGCCGAGCCAGGCCGAGGCTTCGTGCGGCAGCCCCAGCGATCGGCGACGGAGCGGATCGGCGCCGGCCGGCTTGGCCGCTCCCACGGAGGCGCCGCCGGGACGAAGCCCACAAGAGCGGCGACGCGAGACGACGCCTCGGGGAAGCCGCGGGCGCCCAAGTGCTCGGCGAGGTCGAACACGTCGCCCTTCGCGGTGGAGAGTGGATCGAACCAGCCGCGGCCGTCGTGGATCACGATGACGATCTTCGCGTCGCGGCGGTACTTGACGGCGCGGCGCGTGCTTTCCTTCACGTCGACTTTCCAGCCGTCGTCCTCCAGCACGGCGGCGCAACCGACCCTGCCTCTCAATTCCTCGATTTCATTTTTCTCCATGGCTTTCACTATACGGGCATCCGGCCCGTTCCTTTCTTCGGTTGACGCCCGTCGACACACCAACGAGACGCCACCCGCCTGCCGCGAAGCGTGCCGGATGCAAGGGCGCGCTGGCAAGTGGTCGCCGTGGTCTCGCCTGGGCCGCGGCGCAGCCTCCCTTGCATCGGGCGCAGCGCCAGCGGCACCGGTTGCCCGGCTCAGTGGGCCGGGGACCACGGGTCGTACTCGTGCTTATGCAGATATCCGCATAATCACGATTATGACCCGTTCGAGATTATGGAGAGCTGACACCTTAGACAGTCGGCCAATCCGCCAAAGCGCCGGGCGCTCAGCCCGGCGCTTCTCCTGTCGACTGCACATAATCCTCGGGTTCAGATTGATCTCCCACCAACGAGGAGATCAAGCATGGCCACGACTCTCAGGCTTCAACTCCGCCCTGACGATCCTGCCAACGGTCTCGCACCGATCGTCCAAGACTATCGCGAGCACTTCGAAGCAAGGCGCTATCAGGCCAAACGCGTTCGCCGTTATGTCGCGAGCGTCTTCCATTTCGGGGATTGGCTGCGTTCGGAAGACTGGGCGGTCCAGAATGTCGACGAAGCAGTCGTCGGCCGTTTCATTTCCGATCATTTGTCAATTCGCTTCCAATCGCGACCCCGATTTCGCGTCCAATAACGACCCCCTCTGGATGCGCGAGATTGGGCTTATCCGCGTAGTGCATAGGAGGGGCCTGCGCCCGGAGCGCAGCGCCCTCGGCGTTGCGCGCAGCGGAGGGCGTGGGAGGTCCCTGTGCACCCACGAGGAGAAGCCCGGGAGGGGTCCGGGGGGGTCAGTTTCGGTTTTGAAGCGCCAGCTGGTGTTGCCGGTCTCGACGATGTCGCAGTGATGCGTCAGGCGATCGAGCATGGCGGTGGTCATTTTGACGTCGCCGAACACCTGGGGCCAATCGGCGAAGGCGAGGTTGGTGGTGATCAGGAGCGAGGTGTTCTCGTAGAGCTTGCTGATGAGGTGGAACAGCAACTGCCCGCCGGATTGGCTGAATGGGAGATAGCCGAGTTCGTCGATCACGACGAGATCGTGGCGCAGCAGCTTCTCGGCCAAACGTCCGCTCTTGCCGGCGGCCTTTTCCTGCTCGAGCTGATTGACGAGATCGACGAGGTTGAAGAACCGTCCCCGAGCGCGGCTCCGGATGACGGCCGCAGCGACGGCGATGCAGAGATGGGTTTTGCCGGTGCCGGTGCCGCCGATAAAGATGGTGTTTCGCTTGGCGTCCAGGAAAGTACCGGTCGCCAACTCGCGCACCTGTCCCTGATCGACGGGCGTGTCGGCGAATACGAAGCTGTCGAGATCCTTCAATACCGGGAACTTGGCGCCGCTGATGCGATAGCTGATTGATCGCGCTTGGCGGTGCGTGCGCTCCGCCCGGATCAAGCCGGCGATGAGGGGATAGATCTCGTCACGGCGGACGAGGCCCTTGCCGGCGATCTCGTCGAAGCTGGCGCGCATGCCGTAGAGTTTGAGCTCGCTCATGGCGTCGAGGATCTCGTGACGCTCCATCAGGCTTCCTTCCTTATGCTGTCGTAGCGGCGGCAATCCGCCATGGGTTCGATCTTCAGGCGCAGCGCATCGGGCGTCGTGATGCTCGGCGCCGGTATCGGCTGGAGCCGCCGGGCGAGCACGGTGAGAATCACATCGCCATTGGCAATGCCGGCCTCCAGCGCTTCGGCGCAGGCCGCCTCGACCGCGGCCAAGCCGTGATCGAGCACCGCGCCCAGCACCTTGACGAACTGGCGATCTCCATCGGCGTGGCTCTTCAGCTTGGCGCGTACCTGAGCCAACGCCGTCGGCAGGCTCCAATCCTTGAATGGAGCGCCATTGCGCAACGCGCCGGGCTTCTTCACGAGAACCGGCAGATAATGCCAGGGATCGTAGATGATCTGATCGCGCCGGAACTGGCGTGGATGGTCGGCAACCACCTCGTCATCCAGCAGCACGACGATGCGCTCGGCATGGGAGCGCACGAGCACCATCCGGCCGGCGGCGCGCGCGTCCACACTGTAGCGATTGTGATCGGCCATGATCAGGCAGGTCGTGCTGGCTCTGACGGCCTTCTCGACGAACCCGTCGAATGGCCCGCGCAGCTCCATCAGGCTCGCTCGCTCCTCCTGGAACACCTCCCAGATCGTCCGATCCTTGAACTCCGGATGTTGGGTGCGCTTAGCGTAAGCGATGCATTGATCTTCCAGCCAGGCGTTCAGTTCGGTGAGGCTCTTCACCCGCGGCTTTGGCAGGAACAGCCGGTCGCGCAGATTGCCGACCTGGTTCTCGACCTGACCTTTCTCCCAGCCCGACGCCGGCGTGCACGCCACTGGTTCGATCAGATGGTGCGAGCACATCTGCAAAAAGCGGCGATTATACTGGCGCGCCTTGCCGACAAAGATCGCCTCCACCGCCGTCTTCATGTTGTCGTAGATGCCACGCCGGCAGACCCCGCCGTAAAACTGGAATGCCTTGTCGTGGGCATCGAAGACCAGTTCCTGAGTCTCGCGGAAGTAGGCGCGCACGAACGGCATGCGACTGTGCGACAGCTTCATGTGCGCCGCCTTGATCGTCAGCGGCAGCCCTTGGAGCGTGATCGTCTCGTGGCTCCAATCGAACTGGTACGCCTCGCCCGGCGCAAAGCTCATCGGAACGAACGCTTTGGCCGGGACCCGCGCCCGTTCGTCCCGCCACGCCTTCACGAACCGGTGCACGCTGTCGTGCGCGCAGTCGTAGCCACGCCCGCGCAGCTCCTCAAACAGGCGTTGGGTCGAGCGCCGTTCCCGCCGCGGCAGCTTCGCTTCCTGCTCCAGGATCTCGCTCAGAACCGCGACCCATTCGCCCAGCTTCGGCGCCGGCTGCACGCCGCGCTCGTACTTGAACTCGGTCGCCCGGCCGCGGATCACCTTGCGTACTGTCGCGCGTGACACCGACAGCGTCCGCACGATCTCCTTGATCGGTCTCTGCTGCTCGAAATACGCCCGTCGTATCTGACCGATCAGGTCCACGCCAATCACCCTCGAACTCCCTTCCCGGACAAAGGAAGGGAGGCTGACATACAGCGTTACAGGGGGGTCATCATTGGACGCGAAAACCGCCCCTCAGAGGGTCACTATTGCGCGCGAATTTACAGGCATGAAAGCCCGACGACAACCCACATGTATCTGGAAGCTGACCTAGCAATGAAAGAAGTCGCGCTCGGTCGATTGCAGCCCGTGAACGCTGCACCAGCCCGCTATCGGCCGCCAGATCAGCTTATGGCATTCCTCCAAAGCCTTTGATTATGAGCAGTCGACAGGAGAAGCGCCGGGCTGAGCGCCCGGGCGCTTTGGGGATTGGCCGACTGTCGAAGGTGTCAGCTCTCCATAATCTCGAACGGGTCATAATCGTGGTTATGCGCGGGTGAGCATAATCATGATTATGATGTGCGAGATTATGAAGAGCTCGGACTTAGACCGTGGAGATAGGCAGTCCGAGCGAGATCGTGCTGCGCATAATCACAGCGAGTGCAGGAAGGCCATGAGTTGATCCGGCGGACGGTACCGCGCGGGTGCAGTGACGATGGCTGGAGCCGGCTCAATGCCTGATCTTTCGTTGCGAGATCCACCTCCGTAAATGTGTGTCGTACTGGGGTGCTCATGCTCGAGCCACACCGCCATAAGGGGTGATGTCACGCCCGGTTGCAGCAGTGCACCGCTGTGGTGATTGTGTGAGGCGAGATTGCCCAGTCTGCGAGTGCCGGAAGTTTGCGCGCCGGCTGGGCAACGGCCTGGGGAGTTGCTGGGCCACGCTCGATCGCGACAGCCTTCGACGCGCGCTGCACGGAAAGAGGTGCCCTTGTGGGCACGCATCTGGCAGGTGGCGAAGCCACGGTGGAAGAGTCGCGGCGTCGCCTTTCACAGCGGAACACTCGCGCTTTCTCCCCTTGCTGTGGAGGTGAGCGACTGCCGAGATATCCAGCACCACATCCCCGACCTTAGGTTGGTCGGCTCAGAGACCTTGGCTCCAATGTTGTACAGGAGCGTGAGCAGCGCTGATCGCGCTGGCCTGTCCAAAGTAGGACAGCGATGACCCCCGCCGGATACCGCCGACGCCGGGCACACTCGCCGGATTCCTTCCTGACCGTTTGCTTCGTGATCATGGTTGCTTCTCCTCTCTGCTCGGGGAACCAAAGGCAAGCAGGGGGTTCCGCTAGCTGACCTTGAAGAACATCATTATGTAATATATTATACCGTATTATGATGTCGGACACGGAGCCATCCATGCCTATCACCAGAATATCGGAACAGCTTTCCATCTCGCCGCAGCCTGGTGTCGAAGACATTCAGTCGCTGCGCAACCAGGGATTTAAGACACTCATCAACAACCGACCGGACAATGAGAATAATTCCCAGCCGGGAACCCACGCCGAAAGCCAGGAAGCGAAGCACTGCGACCTGTCCTATGCGTTCATCCCGGTCACGGCCAGCACGATCACCGAGGCGGATGTACGCGCATTTCAGCGCGCAGTCGACGAATCGGAAGGTCCCGTATTCGCCCACTGCAAGACCGGCACTCGCTCGCTGAGCCTATACTTGATCGGCCAGGTCCTCGATGGCCGGATGTCTGCCGACGAGGTCGTCGAATTCGGACGCAGCCGCGGCTTCGACACGAGCGGCGCCGAAGCTTGGCTTGAGAAGCACGCGGCGCGCCGGCCGCAGGTGAAGGGCTTCTTCGACAAGCGCACTTGGAGCGTACAATACGTGGTCTCCGATCCCGCGACCCGCAAGTGCGCCATCGTCGACCCCGTGCTCGACTTCGACGAGAAGGCCGGGGCGACAGCGACCATCAATGCCGATGGGATCCTCGACTACGTCCGCGAGAACGGCTTGACCGTCGAGTGGATCCTCGACACCCATCCGCATGCCGACCACTTCTCGGCGGCCCAGTATCTGAAGGAGAAGACCGGCGCGCGGACGGCAATAGGCGAGCACGTCGTGGACGTGCAAAAGCTCTGGAGGGGTATCTACAACTGGTCCGACCTTGCCGCCGACGGCTCACAATGGGACCGGCTGTTCGCCCGTGGCGAGACGTTCAAGGTCGGCTCGATCGATGCGAAGGTGCTGTTCTCTCCGGGACATACGCTCGCCTCCATCACCTATGTGATCGGCGACGCGGCCTTCGTGCATGACACGCTCTTTATGCCCGACGGCGGCACGGCTCGCGCCGACTTCCCAGGCGGCGACGCACGCGTCCTCTGGAAGTCGATCCAGGACATCCTCGCGCTCCCGGACGAGACGCGGATCTTCACGGGCCACGACTACCAACCGGACGGGCGGGCACCTCGCTGGGAAAGCACGGTGGCTGATCAGAAGAAGTCCAACCCGCATCTTGCTGGCGTGACGGAAGAAGAATTCGTGGCGCTCAGGACGAACCGAGACAAGACGCTGCCAATGCCGAAGCTCATCTTGCATGCCCTGCAGGTGAACATCCGCGGCGGCCGCCTGCCGGAGCCGGAAGCCAACGGCAAGCGCTACCTCAAATTTCCGCTCGATGCATTGCAGGGAGCAGCATGGGAATGACGACCGACTTGAAGGCGATGATGAAGGCGGGGCTTTCGCCAGCCGAGATGGCCAGCCGGGCCGGAGAGGTGGCAAACCTCCTGAAAACACTGTCGCATCCGGCGCGCCTCATGATCGTCTGCACGCTCGTGGAGGGCGAGCACTGGGTCGGCGAGCTTGAACAGAAGGTCAACGTCCACCAACCGCACCTGTCGCAGCACCTAACGGTGCTGCGCAGCTCCGGAATCGTCGAAACGCGGCGGGCGGGAAAACAAATCTTCTACTCCCTGACGGAGGAGAAGGCCGCCCAACTGGTTGCCGCTCTCCATGATATCTTTTGCGTGAGTTAAGACCTATGAGCACCTATCTTCCATCCTTGGCCGGGGGCATGCTGATCGGCGCATCGGCGGTCATGCTTCTGCTCCTCAACGGCCGGATCGCGGGGATCAGCGGGATCGTCGGGCGTCTCGCCCAAGGCGTCGGCCTAACCACTAATCTCGCGTTCGTACTCGGGCTGCTCCTGGGGCCACTCGCCTATCTGCTCGTCTTTGGCGGCTGGCCAATCGTGCAGATCACCGCCGGTTGGCCGCTGATCATCATCGCCGGGCTGCTGGTCGGCTTCGGCTCGCGCATGGGATCGGGCTGCACCAGCGGCCACGGTGTGCTCGGGCTTGCCCGCCTGTCTCTACGTTCCATGGTGGCGGTCGCCATGTTCCTGACGGCCGGCGTGGTTGCCGTCGCAGTTCTGCGAGATCTCGGACCATGAACAGGAACATCTACCAGTTCGGGATTGCTCTCGCCTCGGGTACCGTCTTCGGTCTAGGGCTTTCGCTCTCCGGCATGCTGAACCCGGTCCGCGTCCAAGGCTTCCTCGACGTGTTGGGCGCTTGGGATCCGAGCTTGGCCTTCGTCCTCGGCGGTGCGGTCGTCGTCGCCTTCATCGGCCTTCAGGTGATGAAGCGGATGCGGCAGCCGGCCTTCGGCGATAGCTTCCATGTACCCACGAACCGGCGGATCGATGCGCCGCTGGTCATCGGCTCGGCCTTGTTCGGCGTGGGCTGGGGGATCGGCGGCCTCTGTCCGGGCCCGGCGGTTGCATCCCTCTCGGTTGGCATCCCCCAGACAGCCCTATTCGTCCTCGCCATGCTGGTCGGCATGACCTTGTACGATAGAGTTTGGAGCAGAAGGACGTGAGCAGCACCTCGATCCTTGCGGCAGTCGGCTCCGGCGGGATCGTCGGCTTCATGCTCGGCCTGCTCGGCGGCGGCGGGTCCATCCTGGCTACGCCGCTGCTCCTCTACGTCGTCGGGGTCACGCAGCCGCATGTCGCTATCGGCACGGGTGCTCTTGCGGTCTCGGTCAACGCTTTCGCAAACTTCGCGAGCCACGCGATCAAGGGCCACGTCTGGTGGCGGTGTGCAGCGGTCTTCTCCGTGCTCGGCGTAATCGGCGCGCTTGCCGGCTCCAGTCTCGGCAAGGCGATGGACGGGGACCGCCTGATCTTTCTCTTCGGCATCCTCATGATCGTCGTCGGTATCATGATGCTGAAGCCACGGAAGGCGATGGCCGTCGAATGCCGTCCGGTCGACCTCAGGATGTGCCTCGCCACTGCCGGCGTGGCACTCGCCGCCGGCGCTGCATCTGGTTTCTTCGGTATCGGCGGGGGCTTCCTGATCGTTCCCGGCCTAATGCTTGCAACAGGAATGCCGATGATCAACGCGATCGGCACCTCACTGCTGTCCGTTGGAACATTCGGATTGGCCACGGCCGTGAACTATTCCAGCTCAGGCTTGGTGGACTGGTGGCTTGCCGCGGAGTTCATCGGGGGTGGCACCGTAGGCGGATTGCTCGGGATGCTGCTCGCCACACGGCTCAGCGCCTACAAGAACATCCTCAACCGCCTGTTCGCCGCGCTCATCTTCGTGGTCGCGTGTTACATCCTGTATCGAAATCGGGCGACGTTCTTTGCCTGATGAAGACGCTGCGGTCGGCGGAGCATATGGCGGTCGCTCCGGAGTTCGGAACGAAGTCGAAGAACTGGATCGATGGTGGCGTAGCGCCTGGTCTGCGTGCCGTATACGGCGTGCCGCACACCCGATGTCTGCTTCTGAAAGGGGCGGTTCACAAAGGGGTTACGCTTAGCTGTGAGTCTCTTCCGTCGCCATCTGGCGTAACTCCATAACGAACTAGGCTATGTAAGCCCCGTCTTTCAGTTCAAAGCCGTGCAATGACTTGCTGCAGCTTTTGCCTGACGGTTTGCGCTTTCCTCTCCAGATTTGGATTGCCGATTGCCTGCATTGACGCGACCGGATCGATCGCCGCGACTTCGACCTGGCCCGGCTCAAGCTCCTGCACAATCACATTGCAGGGCAACATCGTGCCGACTTTGTCTTCTAGCTTCAACGCCTCGTGGGCGAGCTTCGGATTGCAAGCGCCAAGAATTGTGTAGCGGCGGAAATCGACGTCGAGCTTTCGCTTGAGCGTTTCCTTCACGTCGACCTCGGTGATGACGCCGAAGCCCTCCTCTTTCAGAGCGGCCGTGGTCTTGGCGACTGCATCATCGAAGGATGACCGGAGTGTCTGCGCGAAGTAGTAGCTCATTGTCTCATTCTCCTATCACGATAGGTCGAGCAGGTCTGAAGCGTCATCGCCGGAGGTATTTGATGAGAGCTGCAATCACGAGGATCAGGAAAAGCAGGACAAGCAGCCACACGAGCCCCATGCCCCACATCCCGCCCATCATGTCATTCATCATCTACTTTATATCCCTTGCCGGAGAACGGGCGCACGTGAGCGGGGATAATGCCGCTTGCTACAGCAATTAGTCTTGCGAACACGAGGCGGACACCAACTGATCCGTCGGATGCTTGAGACAATGCGGCAGGCAACGCAATCGCGTGCGCGTTCCGACCGTTAACTCTGGGTGCGCGAGTGCGGTTCCATCGGATCAGCTGATTCTTTTCCTTGGCATAAGCTTCATAAGCTGTTTGCCTAAAAGCTTCAAAAGCTGCGCCGCTTCCGTCGCCATCACCGCGAACTTGGAAGTTTTTCGGCGGTTCCTCGACTGTCCTTAGAACCGACTCCATTAGCATTGACCCAATCAGAAACGTTGACATATCCCCTCAAGGCTCGGCGATTCACGATCAGGGCGTGGAACGCAAGGAACGACATCAATGCTGTCTCGCCGCACGATCCTGACCGGTGCGACTCTGGCTGGCGCCGGGGCCGTAGTCGCGCGTCCGCTCTGGCAAGCAACTGCTGCGCCTGAGCCGCAACTGCTGAAAGTTCCGGACCTCATTGATGCTCGCAAAGAAGGACAGTCGCTCACGCTAAAAGTCCAAACCGGCACAACCGCCTTCTTTCCGGACCAGGAAAGCCCAACGCTCGGCTATAATGGCAGCTACCTCGGACCAGTAATCCGTCTTCATCGGGGCGATGATGTCGAGATCGCGGTCACGAATGCGCTCACTGAGGACACCACCGTTCACTGGCACGGCCTCCTCATCCCCGGCGAAGTGGACGGCGGCCCGCATCAACTCATCCAGCCCGGCACGACATGGCGCCCGGTCCTTTCGGTGCGCCAGCCGTCGGCAACCCTATTCTATCATTCGCATATGCACGATCGCACCGCGGAGCAAGTCTATTCGGGCTTGGCCGGAGTCCTGCTCGTCACCGACGATGACGAGAAAGCGCTCGGGCTGCCTTCGGAATACGGCGTCGATGACCTGCCGCTCCTGCTGCAGGATCGCCAGTTCGAGGACGGGCGGCTTGTCCTTCCTCAGGGAATGATGTCGCTCATGATGGGGAGACGCGGTGACACTCTGCTCGTGAATGGCACGCCGAATCCGGTCGCTCATGTTCCGCGTCGGCTGGCGCGTCTGCGACTTGTCAACGGCTCCAACGCCCGCATCTTCAATCTGGCGTTTTCAGACGACAGGGCGTTTCATTGGATTGCGTCGGAGGGTGGACTTCTCGAACGTCCTGTTGAGCTGCGATCGCTGACCCTCGCCCCTGGCGAACGAGCCGAGATCCTCGCGGATTTCTCGGATGGACGAACGGTCGCATTGGAAACGGGACCTGACCTCAACATGCCCATGATGATGGGAATGCAGACGCGTCTCCGAAGCTTCGCCTCCGATCTCCTCGGCCGGAGTCGCGAGCACATACTCAGATTTGAGCCTCGGCCTGGAGCAGCCGCCGCCAAAGCGGCTATCCCCGAACGTCTCGTTACGCGCGAACGCGTTGACGCCGCGCAGGCAGTCAGGCGGCGGCGATTTGTACTTAACATGGGTATGGGCGGAATGATGGGCGGCAGGGGGAGCATGATGGGTGGTGGCCAGGGCAGCGGCATGGCCATGCATGCCATCAACGGCCGCGCCTTTGATATAGCGCGGATCGACGAGCAGGTGCGGCTCGGCGACATCGAGATCTGGGAAGCCTCGGGAGAGATGATGGCTCACCCATTCCACATCCACGGCGTCCATTTTGAAGTGCTGAGCCGCGACGGCGGGAAGCCTACCGTTCGGGATCAGGGCCTTCGAGATACGGTGTTGGTTAAGGAGCCTGTCGAGTTGCTCGTCCGTTTCACTCAGCCGGCGACGAAGGCACCTTTCATGTATCACTGTCACATCCTTGAGCATGAAGATAATGGCATGATGGGTCAATTCACGGCCGGCTGAGCGCGCTGCTTTCACGGAGGCGACCATGCTTCCGAGCACCGTCGAGCGAGTGCCACCTCGAGCAAGGCCAACCGCCGCATCGAAGCGCAGATTGCAGAATGCGTGCGTCGGCACGCGGAGCACCCTCAAGCGATCAATCACCGCCTACAGGAGCTCGATCGCGAATGGGACACCGAGCGTACACTTGAGGCGAATGCCTCGGCGCTTGGCTTTATCGGCGTGATGCTCGGCGCGTTCGCAAGCCCCTGGTGGCTCTTGCTCCCCGCGACTGTCACCGCGTTCTTGTTTCAACATGCGATCCAGGGCTGGCGCCCTCCGGTTCCAATCCTGCGTCGGCTCGGCTTCAGGACGGAGCGAGAGATCAACATCGAACGAAACGCACTCAAGGCGCTCAGGGGCGATTATGCCCGATCGGACCAGATGTCCATGACCACGACACGCGAGCTACTAGCCACGCTCTACAGGCAGCCCGGCTATAGCGGGAGCCGGCAATCGCGCCCGAAATGGAGGCAGATCATCACAGCGCCAGACTGCGCGACATGGGCGGGCCGGCGCGATCGAGCACTGTTCACGCTCCTGTACAACACTGTTGCCAGGGTCTACGAGGTAACAGACCTCAAGGTCGGTGACGTGGTGCTGGATGTCTCGCCAGTCGTTCACCTCCACGGCAAGGGATGAAAGCGCCGCAGTGTTCCGCTCTGAAAGGCAACGGCCTCGACCCTCAGGCTGTGGCTGCGCCATCTGCCAGATGCGGGCCCACAGGGATATCTGTTCTCAAGTGGCGCGGGTCGTCGGTTGTCGAGATCGAGCGTGACTCAGCGACTGGCCCAGGCCGTTGCTCAAGCGGCATGCGAACTTCGGGCTCTTGCCGACCGGGCGACCTCGCCTCACACGATCCGCCACACCACGGCGATGCACCTGCTGCAATCGGCGTGGACATCACGGCTATCGCGCTGTGGTGCTCGGCCATGAGCGCCCAAGCACGACGCATATGTATTTGGAGGCGGACCTCGCCATGAAAGAGGAAGCATTGAGCCACCTCCAGCCAATTGCCACTGCGCCCGTCCGGTATCGCCCACCGGACCAAATCATGGCCTTCCTCAGTCCCTGTGATTATGCGCAGCCCGACTCTGCGCCGGGCTGCGCAATTGCCACCCTCTTCAGTCCGAGCTGTCCATAATCTCCCACGGATCATAATCGTGCACGATGGTATCCTCGTCGCCGTCGTACTCGCTCGAGACCATCACGCCGTTATCCTGACTCTGTGTTCTGTCTTACCGCTGTGACGTTCGCAGCACACGATCAACGTTGACGACATTCCCCTTCGCTTGAGGTGAGGCGATGCGATTTTCCCGCCGGGACGGGCTCGAGCCCGTCCCGGCGGGAAAATCGCGGCCGAGGAGAACAGGATGCCCCAGCTCTTCTTCACGGATCTTTCGACGCTGCGGCAGTCTGTTACGGTTGATGGCGTCGTCCACAGGCTGTCGGTGGATGAAGTCGCAGCCGCCGAGAAGCTGAACCTCGTGGACGGCATGCCGTTCATTCTTGGCGATGACGACAGCTACGATCACGACCTGAACCGGTTCTTTCGAGCTTGCCCCACGTTGGGGGTTCGTTCGCCCAACAGCTTGCGCGCCTATGGTTGGGATATCCTGATCTGGATGCGCTTTCTTGCCGAGCGCCGAGACAACAGAGCCCTCTGGGCGGCTGATCGGCACGATGTCGCAGCCTTCCATGCGGCGCGACGTCTGGCGCTTCCTCCGGCGCGCATCTCGGCCGCGAGCTGGAACCGGTCGGTAGCAGCGCTCGACAAGCTTTACCGATGGGCTCTTGAAGAGGGAATGATCGCCAAATCGCCTTTCACCTATCGGCAATCATGGCGACGGACGAACGGCGGCGGGGCCATAGCGGTCGCTGCCAATGTTGCCACCGAGCGCGGCGCACGGACACGCGATATCCGGTTCCTTTCCCTGGATCGGTATCTCCTGTTTCGCGAGATCGGCTTGCGTGGTCGTCTTCCAGACGGGAGCGAGGATCCCACCTGGCAGGGCCGCAACAGCGAGCGCAATGCGTTGTTCGCCGAATTGCTCGTCACGACGGGCCTGCGGCTCCAGGAAGCGGCAAGTCTGCTCTGGATCGAGTTCCCGAGGACGGAGCCGGTCGGTGCATTGAGGAGCCGATCTTTCCGACTGGCGCCGGCCATTGCCAAGGGTAGCAAGGGGCGCGAGATCCGCTTGCCCGAGCGCGTGCTGAAGCGTCTGCATGAATACGCGGCGTTGGAACGGACCAATGTCCTCATGCGCCTTTCGCAACCGCGCAATAGGTCAATCGAACATCCGATCCGTGTCGTCAGCCACGATCGGGGAAGGCTCCTTCTGGAAAAGGACACAGTTCGAGCCAGTGTCGACGTGCTGGCGCCGCGCGAACGCAGCCGCTTGGTATGGGCGGAAACATCCGAACCATTGTGTCTTTGGCTGGCGGAAGGGGCGCGGCCCATGCCCCCGGCCGCTTGGGAGGTGGTCTTCCGGAGGGCAAGCGTACGGTGCAGGCGGTTCGGGATCGACCTCGACGTCACTCCGCACATGATGCGCCACACCTTTGCGGTTCATATGCTGTCGCTGCTCGTGCGTGAACAGATCGGATGGGTACTCGACGAACGCCGATCCCATATCGGCGCGGCGTACCGCCGCTTGATTGGCGATCCTCTTCTGAAGTTGCAGCGTTTGCTGGGCCATAGCCGCATCGAAAGCACTCACATCTACCTGGATTGCATGGAAGAAAGCCAGGAAATGATCGACGCTGCGGTCGAGGCCTGGGAACTGCGCGTTAATGCTGGTGGACCCCTGTGATGAAACGCGGTCGTCGTGCCACCTTCCCAGTTGGAATCGAATTGTTCGACACTCAAGAGGAAAATCCGCAAAATCCGCTCGTCTTCGTCCTTCGGACGGAAGATGCCGGGAGGATCGACGTCAATCTGTCTTCCTGGCCGCTGACGGCGCTGACCCATGAGGTTGCGCCATTCCTGCAGGAGTATCTCCACCGGATGGGGCCGGCACCACTCTGGAAAACCGCAGGCACCTTTATCCGCCGTCTGCGGCGGTTCTGGCTGTTCCTGGAAGGGGCGTCGGTAAAACCTCGTCGTCTCGACGACTTAACTCCGGCGGTAATCAATGCCTATGAGGACTGGCTGGAGCAGAACGGCGGCGAGCGACCCAATCAGCGCAATGTGCTCGGTGCTCTGATCGGGGTGCTGCGCGTCGCCGCCGAGCTCAATCCTGAAAGGCTTCCGCCCGAAACACTGTTGCGCCTGAAATACATCGGTCACGGCGAGCACGGCGTCTCAAAGCCGCGCGATGCCTACAGTGGGAGGATTGCCTCGACGTTGCTGCAGGCAGCGATGCGCCAGATCATCGAGGCTCGCGACCGGATAGCGACGGGCGAGGCTCTGCCTCCCCCACTTCTGGATGTAGGCCGTGATCCAGAATTGCGCCGTCGCTATGACCTAGTGGTCGAACAGATTGTGACGGCGGGAGTAGTCGCCGGGGAAGGCGCGCTGTTCGACAATCTGCGCTACCACGCTCATAGATGCGGGCTCGAGCCGCCTCCGGTCGAGGAACTGCATGCCGGCTTCCATCTGACCCGGTACGATGTCGTCGGCTTCCTCGTCTGGCTGTCCTTGACGACCGGCATGGAGATCGAAGCGCTGCGTGGGCTTGAGGCTGACTGCTTGCGCAATCCCAACCGGGGTTATGTCGAGATCGAGTATCGAAAGCGGCGCGCGCATCATGCCCAGTGGAAGCGCTTGCGTGTCCGCGATGGCGGACGGGAGACGCCCGGAGCCGTCCTGCGGCTGGCGATCAAGCTGACGGAAAAGGCTCGGCAGCACACTGGATCGAGCAAGCTCTGGATCACCTGGAAGCCGGGGCGCCTGTCGTCGCCGAAAAAGCTGGGGACCTGCGTGGCCGCGTTTGTCGAGAAGTACGGAATCGTCGATGACGCCGGAAAATCGCTGGCGCTCAATCTCTCCAGGCTGCGCAAGACCCAGAAGGCTGACTGGTATAAGCGGACCGGAGGGCAGTTGGAGAACTTTGCCGTCGGCCACACGGTAGCGGTGGCGGCCAACCATTATGCCGACATCCCCGCCCTTCGGCATCTGCATGAGCAGACGATAGTCGAGGCACTGACCGACGCGATGGCGCCGGCTCTGCGACCTTGGATCGTTGTGCCCGCGGATGAAGCCCGGCTGCGAACCTCAGCCGACGCGACCGGGCTGCCGGTGCCGTCGGAAAAGATCGGCCCGCTCCTGGACGGAGAGCAGGATCTTTGGCTGGCGGCGTGCAGCAACTTCCGCGTCAGCCCTTTCGGTCGGGAAGGCGAAGCCTGTCCGACGCCGTTCTGGGGGTGCCTGGAATGCTCCAACGCGGTCATTACCGCACGGAAACTACCGGCGCTGATCGCGTTCCAGGCGTTCATGGACGAGCTGCGGGAGGCGTTGCCTTCTGGCGACTGGAACGAGAAATTCGATCGGCCATACCGCAGGATCACGGAGCAAATTCTGCCGATGTTCCCGTCCTCCGTCGTCGGAGGCGCACGGGTTGAGGCGGCAGAATCCTCGGCGCGGTTGCTCTATCTTCCGCCGGAGGCTTACGGCTCATGACCACTACCTCTCCTTTGAACGATGAGCGTGCCGTCTCACGCCTCAGGGTCGATGACGACATCGTTTTGGCTTCGATGCCTCTCAGGGATGGTACCGACCGAGCGGCGCTCTCGCGGTTCGGCGATGATGTCTGGGATATGGCGCCGGCGATGTTCAACATGGCCAGAAAGGCCTTTCGAACGGTCGACTTCGGCGTGATCCCCTGCGCGGCAGAGCGGTTGCTTGCGAAGGAATACATCTATGCCTGGATGAATGAACGGCGCGCCGACGGTGAGCCGCGGTTGCGGCCAGTCTCCGGCCATACTGCGCTTGCGACGCTGCGCCGGTTCCTGGACTTCGTGCGCTCGCGGATCGGCAAGCTCGATCTGGCAAACGTCGATCAGGATTTGATCGATGCATACGCGACCCATCACCGGGCGCGGCCGATCACGCCGGGGCGCGTGGGTGTGTGCCTCAGGCCCATCGTCCAGCTTCATCGCCTGGCGCCCTATCTGACGTGCGGTGGCATCACCTTCACCCCGTGGCGCGGCCGACCGGTCTATCGGGCAACCGGCCAGGGAACGCGCTGTTCGGAAAACCGGACCGCGCGCATCCCGGAGCCGGTCATCGGCGCAATGCTGCGATGGGCCTTGAAATATGTCGAGCACCTCTGCGACGACATCTTCACTGCCCGGGCTGAAGCCGATGCACTGAACAGCCGGTTCGCAGCACGCTCGCGCGCCCGCCACACGCGGCCCGCGGTAATGCTGGCCTCCTGGATCGACAAGCGTCGCGAGGAAGGAAGAGGCATTCCTGTCTGGGAAAGACCTCTTTCGATCGGGGGGCTGACCGGCAGATTGTCGCGGGGCGGCAGGTTTGATGGCGAGGTCATCAATCTGAAGCTCCTGACGATGCAATGCGGGCTGCATCTCACCACCGTCCACAAAGATCCGGCCCTGTTGTCGATGGTTCATGATGCTGTCGACGAGCTTGGGTTCGAGGTGGGCGGGATGGACACGCCGATCTCCCCGGATCCCGACACGGGGCGACCGTGGCGGGAGCGCTTCGATGCCATCAGCCTGGCGCGGGAAGAACGGCACCTGCAGACGGCCGCCTATATCGTGTGTTGCTATCTGACGGGCATGCGCGACGGTGAGGTGCAGTCGCTGCGATCCGGCTGCCTGAAACGGAATCTCGACCGGGACGGGCGAACAGAAAGGCTGGCGATCGAGGGCGTGACCTGGAAGGATCGCGGCGCTCGCGGCGAACAGGTCGAATGGATCACCATCGAGGCCGCCGTCCAGGCGATCCGGGTTGCCGAGCGTCTTTCGGAACGATTCCGCCGGAATGCGGGGACAGAGCGGCTATGGCTTGCCCTTGACGACCGCGAGACGAACAATGCCGAGACGCCGATACTCATCGCCAAGAAGATCAACCAATTCCGAGAACATCTCGATGAGCGATATGGCGCGGACGATAGTCCTGTGATCCCCCGAGTGGGAGAAGACGTCTGGCGCTTCAACACCCGTCAGTTCAGGCGAACGCTGGCCTGGTACATCGCGAACCGGCCCTTCGGGGTTGTCGCCGGCAAAATCCAGTACAAGCACGCCTCCGTGGCCATGTTCAACGGCTATGCCGGCTCGTCCGCATCCGGCTTCAGGCAGGAGGTCGAACAGGAACTGGCGCTCGGACAACTCGACGACATCATCGACTACTTCGAAAACCATCGACGCGGTCACGGTCCAGGCGGACCCGCCGGTAAGCGCGTCGGCGTGGAACTGGAGCGGGTCGGCCGCGAACTCGGCCCGCTTCCGGGGCAACTGGCCGATCGCAAGCGCCTGAAGGCGATGCTGGCGCATCTGGCGCGCACGCTGCATGTCGGATATCTGAACGACTGCTTCTTCGACCCATTGACGGCGCTCTGCCTGCGGGAGTCTGAGAAACCTTCAGCCTCGGTGCCGGTCCTGTCGCGATGCGCGCCCGACCGATGTCCCAACGCCTGCCTCGTCGAGCGACATCTCCCGCCATGGGAAGCCTCCATTGCACAGGCGGAGGATCTTCTCGCCGACAAGCGTCTCTCCCCGCTGCAACGCGAAGCGCTGCGCCTGGACAACGACAGAAAACGCAGGCTCATCGCGCCGTTGAAGGAACGCACATCATGAAGCCGGTCAGTGCAGCCACGGAACAGGCGCTTCGTGAGGCGATGGCGCGCCTCCTTTATGGGTGCCCCCGCGTGGCTGATGGCAGGCTGACGGTTGTGAATCTGGCCATCGAGGCAGGTGTCAGTCGCGCGACCGCGAACCGCGCTTCCGAGGTGCTGGAAGCCTTCCGCCATGCAGTTGCCGAGTCGAGAGCCCGGCGCAACGCGACGGATCGGCCGGCGGGGACGGCCCGGGCCGAACAGGAGCGGCGCGCCGTCGAAACCGTGCTCGCCCAGCATCGTCAAGTCCGCGCGCTGTGCCAGCTTATGGAACGGCGGCGCGATAACCGCACCGCCGACGTCATACCGATCATCGGCAGGAAACGCCCTTGACGCCGATTGTGCTCACCCGGCGCAGCAGGAGAGTTTGGCGATGTCCTTGCCGAACGAAAGTGCTGCGAGCTTCAGCCCCTCGACCGTGGTGAGGTAAGGAAAGATCGTGTCCGCGAGGTCATCGACGGTTAGACCCTGGCGGATCGCGAGAGCCGCGGTCTGAATGCTGTCGGCACCTTCCGGCGCGAGGATGTGGGCGCCGAGCAAACGACCGCCAGCAGCATCGGCCACGAGCTTGATAAGCCCACGAGTGTCGCGGGCGGCGAGTGCGCGCGGCACCTGATCGAGACCGATCGTCGAAACGCGGATCTCATGCCCGGCCGCACGCGCCGCCGCCTCGGTGAGACCTACGCTTGCGACCTGCGGATCGGTGAAGACGATAGCGGGCATGGCGCTGTTATCGTAGCGCAGGCTGTCGCCATTGAGGGCGTTCTTGGCGGCGAGCTTGGCGCCATAGGCGGCCATGTAGACGAACTGGTCGCGGCCGGTGACGTCGCCGGCGGCATAGACGCCAGCCTTGGTCGTGCGCATGCGGTCGTCGACCACGATGCCGCCCTTCGCCGAGACGGTGATCCCGTGCTCGGCCAGCCCAAGGCCTTCGATGTTGGGCGTGCGGCCCGTGGTGATCAGCACCTGATCGGCGTCGATCTGGACATCGTGACCGTCACGCGTGACGGTCAGTGACGCTCGGCCCTCGGTTTTGCGGATCGCGCGGTAAGCGATGCCGGAGATAACGGTGATGCCTTCATCCTCGAAATACCCCGTGAGCGCCGCGCCGATCTCGGGCTCGGCCTCGGGGAGCAGTCGGGACCGGCAGACGAGGGTCACCTTGACGCCGGCACGGGCGAACATCTGGGCGAGCTCCGCGCCGATATAACCGCCGCCGATCACCAGCAGCGATCGCGGCAGTTCCTCGAGGTCGAGCGCCGTCGTACTGGTGAGATACGGTACGGTCTCGAGGCCAGGAATAGCAGGAACTGCCGGCCGCGCGCCGGTTGCGATAATGATCTTGCCAGCGGCAATACGCGCGCCGTCAACTTCGACACCGCCGTCGAGGAGGCGAGCCGGCCCGTCGCGATAGGCGATACCATTGTACGCGGGGAGCAGGTCCGCGTATTTGGCCTGGCGCAGCCCAGACACGAGCGTGTCCTTCTGACGAACGGTTCCGCGCCAGTCTGTCAGTTCGGCTTCAGCAGTAATGCCGGCAAAACGTGCCGCCACGCGAGCGTTATGAAGCGTCTCGGCCGCGCGGATCAGGGTCTTCGACGGCACGCAGCCGACATTGACGCAGGTGCCGCCGATGGTGCCACTGCCGATGAGCGCCACCTGTGCGCCCTGATCGGCGGCCGTGATCGAGGCCGAGAAGCCGGCCGAGCCGGCGCCGATGACGACGAGATCGTAAGCGCCTCCATTGCGACCGTTTGTGCGCAAGGGTCGGTTGGCGACCACCAGGCTCTTCGACGCCACATCGAGACCAGCGAGGCTCGGCCCGAACAGAGCACGGCCGGCTTCCAGTCCTTCCTCGATCGACAGCCGGAAACCTGGCTCGTCGGTGGAACGTTCGTCGCGCCAGGCGGAAAGATGCTCGTCCGAGCAGAAAAAAGCGGTCGTCGCGCAGAGCGAGCTCGCGGCGCAGCCGCCTTCATAACGGACGCTCTGCCACATGACGGCCGACTGTGGCTCGACGTCGGCGAGTGCCCGCCCTCGGTCCTGCGTGGTGATCCGGATCAGTGCGCCGCAATGGCCGCAGGGCGAGGCGATCGCGGTGTCGCGATCGGTCATGGCACCGATGCCCAGCGCGTCGACCGCGCACATTGCATTCAGCGTGCGTCCGTCCAGAGTGACCCGATGGCCGGTGTTATGATCGCTGAACGGATAGGCGCCGACGATCAGCTCGCCATCGAGAACGACGAGGTCGCGCCGGCGGAGCTCGTCGAGCAGTGGCCGGATGACCATCTCACTGAGTTTTGTACGCTCCGCAAGCGCGCTTATGGTCGGGGCACCCCCGTGGTCGGCGTAGAGTCGGAGCAACGCAACACGCACCCTGTCGGTGGCGGGATCGTAACCGCTCCAGCGATTGAGCACGTGGTCGGACCCGACCATCGCCTGCAGAGCGTTCTTGACCACAGGCGACGTGACCGCCGACCAATCCGGAAACGTTACGCCCGGTCGAACGGCAAAGCTCGCCAGTGTCGCGGGCTGAGAAACGGCCGGGTTGTCCCGGGAGGAGGTTGCACAGCAATCGTTCATGGCTTCACGCCTTCCTTGCGAATCTTCGTCTCATAGGCCGTGGCTCTTGCCCGGCGATGATGGGGCCCCCACGCGCCGAAGCCGAAGCCCGCGACGATCAGGGGAAGCACCACTGCACCCACACCTGTCAGCCACGTGCCAAGACCCGCCAGAGACAGGCCGACGGCGAGGAGCGGCGCCGCGCAGCAGATCGCGGCGAGGACGGCGCCAACGGCACCTGCGCGGATTACGGCGCGATCAGTCATCTAGCTGCCTTGCTGCGTCGGGTGGGCCGGATAACCAGCATTCATGCTGGCGGCTGCGATGGCATCGGTGCTCGTCTTAGCGTCGTCGAAGGTCACGGTCGCGGACTTCGCCTCGAAGGAGACGGTCACCTTCGCGACACCGGGGATTGCCGCCATCGTGGTCTTCACGATGTAGGGGCACGAGGCGCAGGTCATGTTGTCGACGGCAAACGTCACAGTGCGTTCGGCGGCGAAGGCGGCAGGCGCAGTCATCACCGACGCGATCAAAGTGAAAGCGCTCAAACTCTTCCTCATGGGGTAGTCTCCTCTTGGTGTCAGGCGGAAAGCAGCAGCGGCGCGACGTAGTCGAAGGCGAAAGCAGCGGCGACGAGTACGGTCGCGAACCAGAGCGCGATCTGAACGAGGCGGCTGGGGACGGCGCGCGTGCAGGCAGCCCCATCGGCACAGGCCTGTCGCGGCTTCCAGTAGACAAGGTAGAAGCCGTAGCCGAGCATGCCCGCCGTTGCGGCGACAAACAGTGGCTTGTAGGGCGCAAGCGCCGTCAGATTGCCGATCCAGGCGCCGCCGATGCCGAGGCTGAACAGGACGAGCGGAATGATGCAACAGGACGAGGCGGCGATGGCGCCGAGTATGCCGCCGACGGCGACCAGGCGCTGTCGCCCGGCCTCGCTTCGCTCTGGCGTCGTCAGGTTTGCCGCAGTCGGTGCAACGTCTGCTGGTCCGTGTCGGGATGCATTCATGTTCGACCTCGCTCTTCTTGTCGAAAACCTATCCAGGCGCTAATGTGCGGTCTGTAGCAACTACAGGGTCAAGGGGTATTTTTGGATGCGCGATCACGCTGGCGTGAAAGGCCTCAAGCGCGCCGAACTCGCACAGCGCACAGGGTGCAATCTGGAGACGGTCCGCTATTACGAGAAGGTCGGCCTCCTGCCGGAGCCGCCGCGCACGGCGAGCGGCTATCGCAGCTACGACAGCACCCACGAGCGACGGCTTCGCTTCGTCTTGCGGGCGCGCGAGCTCGGCTTCTCCCTCGATGAAGTCCGTGAACTGCTGCGCCTCGTCGACGAGCGCGACCAGCCCTGCGCCGAGGCAAGCGCCGTTGCCGCCGCGCATCTCGACGACGTGCGTGAAAAGATCGCCGACCTGAAACGCATGGAGCGAGTGCTGAAGGACGTGGTGGCCCAATGCACAGAAGGCAATCGGCGGGAATGTCCGCTGATCGAGACGCTGTTCCGGGAGCCGGCGAGCTCAGCGAAATGCCAGTGAGACAGCTTGACTGTTCAGATAAACGCCGAAGGCGTCGTCGACCTGGAAGAGCACCACGGGCACCATCAGGGTGCGAGCAAGGTTGAAGGCATCTCTTGGGCGAGGTTGAGATTCTGCGACATCGTGAGGCTCCTATCTTGGGGCGGGGACCATCCCCGCTCGACAGGCGCCGACGTGTCCGGGCGCGGCCGCGGTCACCTCGCAGGCGAAGCCGCAGAGGTCGCACGCTTGCGTAGCGAACCCCTCGCGGGTTGATCGTGCAAGGCCGTGGCCGGACCAAGGAAAGCCCATTCGAGAGCGGGGTGGTCCTTCCCCGGGAGCTTGGAGATTCGACCGTCGCGGTGTCGAGCCGGACGATTGCCGCCGCCTCGCTCACGCGGTGTCGCGCGTGCCTCGCTCCGATGTGCCGACAATAGCTGTCGACCGATGTCGTGGCGGCGGGGAAGCCTACGGCGAGGCCGCTCCCCGCTGCTTGGGCCGGCTTGTCTATCCGCTCCGCTCCGGCCGTTTGTACTGGCTCACTCCGGCGAAAAAGCGTGTGAACTCGCCCCGGATGTCATCGCCACGGTCGCCGCCGGACCGTGCTGCACGTCGCGTCAGGGATGGCAGCCCGCCTGGGGGGAAGACCCGCGACGCGGGGCTTCAGCGCAGCCGCCAGCCCGGCCCCGCAGGGGCGACGCCCAAAAGCTTCCGCACAACCAACGCGCACGCTACCGCGTCTCGCGGCCTTTTCCCGGCACGCCGACCAACACTCTTCCTGATTCTTCCGGCCGCTCAAGCGTTTGCTCCCGCGACGCGTGCGGTCGACCTGCTGAATCCATCTGGAACACCCCGCTGCAAGGGGTTATGAGTCGTGCGGGGCGATACGCGTCGCCCTGGGGCGTCGAAACCCCTGGTTAGTGGTTGGTGCCGGCCGTAACGGCACCGCACTCCTTGACCTTATGGTCGGGGAGCCTGTGGCGTATGCAACAGGCTCTCCGAGCTAAAGGCCACAGGGCCGTCTAACCACGGTTTCGAACTCCCCGATCACCAAGAGTCAGAGAGGTCCGTTTGCGGGGGCGTACCGCAGACATGAC
>Ga0209915_1001784_pt1 | contig 27339 bp, 47 predicted proteins | sample ThiBiot_750_plan_FD_183952 | JGI IMG/M metagenome (GOLD analysis project Ga0209915, IMG submission 183952) | Wastewater bioreactor microbial communities from Cape Town, South Africa - Thiocy_cont_750_plan (SPAdes) | ecosystem: Engineered > Bioreactor > Thiocyanate-remediating > Anaerobic-Aerobic... | reverse complement strand
GCAGCCATTTTCACCTTGTACTCGAACAAGTCAAATAATAAACTCAATAAAATGTTTCTTTATGCGACAGACAGCCATCACTGTTGCTCGAAATTCAAATCATCGGTCAAACGATAGAGGTCACTCAATGATAACTTCAATTCTATACCTATACATTGACTTTTTTCAGCACTGTACAGATTTTATTCGAATAATATTAAAAAAAGAAAATTTCAATGTTAGAATTCATTGATCGAATATGAAAATATAATATTACCAATAAATAGATAACTAGTTTCTTTTTATCCAAACATACGAGGAAAATATTCGAAGATGTTTTTTCTTTTGTATTAACAATGTATTATTCAAATCAATTCTTGTTATTTGTACGGTCAGTTAGATATTGAATATTAAGGATGGAAAAAATAAGGGTGACTAGTGACATACGATGAGCTACTTTCATTCTGCCACATAATATCCTATATATACACAGGAAAACGAATTTTCTTTTCGATAGAACGAAAAAGTGACTCGTCGTGTGTCACTAGTCACTCTAATTTTTCCATTCCTATTTATATCTTCGATGCATGCATCTATCTTCACTCGAGAAAATGATTTACACACGTTCACGTATGTATCTCAACGTTCCGCGATTCAATGCACTCGGTGGTGATGTGGTCAGAAAGAAAATAAAAGAAAGACTCATATTCCACTGATGTGCAATCTATCTCAGGTCGAATTAGCACGATCACAAATGGTCGTGATTTACCGTAAATGACCCGTTTTGTATCACCACGGCAACCGTATTGATCAGAGACCGAAACCGAATCAAAATTGTTCGATTCGACTTCTGGTTTTTACGTTCGTTAGAGAAACAAAAACAGCACATATAATTTTTTTCTCGTATTGTTGTTCAATGTTTTGCTTATTGTTGTGTCATTTCTACCTCATTTGATTTTTTTGTACAAGTTTCGGCGAAAGCTATAGTAGTCAACTCTTTTGCAATAGTAACTGATACTCAATGTTTGCTCATGTGGCTCAATAATAAAACTTGTTAGTTCAACAGCTACCAATCGTTTTCTCACTAAAAAAACCGAATTGAACCGAATCGAACCGAATCGAACCGAACCGAATTGCGTTTTTCTTGATTCGTTTCGGCCTCTGGTATTGATCGCCCTGGGATATTGAATGTATGATGAAATCGAATTTGTAAGTTTTTTTTACATAAAAGAGCATTGTATAAAGACCCTTTTTTAGGTGAGCGGCATCGGCATCAGCACCAGGATTAGTTTTATCACAATGGGGTTCGTGTTTTTCAGAAAAACACATTCATATAGCGACGCGGCCAGACAACAAGGTGCATATATAATAGGTTTTATTATTTACCATCTAAGCCTAGGCCAATCATTACGACGATCGGGGGTGGTTGACCTGAGTATACATCGACCTTAGTCTACTGACATTTCCTTTTCACATTCATGTTTATATATTTTAAAGTGATGAAAAAAGTTGATTATTTGAATTTGTCTTTCGGTCTAAACTTAAAATTTGTCGTAGCTCTTGAACTTCGACATGATCTCGAGTGTTTGTCATGTTGTGTGACCAGAGAATGTTTCCCGATGCATTGATGAGATATTCGCCACCGATTTGTTGAACATCACCACCTTGAAACATAGCCGAACCGGCTGAAAATGCCGAAACAAGAGACTTAGCAATCGTTGATAACATCGATGATTTGATGTAATCCGGTTTTCTATCGCCTAAACTCAACGATCGAATCATTCCCAAAGCTTCGTATAATTGTCGGTTTGGATCAACATAGATTTCAAATGAACAATTCGTATCTTTTTTATATTGTTCAATAAGATTTGGTTGACCACAACCAATAATTATTAAACGTTTGTTAGCCGATGATAATTCATCAGGTGTTATACCGTTTTCTTCACATAGAGCACAAACATAATCTTTGCAACTTCCACAGAAGAAATGTCGAATAAATACGAAAAGAGTTTGTTGATTTTGATTATCCGATATATACAATGAAGAAAATTCATGTGCTATTCCATTCGAATCAAGAACTGAAAGTGAAGCTATTTCGGGAGAAACGGATGTCGAACTAGTAGCCATAATGAATAAAATAATAATTCAAATCTTATCTTCTTATCGTTTACTCTATTGCATTGGTTGTTTCACGAACAAATTAAAACCTTTGTAGATTAAACAAGAGTCATTTTATTATAACTACAAGAGTTGCCATCTATTCTCTTTATGTCATATGTACAACTTCAATAAGATTTTCATTGTCTTTTGAGTATCTTAGATAGTAGATTTTTCACTTTGTCGATTACAATCAATCTAAATCAAAACATTTAGGAAAATAATTTGAGGAAATTAAAAATGATCAGACCTACGACTTGATTTTTGTCCATAATTTAGTAATGATGAACTTAGCTAGGCGATAAATTAGCCCCAATAATAGCAATAACATAGTAGTCAGTATTAATCCACCAATGAAGATAGAGACAATACCGTAGACTATATTAAAACCAGGAGAAACATTTGGCATCTTACCTTTCTACATTCAAAAAAATAATCGAAAGCTTTATTGAACAAAACAAATCTAATCCTTTGTTTCGTACCAAGAACTTGATGCCATCTTCCACAAAAATGAGGGAACCCATGAATACGAAAGCAGAAACTATTATAATTATTATGATTATTATTGTCGTTCGTAAATTGCATTTGTTTTCCTTTGAATAAAAGATGAAAACGTATCTTAATAAATTTTTCGCAATATTTGACTTACAATTAGATTGTTATTTATTGGAGTCATCATGATTTAGCACTTTACAATTTGTTGAATGGATGCCATTGAATTTGGTTTATATAGGTAATGGACACACCAGAGAAAACAAAGGAAAAGGTCAATGCTCGGTAATCATATATGTAACGGTAATCGATCGTTATATATGATGACCCTATATAATCACCGGGCACTGATCCTCTGTTCTCTCATGTGTAACCATCCCTATATAAACTGTGTTGAATAAAGAGAAAGGCACGTTATGTGAGGGTGTAGGAATACACCGTACCATCATACTGAAAGAACATACACTAACACTCTCATGTATCGTCACAATATAGGGACACCAACTGTCATACACATATAAATATCATAATGAGTTCTATAGTTTATTACCTTATAAAGGTAGCCGAGCAAAAAAACAGAAGTTCTCTAGAAATCTCTGCATTAATTAGTTTTGATTCCGGTAGTTCAATAGATACACATACAGATAATTTGATTGTGTTTCAATTATCGAAATGTTTTGTTATTCATACGTCTTTTTGTTTAGTCGTGAACTTAGTCACATTGTTTCAACCTTTTTTTGGAAAAGTGGGATTTTTTTTCGTTCGCATATCTTATCAATTTATGATGCATTTGTTACAAAAAAAAAGTAAAGTTTACCCACTTTAGCAGTTCTGTTTGCTCATGAAAAATCATTAATTTAAGAGAAGGTGATTTATTATCATTGAAACTAATTAGATATACAAAAGAAAAATCAATGAACATTTCAAACATTTTCGAAAAAAAGAAAAAAGTTGATTCATAATGATGAGCTTGTACATATGTATAATGTGAACAGAATACTATCATTCAAGTTATTAGTGCCCATACCAAAACCACCACCTGCGATTAAGCATAGTGCTATTCTGAATCGAAAATATAATTCCTGAAACAACGCATTTTAAAATGTGTTTAGAAAAGAACGATTATCGATAAATTGTCGATTAAACTTGATCATTGTAAACAACTTGTATATAACTCGACATGAATATACTCAGGCGATCAATACGGTCGCCGGGACGGTACGAAACAATAGCGTATACGGCCATTTTACACAGCTTACGGTCGTGCTAACTCGACCTTGGATGTATTCTGTCAAGATGAACGCGACGACAATCATCTAAGAGAGAAAACATTTTCAAAAATGCTGTTTTTATGTTCAAGTTTCACTTACCAGTTCTATAATTTTCGTTGTTTTCTCGATTAATTTCATTTTATATTCACTAATGTTTCTCTCTAATGAAATAAAAGTTTCGTCTTGACGTTGACAGCTATCTTGGCATAATTGATTAAAAAACATCTAAAAACACAAAAAAATAATTGCTCAATTTTTCTTGTTTGAAATGAAACGAAAACCAAAGACGAAATAATTGATTAATGGATCACTTCTACGAATGAATTTCGTTCCCGAAATGTATTCGAACTAGAGGACGCACTTTGATATGTTCGTTCAGTTTTCTTTAGCACTGATTCTTAGATTCAGAAAATATTCATGTATTTATTTCATGGGGGAACTAAACCAATATGTAAATACAAGGTATTATCAAGATTTCCATGATGGATATGCAATTAATTTAAGATCAATGTTTATAGTTTCAGTTATTAGAATACATCGATATGTTCGTGCAGTAAAAAAAACATGCTAGATCTTTTTTTTTAATTTTACCCTTGAACTTTATCACATTATGTTGTTCTTTTTGGAACGCTGCTCTTCTGTCCTCATATCTTATCAATATGACGCATTTACATAAAAAAGTTTGTGATAAAGTTTTATTTCTTTACTAAACAAAATCATATACTCAATTAAATGCCTGACGAATTTCTACTTCGTGACAGATCTACTCGATCGAGAAAAACATTGATTATACTTGCGATTTCTCTTGGTTTCTTTATCATCTCTACTATCACTTTAGCAGTTCTATTTGCTCGTGAAAAAATCATTAATTTAAGAGAAGGTGATTGATCATCATTGAAATTATAATTATAGATATATCTTCTTGAATGTCTAGATCTTTGTTCAACTCCATATTGTATTAAAGCAGCAGATTATCTTCTCGATAGTATCGATGAATCCGTAAATCCATGTGATGATTTCTATAAATTTTCATGTGGAAAATGGCTCGAACATAATCGAATACCCGACGATGGTAAACGAGTATTTTGGTTGTTATTATGTATATTTGATTTGATTTGATAGCTAATGCTCAAAATACATTCAGAATTTTGGATCGATATTTGAGCGAGAATATTGTTGGTGAGTTTGAGCACACAAACTAATTATATGTTCATTGGTTCGATGAATTCGATGTAGATTTACTTTCTGAAACACCGGAAAATGAAACAGCAGAACTTAATTGTGTTACGAACGCTCGTCGTTTGTACAGCAGTTGTGTTGATGAAACTCAAATCGATAACGAAGGAATCAAACCGATTTTATCGATAATTCAAAATGAATTCGGCGGTTGGCCAATTCTCGAAGGTGCTTCATGGAATCCATCAACATTCAATATATCCAATGTTTTACTCAAACTTCGTCAATACAATTACGTCGTTATTTATAACATCAATACTGATATTGACGAGAAGAATTCTTCATTGACAGATGTTATCGTAAAAAAGAATAAAAATGATCTTGAACAGATTCGATTATATGATGATTTTAGATTGGTCAAGGTACACTCGGACTGCCACAACGACAATATTATGAAAATGAAACGAATACAACTGTTGCCTATCGTGATTTTATTCAAAATTTAGCCAAAGCATTGGCAAATGATTCATCAATGATCGAGCAAGATGTTCGGGATATTTATGCATTTGAAAAGCAAATCGCACATGTTAGAAGAAAAAAGAGATTTCTTTCATCTAGATCAATTTGATTCTCTTTAGCATTTTTGGACAAGTGACGAACGACGAGCACGAGATAATGAAACTGTTCGAACAACAGTTGCTGATCTCTCAAAAACATTTAGCACCAGTGTACGCGTCTTTGCTTTTTAATCTTCGAAAATTGAATTGAATTTTATTTGAATTAGTTTGATTTTACTAAACATCTTCGTAATGTTTATGAAACAGCTGATGTCATTCTTCAGGATGAAGAAACTGTCGCAGTTAGTGAATTAGATTTTCTAACGAATGCTTCGTCGATAATCGACGCCACACCAGCACGTACTCTACAGAATTATTTTGTTTGGCGTTTTCTGATGGATCAATCGGCGAATATGCCTCGATCAATTCGATCTATTCGAGAGCAATTCGAACGAGTTTTTCTCGGTACAAATGCTGAACAACCACGAACAACAACCTGTGGTGTTTATGTCAATAATAACATGGGCATGGTTGTGTCCAAACTCTATATTAAAAGTTATTTCGATGAAAATGCTCGTAGCCAAGTCGGAATTTCATATGAAAATTTGATTGTCAACTAGATTTTCTGTTTTAGTCGCTCAACATGATCGAAAATATTCGAAATTCTTTTATCGATATGCTTCGAAAGTCCACCTGGATGGATTCAGATTCAAAAAATGAAGCTGTTGAAAAAGTAAAACATGTTTTTTAGCAACACTAAGGAAAACAAACATCTTTATTTTCTCAAGGCTCACGCTATCAGTCAACAAATCGGTTATCCTGATTATCTCGGCAGTGATAATAACACGAGACTTGAACAGGATTTCAAAGCTGTAAATGAAAAAATCTCATCTGTAAACAATGATATAATTGCGTTGATGTTTAGTATGAATTCGATTCATCATATATTCATAATATTTTAAAAATGCAAAAAATCAAAGCATCAGAAAGTTTTCTTCAACTTGAAAAGCCTGTTGATCATACAGCTTGGGGTCCTTTACCTCCAACCATAATAAATGCTTTCTACGAGCCACCTCTCAATCAAATAAGTATATGAAACAATTTTGTTTCACAAATATTCGAATCTTCTTTCGTAGCTTTTCCTGCTGGTATTCTTCAAATGCCATTTTTTAATAAAGATGCTCCTAAGTAAACACATTCTTTCGACTGTCAACAATCGATTGTTGTTGATTTGCAGATATCTTAATTACGGTGGTATTGGCATGGTTATTGGCCATGAAATCACTCATGGTTTTGATGATGTTGGCCGGCAATTTGATAAAGATGGTAATCGAAGACCTTGGTGGTCACAATCCACGATTGATAATTTTAATACACAAAAACAATGTATCATTGATCAATACAGCAACTATTCAGTGGCACATCTTCATATGAATGTTTCTGAATAAAATAAATTTTGTTTTTTTTTCTGTTTTTAATAATGATGTTTTTTGATTTAGAGTAATGGAAATCAAACACAAGGCGAAGATATTGCTGATAATGGTGGAATCAAAGCTGCTTATTTTGTAAGACAATTCACTTGAATGAGATCTTTTTTTCTTATTGAAAATAAATTGTAGGCTTATCAAAAGTGGGCGAACGAAAATCCTGATACTGATAAAAATCTACCCGGTCTAACAAAATATACACCTGAACAATTATTTTTTATTAATTTTGCTCATACTTGGTGTATTAAAATGACGGATGCTTATGCAATCAATCGACTTCTAACTGATCCTCATTCATTGGGTCAATTTCGAGTTATTGGTCCGACATCAAACTTTGATAAGTTCGATGATGCATTTAGCTGTCATCCAGGACAAAAAAATAGCCGAGAACATAAATGTACTGTTTGGTAATTTGTTTTCCCTTTTTTTTATTCGAAATAAAGTTTCATTGAGTCCTTATCAATTACAATGTTTATTTGCTTTTTCGATGATTTTTCCCATTCTATTTTGTTTCGCGATGATGTCATGATCAAGATCAAATTTCATGTTAAAAGGTCTCGTCCTTTTGTCTCGTATAAATGAAACCATTTGAAGAACAATTACTAAATACAATTGTCTATCGTAAAATATGAATTGTTTATGTCGAACACCATTATGGGTATGCATGTTTAAATATATATTTTGGTTTTTATTGAATAAATTGTTTAGAATGTAAACATTACGAATTCATCGTATCCATTATTAACTGAATGTTTTCGAAACACCGTTCTACAATGGATTCCCATTGGTATTTTTTGGTTGATTTTACCATTTTGGTTTTATACAATCATTAGATATCAAATCAAATCACCAGCACTTCCAGTTTCTTTTCTATTCATTCTCAAAATCGTAATAAAAAACCATCAAATGACGACACAAATATTTTTATTATGTCGTCTAGGTTTTAACAATCATATTTCTCTTGATTGAAATTATTCGTATTATTTGCTATGCAATATTCTTGAAAGAAAAAAGAAGTTTGGATCATTTTCTCTCTTCAGTATTATACATACTAACAGCACAAGCAATTATTTGTGTTTTAAATTTCGATCGAATGAAGAGAATATTTTCTTCTGGTCTGTTATTCATCTTTTGGCTACTTGTTTTTGTGAGTAGTCTGCCTAATACAATTGAACATTCAAGGATATTTATTCAACAAGTAGATTCAGTTTTTCTTTGTCGAAAATATTCTTGGAATTGTTCATCTAGAATAAATTGAAATCAATTGAAATTGAATTTCTTATTGTTTGGCTTCATTCGATATGTGCATTTGCTTCATTACTTAGTAATTGTTTTGCTGAAAACTCTCCTGTTGAAAAGGTACGATTAAAGTAAATATTTTTCAGTTGGAAACAAATGAATGATGAGGGTAGCCGGTGGTTCCTGAGCTTTATGTTAGTTTTTTGTCTCGAATGTTTTACGAATGGGTAACACCATTGATACGTCGAGGTTATAAAAAACCTCTTACCGAGGATGATTGTTGGCAATTATCAGTTTCGGATAGAACTGCAACAGTTATTCATTTAATAGGAAATCGTATGAAAAAGTGAGTGTTCTATTGCTTATTGATCTATTTTTGATATTCTTCTCAAATTTGATTCAGAATTACAAATATTTCATGTAAACAAAAAATGGAAAATGAACAGAAAACTTTAGTAAGAATCGATTTGAATATGATTGACTTTTCATATAACTAATCATTATTAGTTGAGTCATAAAGAAGAAACAAACGTGAAGAGTTCTAGTTTATGTTCTTCATTATTTCGTACATATCGTGATAAAATTTTAATTGGTGGCATTTTAAGATTACTTGCTGATATCTGTCAATTCAGTAGTCCGATTATATTAAAGTAACAATTCGAAATGTTTCTTTTTTAAAATTCTTTCGAATGTTATATTATTGAATAGATTTTTATTGAATTTTTTTTGTGGATAATACTCAACCATTGTGGTTGGGCATTTTCTATGCAAGTTTACTTAGTTTAACTATTTTCTGTCAAATTATACTTTTACGAGCTCATCTACAATGTCAATACATTGTTGGACTTCGATTTCGTTCTGCAATTAGTGGTCTCGTTTATCGCAAGGTTGATTCTTTCATTGAAAATCATTTCAACAATATATAAATTATTTCTCTTTTCTTATTAAGATTTTAAAACTATCGAATACAGCTCGACAAAAAACAGCTACTGGTGAAATTATCAATCTAGTTCGTAGAAATTCATCGAAATATTTCACTGATTTCATTCGATTTCAAATAGGTGGCAATCGATGCTGCACATTTCAGTGAAATGACAACACATATGCATATGTTATGGTTAGGTATTTGATATTTTCTCGACAATATGACTTCCTATGAAAATCAGTGTTATTTTTCCAGGTCCACTTCAACTTGTTTGTGCACTAGTTTTATTATATCAACAAATGCAATTAGCAATCATTCCTGGTGTTGTATTATTAGTGGTTATCATGCCGTTAAATTCATGTTTACAAACAATTCAAAAGAAATTAACAGTATTTGTCTATTTTTTAAATTGAAATCTTTTGAATTTCGATGATGAAACTAGGCGAAACAAATGACAGTAAAAGATCAACGAATCAAATTAATGAACGAAATTTTAAATGGTATTCGAGTTTTGAAATTATACGCATGGGAAATGGCATTTATTCGTTCGATACGTTCAATTCGAGATAAAGAACTTGGTTACATTCGAAAGAAGGCGATTGTTAGTGCGATATCAAATATTCTTTGGACATTCGCACCGATTTTAGTCAGATAAAACCGAAGATTTTCGAATAATTACATATTGAAATATGTGAATTTTAGGTTGGAATAACAACATTTGCAAGTTATGTTCTTTTTTCGAATGAAAATGATTTAACAGCTGATAAAGCATTTGTATCATTGGCATTGTTGAATTTACTTCGTAATCCACTGAGTGTATTTCCTAATGTGATCAACAGTTTCATTGAAGCTCGTGTGTCAAATAAACGTATTGAAAATTTTCTAAATAGCGAAGAAATCAATGAAAATGCTGTCGATAAAGTACCAATTGGTGTTTGTAAGTTCATTTTTGTAAATCAATTCTCTTTTCTAATTAATCACCAATGATTATAGATGAACATGCGATCAAAATCGACGAAGGTTCATTCCGTTGGTCAAATAATCTTCATGATAAATTGATTTTAAAAAAGTTCGTGACAAATTAATTTCATAGAAAGTTCATTTTCTTGTTTAGTATTAATCTTGAAGTTCGACCTGGTTCTCTTGTTGCAATTGTTGGTATGGTTGGATCGGGTAAAAGTAGTATTCTAGCATCGCTACTCGGTGAAATGAATAAAGTATGTGGTCATGTAATGATCAGTGGAAACATTGCGTATACATGTCAAACAGCTTGGTTGATCAATGCAACTTTCCGAGAGAATATACTTTTTGGACGAAATTTTGATAGGAAATTGTACGATCGAGTGATTGAAGCATGTGCTTTGAAACAAGATCTTGGTTGGAGTTTTTATGAAATCGATTGAAAATTCGATGATTTTTATTTAGATATGCTTCCTGCAAAAGATCAAACTGAGATTGGTGAAAAAGTACGTAGATCGATCATCCATAAAACAAACGATTGCGTTGCTTTTCATAGGGAATTAATCTATCGGGTGGACAACGTCAACGAGTATGTTTAGCTCGAGCATTGTATAGCAATGCTGATATATATTTACTTGACGATCCATTGTCTGCTGTTGATGCACATGTTGCTGCACATATTTTCAAACGTGTCATTGGTCCAAAAGGTTTACTTCGTGATAAAGTACGAAGAGAGATTTTGTTTTAACAAGAATTATTCTTTTGAAATTTATGTATTTGAATATAGACTCGACTTTTAGTTACACATAATGCATCGTATTTCGATAAATGTGATAGTGTGATTATCGTTTCAGAAGGTCAAATCTTGGCACAAGGAACATACAAAGATTTAATGATGAAAAGCAAGATTCTAACAAATTTAGTTTCATCAACTGCACAACAATCTGGCGAACATCAGACAGATCATTTGAGTAATTGATTAGATAATGTAAAAATACGAAAATCTGTTGGCTTACAAATTTTAGTTTCAGAGAAAAATGTTTCACCTAGTCCAACACCGTCGGAATTCACTCATAATCCATTTGCGATACTTGAAACGAATTTCGAACAATATGAACCAGCAGATATAAACGAAGAAGAAGAAGAACAAAAAAGAAATATCATTCAAAAGGAAATCGTTGAAACCGGTTCGGTAAGAGACATTCGTGTGTTCTCTCTTCTTATTTCATTTTTAAACAACGTATAGGTCAACTCAAGTATATTTACAAGTTATATTCGTGCTTGTAAATCATCAATAGTTACATTGATTATTGTTTTATTTATTTTAACCATAAGTATTTCATTATGTACGAGTATTTGGTTATCCGTATGGACTGATCGAGTTAAAATGAAAACAGCACAGAGTAATCCAATCGTTGAAATGAGTATTTATTCCGCATTAGGCATAGGTCAAGGTAAGAAGAAAACTCTTGTCTAAGATGTTATTTTATATCGTGTTCGAAGGTATTTTTCTATTTGTTATGCAATTAATTGAAAAACTTGCTGGTTGTACGGCTGGTAAACATTTTCATTGGATACTTCTCATCGGAATACTTCATGCACCAATGAGTTTCTTTGATACAACACCGATCGGTCGTATTATCAATCGTTTTGCTAAAGAAATCGATTGTATCGATATAACATTACCAAATGCATTCTCTCAATTATTAACAGCACTCGTTACTGTTCTAACGACGTTAATAATATTGATCTATGCTTCATGGTTTACCATATTTCAAATCATACCTCTTGCCATCATCTTTGCTTACATCCAGGTAGAACTTTTGAGAGTGTTAAATTCATGTTTTGAATGTTTTTTTTACGAAAAGCGTTTGTATATTTCGTCTTCACGACAACTTCGTCGTCTCGATTTAGTAACACGTAGTCATATATTTGCACATTTTGGTGAAACAATTCAAGGCATACGATCAATTCGTGCTTACCAATCACAACAACGTTTCATTGAACTATCGAATAAATATATCGATCGAAATCAATCTTGTCAATTAGCCAGTACTGTTTGTAACAGGTATTTTTCATAGAAATTCACCCTCAACATGACTCAACAATTCTCTGTCTATAGATGGTTAGGTATTCGTCTAGAAATATTAGCAAATTTGTTGACATTATTTGCATCGTTGAGTGCTGTATTGATGCGTGATCGATTGACAGGTGGTACTGTTGGTTTAACAATAACTTTTGCTCTACAAATTACACATTCTCTGAATATACTTATTCGAACATTGAGTGATGTCGAAACTAATATAACAAGTATAGAACGAATTAATGAATATGCTCATGTGCAAAGTGAAGCTCCTTGGGAGATTCCAGAGACAAAACCGCCGTCTTCGTGGCCAATGAATGGACGTATCGAGTTTGTTGAAAATCATTTCAATGAAAGGAAATATTCAATTGAGAATTTTGTTTTACATAGAATCAAACATCTCTCAACACGATACAGAGAAAATCTCGTACTAGCAGGCAAAGATATAACAATTGATATTCAACAGGGAGAAAAAGTAATTATATGCGAAGTGTTTTTATTGAAAGAAGAAGAAGAAAATTTAGATTGGCATTGTTGGTCGTACGGGAAGTGGAAAAAGTAGTTTATGTTTAGCATTATTTCGTATTGTCGAACCAAGTAATGGTACGATCATCATCGATGATGTTGATATTCATCGCATTGGTTTACATGATTTACGATCGAAGATAACAATCATTCCGCAAGTAAAATCATTTTATGTGGTTTTTCTATTGTAGATACGTATCTGTTTTTCCTTTAGGATGCTCTTATTTTTCATGGAACAGTTCGATTCAATATGGATCCATTAGGTTGCTACAGTGATGAACAAATTTGGTCGGTTTTAGAATTAGTTCATTTGAAAGATCGTATTGGTGCCTTGGAAAACGGTTTATCTTATATTTTAGCTGGCGATGGACACAACCTCAGGTTTGTCTCGCAAAGTACATCATTTTTGTATTTCTCTCACATCATTTAGTGTTGGCGAAAAACAATTACTATGCTTAGCTCGTGCTCTTTTGAGAAAAACCAAAATATTCATTCTTGACGAAGCAACTGCAAGTGAGTGTAGATTATTTTCATGTTTGATTTCTTTTACTAATTCGATTCATTGTAATAAAAGCGATTGATATGGAAACTGATCGATTAATTCAACAGACAATTCGATCTGTACTCAAAGATGCAACTGTATTGACAATTGCTCATCGATTACACACGATTTTAGATAGTAATAAGTATGAGAAAGACGTATGTTTATTGAAAGATATCATATATTCTCTTGTTCTTACAGAATTCTTGTTATGTCCAATGGTAGTGTACGAGAATTCGATGAACCAAAACTTTTAGCCAATAATTCGAGATCTGAATTTTCAAAATTATTACGCAATGCAAATGTTCGTTTCGATTGATTTAACATTTTAATTAAATGAAATGAATAAAAGAAAAAGAGGAAAGCTTCTATGTTACTGTATAAGTGTCTAATTTTCCAGTGACAACTTTTCTAACGATATCCTGTTCTAAAGAACTCATTTCACGTTGATTATTTGTATAAGGACCGACTGTATTCAATGACCAACTGTTAAATCCGAGAGATCCATCGTTTTTAACAGAAAATCCAGATGCAAGACGAAAACTTTTACTGTTGGCATATCGAGTATAATACCAATCGTGTAACTGTTGATGTTGTGTACGGTGACTACTACTTGTGTAACCGTAGTGTGTTTCACAACGAAGTATTATTGTATTTTTATGTTTAGTATCTGTTGGATAGAGTACAACGCCAGTTTTTGAACCATCGTGATCACAATTATGTACTGACCAGCCAAAACGATTCGCGATTGTATGTTTCTGTCCGGATTTATCAGTAACACTGAGTTGATTTCCATTTACTTTTTCGACTGTAGCTGCACGAAATTTGTAATCTAGAAATAAGATGAATTCATTTGATATCAATTCTTTGCACAAAAAATTAATTATTTTCTTTTACCTGACTGAGGTCGATATCCAGATATGTAACCTCGTTTTTTGCGACCACCTTGATCAATATTTGATTTGAGATAACATCTATTTCCAGATAAATGTCGAAAACTTGTACTCCATGTAAAAGCAACACAATTGATATTTTCATAACAATCAGCCAAACATTCTGAAAAGCTCGATGCATTTGTTACTGAACCTGGATTATCACTATTGTATTTCCAATCACGCTCTATAGTAAACGCAGGCGTTGTATCTACATTTCGAGATATAATACATAATATAAGCATTATCTTTTCCAAAACTAACTTACCAGATGTATCGTTTGTTTGTCCATGGATCTGATTTGAACATAGCAATAAAAGCACTATTCCACAATAGCATACAAATTGCATTTGTAAATCGTATCCAGATATTTATCGATTCTTTTCAAATGAAATGGAAATGTATGTGGCAAATATAATGCATTCTTTTTATATGCATGGATTTCGTTGTTATCTGATGTCACTTCCCAAATATAGATATTGGTGGGATTCTTCCCTTGGCCATGATAAGAAAAAGAGCAAGACAGAGAAAGACCTTTCAAAAGTAGGGGAAAAGACCGTTCTGCCTCGAAGAATGACGTCATATCAATCGCTTGAGGGAAGATTTACATTCCCACCCCATTGATTATTCAATAGTTCGCATTTCGACAATAGTTTAGTAGCAAAAATACGATGTTCTTTATTTATGGAAAAATTTATGATGAAAAGACATGAAATCAAATGATTATAGGGCGTTAGTGTTTGTTTTCGGTTGTGCAAGAGATTGATAATAATCTGCTAAAACATTCCATCCAGCAGGAACCATGAATCCATCGGGAGGTTGCATTTGATTACGTGCGAGAGTTCTCATACGAGTGCCAGATATAAAATCGAATTCTTCGTGTTTCGACGGATCATAAAAAGCCATTTTTTGCGTTGGTCGATGATAAGCAGCTACTTTAAATGGCAAAATTTGCAGCTGATTAAGACCTGGTGCCATGGACAAGACTTTGGCGCCATGTGTTGGATCATAGAGATCGATTGATTTGTTTGATGGATGTGGTAGACCTGCTGGATCACGACCAACAATATAGAATTTAGCACCGGTTATCATGCGAGCTTTAGCATGCCATTGAACTTCAGTCGGTCCTGCATAACACATTGGTGACGGGAAAATAGCAAGAACAGTTCGATTTCGATCGAGTCGATCGTCTTGATCTTCATTGAGAAAAGCTTGATGTTGAGCCATACGAACATGTAATGGAACATCGTCTTCTTTTGTCCAACCACCTGGAAATACGAATTTTACTTGACTATTTTCAATGAGATAAACATACCCAATGGATGAAGAAGAAGAACAGGATTATTAAAACCACGTTGAATCAATAGATCACGTGTTGTCTCCATAAGTAGAGAATGTCCATTGTGAATAGGATTTCTCAATTGAAATGCAAACACAGCATCAGCCTATAGATTCAATTACAAACAAATAGAAAACATAGGAACGCGTGATTGTTACTCGAAGATCTCGAAAGCGTTGTAATAATTCATTGGGTGTCAAACGAAATTGATCGAGACCATCGTTCCATCGAATACGTTCGACAACTTCCAAATCACCACCAATCAACCAGTCACCACTCTCCATAATCATCTTAAGAATATGATCACAATAAATCTCTTGTTTTCATTTGTAAAAACATTTACTTTGATATAAGGATGATTGACATCACATGTGCCAAATGTTCGAGCACAACGTTCTTCTTTTCGATGTTCGTAAAATTGAGGTTTTTTCAAAAGAGCAACGAACTTTTGATTGTAACATAGAGCAATGATTGAACATGATTCAAGTCGTTTTTTATCCTTGATTGAACATGGCAAAACAATTGGAATCGATTGATTTTCAATATGACCTATCATTGAATCAATAGTGAAAACAAAATACATTTGATCTTTTGCCAATTTACCATTGATAAGACAACCGAAATGTAGACTTTGTAAATACTCAGTTTCACGCATGAAACCAATCAATGGTGTTGCCCAACCTTCGCTCAACACTTGAATCCATTGCAAGTCAAGCTAAACACAAAGACAATCTCATTGTCAACAGTTGACTTTTCATAGTGAATTACTTGAGTAATATCAAGTTTCTCCATATGAGGAAATTCTTTCAATGCTTGTGCACGTGTTTCTTCGTTCATAAATAATTCGTGTACATCACTACTTAATATTGATGATAAAATATTCTACATTCATCACACATGAAGCATTTTTGAAAAACAAAAAGAAAAGATTCTATTACACGTTCGATTAATTTGTTGAAAATCATTTGAACCGCTTGTTCACTGGACACGATACTTGTATCGATGGTTAAATCAGCATTTTGTGGTGTTTCATACGGAGCATCAATACCGGTGAAACCTATTTTTATTTGCCAAAAAAAAATCATCAAACTATTATTTCAAACGAACCTTTGATAAGACCATGGCGTGCTTTTTGATATAATCCTTTACAATCGCGTTGCTCGCATACAGATAACGGAGTATTGACGTAAACTTCAATAAACGGTATTCCTGCTTCTTCATGTAATTGTCGAGCTTTCTCACGATCCTAACAACAATAATATACTCTATTCTTTACTTAAAAATTTGTGTAATAATTTACTGCTTCGAAAGGACTAATCAATGACACGATAGATAAGTAACCAGCATCGGCGAATAGTTTCGAAACTTCGGCTATTCGACGAATGTTTTCAATACGATCAACATCGGAAAAACCAAGATTTTTATTCACACCACATCGAAGATTATCACCATCGAGACAATAACCTGGCACGTGCTTACTAATTATATATTCTTCCAATGCAAATCTTCAATTCGATATGTCAAACAAACGAATTTCTTTTCTTTTCTTTTCAGAAAAAAAATCTCAATTACGCTATAGTTGATTTTCCTGCTCCAGACAAACCTGAAAAAAATACAAACGTATAGTTAGATATTTCTAAACACACAAATACACATACCAGTCAACCAAATAGTCGAACCACATAAGACACCATGTTTATTCCATAGTTTTAATCGTTTTTCACGACTAATTCGTGATTCTTGATAGAAGACATTGTTTTTATTCTACGAAAGAATTTATTGCAAATTCAATTGACTTAGTTTTTACTCTACCATCACTTTATCTTTGTTCTACTTCTTTCATCAACGAAAATATTACTGTGTTAGTAGAATTTCGTTGTATTTTAAAATGTTTTTATAGATAAGCTAGGATGACCTAAGAAGAAAAAAATCAATTTCTATCGAACTATGAGTCACTATTCTCATGATTGAATTACTAAAATGCGCACAATCAATACATAGTATGTTAAGAATGTCTTCCTATTTTTTTTCGTGATGAAGGGAAGAATCCCTCAGAACGATATATAAGAAGAATAGATTCTTACAAAAAAATACACTGACTGAATATCATGGAGAAACGAATCAATTTGCCATTTTATTCGATATCAATAATATTGTTTTTAGTAATATGTTTCATTGAAGCGAATGGTCGATCTAACAAAAAGCCTAATGAATTGATTATGAAGAATGTTTCGTCGAAGTTCATTATACGCAAAGCTTGGGAATATAAAAATGATAGTACTGCTCGGAAAGTGAAGGCATCGAATGATAAAGATTGCATGATTCGTTGTTATAACACTTCTGGTTGCATAGCTTTCACATGGAAACTAAATAAACCTCCGCCGTCTTCATACAGTTGTTCTCTTCTATCAAATATCACTCGAGATGGAAAAACAAATAACAAAGCTATTTCAGGATATTTGAAAGGTAAGAAAAAATATTCTCTAGGAGATTTATTTCGTCTTCTCAGATTTTAATGCAACTCAAATCATTGATCAACCAGTAGAAGCAACAAATATGACTTGTAATGATTCGCAGACAAATGAACGATCACCATTAATCCAAAAACTTACCTGGGGACGCATTATTGTCGAAGGAATAGATGAACAATTCAAAGATGTCAAACTCTTTCCTGGTGGTAAGTTAAACATACAGTTTTACTATTTCAAGAAAAGATAATACAACATTATTACAGGTGCTGTGGCATGGGATTGGAGAAAAACTGGAACACGTCATGAATCAGGAACGCAACCAGCTGATCTCGAAGAACTATTTACAAAAAATTGTGAAACTATTATTTTATCACGTGGAATCGAAAATCGATTAAAAACAACAGTTGAAACACGTGATTTACTCCGACAACGTGGAATGATATTCAATGAAAACTATTTTATTCTACAATCTCAAAGAGCCATGGATCTTTACAATCAATTAGCCATGGAAAATAAAACTGTCTGCGCCATCATTCATTCAACATGTTAAACAAAAACACTTTTATTCAACGATTGTTGTCTTTCTTTTTGATTAATACAAATAAAATATGCTACGTATTTACTCGAAATCAACATAACATTGTAAATCATCTCGATAAAACCCACAGGAACGGTTGTTATCATATTACACATGAGAAGATAACTCAAATGTCTTCCTTTTCTTCGTTTGCACTCAAGGGAATAATCCCACCAATATCCATTTCGGAACTGATATAAGATAATAAAAAAAAACGAATCTATATATAAGAATAGCACAATCCCACATCTATTTTCATTTGATTTTAAAACAGGGGGAAAATGTTGAAATCATTACTCATCGTATTATTACTCGCAGTGATATCGATCGTAGCAACTAGTCCTGAGCGTCGATGTTTTCAAACCAAATGTCACACGCATTTCGAGAATCACTGTAAGTAAATAATAGTGACACTATGCTGTTCTATGATGAAATGATTATTTAGGTCCAAGTGGTACTCAAGTTAACACATGGAATTACTGTCGGTGGATATTCGGAAAATATGAAACATGTTGTTATACAGAAACTCATACTCCTAAACCACAAACATTCTCACCAAGAACTACAACAACAACAACAACAAGAGCTACAACTATGAGCCATCATCATCATCATTCACAAGGAAATGATCGATCACCATTAATCCAAGAATTTAGTTGGGGACGTATCGTTGTCGAAGGTATCGAAGAACAATTCAAAGACGTCAAACTCTTTCCTGGTGGTAAGTTAAACATACAGTTTTACTATTTCAAGAAAAGATAATACAACATTATTACAGGTGCTGTGGCATGGGATTGGAGAAAAACTGGAACACATCATGAACCAGGAACACAACCAGCTGATCTTGAAGAGTTATTTACAAATAATTGTGAAACTATTATTTTATCACGTGGAATCGAAAATCGATTAAAAACAGCAGTCGAAACACGCGATTTACTCCAACAACGTGGAATGGTACTTAACCAAAACTATTTTATTCTACAATCTGAAGACGCCAAAAACGTTTACAATCGACTAGCTACAGAAAACAAACGTGTTTGCGCCATCATTCATTCAACATGTTAAACAAAAAACATTTTTATTGAATATCTCTTCTTTTTCTCCTTCGATTGTAAACAAATAAAGCATTTATCAACTAAAGCTACTATGTTTTTGTTCTGTCATGACGTCATAATCAATATAACATTATACTCATCGAGGAAGAATGTTGGCTTTTTTTTCTTATCGAGGGAAGGGTCCCACATTTAGGAAGTGGGAAACAAGATAACAAATCTATGTGTATATAAACAATGCATTATTAGATATATTTTTCATTCTATTAGAAAATACTATAAGTCAAAATATTCAGTCTAAATTTACAAATGAATTTCGCATATTGTTGTGGAATCATATTTTTGGTAGTATGTTTAAATCAAGTCAATAGTCAAATAGCAGATACGGATGGTAAGTTGATAGAATTTATATGACTATAGTATATTGAAAATTTGTAATAAAGATGACTCATCCAACGAAAGATCACCGACTCTAGATGTTATCGACACGAAAAATTTGGAAAAAACAACTTTTACTTTGGATAATGGTGATAGATATGAAGGTGAATATGACAACAATATGATGCATGGTCATGGTACTTATTATTTTGCAAGTGGCTCAACATACGTTGGCAACTGGATTCATGATAAACGATCGGGTCATGGTGTGATGACTTGGGCTGATGGTTCAAAATATGACGGCGATTGGATGAATGATGAAAAATCTGGTCAAGGCATTTATACGTGGCCGAATAATGAAATATATGATGGCAATTGGTTCGAAGGCATGAGACACGGAATAGGCACAATGCTATATGCTGATGGAGCAGATTATGTAGGTGAATGGATCAATGACACCCGAACTGGCAACGGTATTCTCACTACTTCTAATGGAGAAACATATGAGGGCGATTGGGTTAACGGACAAAGACATGGACATGGTGAATATAATGGCACAGATGGTACAATATATAATGGCGAATGGCTTCATGATGAAATGTCTGGATATGGTTCTATTATATGGCCGAATAAACATCGATACGATGGTGAATTTGAGAATGGAAAAATGCACGGAGAAGGTACATACACTTTCCCTGATGGTCGTGCATGTAGCGGTAGTTGGATTAACGGACGTGGTTCAGACAAATGCGAACGTATGAGAAACCCACCGCCACCAAATAAAAACATTTTACCAGATGAAAAACCACGATCTCCAGGATTAAAGCCAAAGTCAAAGGGTGAAAATCCAAATAGATCTTGGTCAGGAACAAAAAAATTCTTGGATGGTAGCACCTACACAGGAGATTGGCTTAATCATAACAGACATGGAACAGGTACAATGCGTTATGCTGATGGAACAAATTATACGGGCGATTGGATCAATGATAATCGATCGGGTCAAGGAGTTTTAATTTGGCCAGATGGCCGATGGTGTGATGGTATTTGGACCGATGATAAACCATCTTGTACTGGTAAGACATCGACGAATATATTCATTTTATATTATTTACATTTTCAGTAACTTATCCTGGTGTCAAATCAAGTTATTCAAACATATTGAATAGATATTATGCCAATATGAATAACTCATCGGTTTCAGCTGACAATCAGAACTATTTCTATGTCATAGCTATTGAAGTTACACCATCAGTCGATGGAATTTACACATTTGTAGTCAGAAATAATAAGAATATTCATGGAACTCTTTATAATCATTTGCGTGAAAAAGTTCAATTACAACCGAATGTAGTTCCAGCAGATGATAATATTTACGTGGAAACTGATTTTCAATTGAAAGCAAAATTAATCAGCGGACAAGTTCTAAATCTCCTTATTATAACAAATCAAACTTCATCAACAGGAAAAATGACTGTCGATGTTTATGGTCCAGCTTCCGTCATTCTAAAAGGTATGTTTCTATTCTTTTTCTAAAAAAAACAAAAATTCAACTTTCGAATATTCAACTTTTTATAGTTGCATGTTTACTCCCATGTTTGAATGGTGGAAAATGTTTGCCATCAAATACATGCAGTGTAAGTATATAAGATCTTATCTAAATAATTTGTCATTATGTGTCTATATTTAGTGTACATCCTCATGGGCAGGATCAAGATGTGAAACACGTATGTACTTTTATAATTTGCTTTTCTTGGATAATTTTGTTATATCTTCTAGCAATGATTCGTACTGTTGAATCAATATATTCCAATTCACTGTCCATCGATGGCTCGTCGTTTGGACGACCCAGTCAAGAAGAAAACAAATTCTTATTTGTAGCTATTGAAATCACAGCATCAACTAGTGGTGTATATACATTAACCGCTGAGAGCAATATTGACACTTACGGTTATCTTTATAAAGCATCATTTAATCCACAGAGTCCATGGGCAAATTTAATTGCAGAAAACGATGACAATGGACGTGACAGCAATTTTGAATTGAATACAACGTTGACAACGAATCAACCAATAGTTCTTGTTGTTACAACATTCAGTGCTTCAGAAACAGGTTCATTTAAGATCGTTGTTCGTGGACCAAAACAAGTCACTTTCAAAGGTTGTTCGATTGTTTCGTTTTATTTGAATTCAATTCATTAACAAATCTGTTCTTTTTTATTAGAAAAAACATTTATTGAAACTTGTCAAAATGGAATGCAACGTGACGGTGATACTATGCTCATAGTAACTGATACAAGAGGACAAAATCATGGTATTTCGCCTCGTTATGGTTGGTCAATACATAGTCGTGCTTGTGAAGGTCATAAAACTGGTTTAGTATTATATCCAACGAATGTAACTTTTAAAAACGTTGTACTACTTCTTTGTGACAGTGGTTTTGGTTATCAATTCAATGGTGAAACACGACATCAACAGTTGATTAGGTGGTATTATACTATGTATGCCCACGCGAAACAATATCAGTTGCTAACGGGATTTGATGTAAAATCGGATGGATCGATTCAATTTAACACTTGGAAACAGAATGGATACAGTTTCTTTACCGATAATTTTAATCAAATGAATGTATGCGAACAGGATGTCATACGAAAAGTTATCGAGGGTCAACGCAAATCCTACGTGGTTCAATAAACAGACACTACTCAATGATTTTTTTGTGATTTTTCTTCTTTTTATTAACAATAAACTTTTCTTTAAACATAATCAATATCTCAAAGAACTTGAAAAATAATTTCCCACATCTAATCGTTCCATTTTACATACGTAGAAAATATTCGAAATTTTAATTGGCGAAGCATTTGATTGAAATGTCAATGACGTCATGTCTAGGATCATATCATCCCCATCTTCGAAAAGGTTTCCCATCTTACATGTTTTTAATCGTCGAGGGAAGAATCCCACGAATATCTTATTTCGGAAGTGGGGTTAGATAAAGAATCGACATGTATAAAAACCAACGCATTACTACATACACTTTTATTTCATTCGAAAATAGAAAGAATAACTATACAAAATGCATTGGGCGTGTTATTGTACAACAATAGTATTGTTGATACTTTCAAATCAAGTCAATGGTCAACGAACGCATCCAGCGGGTAAGTTTATTTTCTTTTATGAATATTACTAATGAAATATGATTTAGATGTATCGTCGAAATTCTCCATAGCTCTTGATTGGGAACAAAGTGGAATTGAGTCTGGTGTAGTAATAACTGCAGCCAGTGTATCTGATTGCATCAATCGATGTTATCAAGATGTTACTTGCAAAGGTTTTATATGGAGAATGAGTTGTCGATCTGATTATCCAAAAGTATGCTTTCTAAAAACAACTATCACTCAAGGCGGAGTCAATGTTATTGGTTCGATTTCAGGATATCGTCTATCTCCACAACGTAATTTAATAAACATTCTTTTCATTCGATTTCAATGTTCTTGTATTTAGAAACTCCAACAGTTAATTCGTATGGAACTTATTATGGTACTAGACAAGAAGAAGATCGAAGAACAACCAATAATAATAATAATAATCGATTTAAACCGGAAGATCGAAGAACAACCAATGAACGTAACGATGTTATGCCAGAAGGCCGATCAACAAGCAACAATCCTCGATTTCAACCAGAAGATCGAAGAACAGCCAATGAACGTAATGATGTTATGCCAGAAGGCCGACCAACAAGCAACGATCCTCGATTTCAGCCAGAAGATCGAAGAAAAACCAATGGACAGCATGAAACTAAACCAGAAGGCCAACCAACAAACAACGATCCTCGATTTCAACCAGAAGATCGAAGAACAACCAATGGACAGCATGAAACTATTCCAGAAGATCGAAGAACAGACAACAGTTATCAGGAATCGCAACAAAAAGATCAAAGAACTAGCAACGATCCTAGATTTAAAGTAGAAACTACGAACGTAGTCAACGATACAAGAGAAGTAGAACCTACCATTTCGAATCGATATGGTATGTCAACAGAAAGTTGTCGACATGGAGGAGAGAAAACGGGTCTTCTTTTATATCCAACGGATCCTCAACATAAAAATGTTGCTTTAGTAGTTTGTGATAAACATTATAATTATCATCGATACGCTGGAACCAAGCATGATCAATTACTAAGATGGTATTACAATATATATAAAGACAGCAAACAATTTCAAGCGATCGCCAAATTTTTCTTGCGAGCAGATGGAACTTTACGGTTTGACGAGATTCCAGAAGGTGAAAACCTGTACTATACTAATCATATTCACAAAATGGATGTTTCGGAACGAGATATTCTTCAAAGAGTTATCGATGGAAGAATCCATTCTTATTCAGTATAATCAACTATAACAACAACGAAAAACTTTTCTTTCTCTCGAACATTTATAGTTGAAATAATAAAAGAAAACGAAAAATATAAAATATTTCCAATCGTCGAATATGATCATTTATTCAATACATTCGTGTCGTTTTTGTTCTTTTTGAACTATCATTAAATAATAAAGAAAAGAAGGAGAGAAAAAAATTGACATAAAGATAGAGCCCAATGAAAGAAACTACTGTACACCGAGAACAACAATAACAACAACAACGACATTATTCAATATACAAATAACATATCGGAACAGTTTGCGATTATCGATTTACAAATCAACTAATGTTGATAATGAACGATTTTTAATATCTTCAGGAGATGTTGGAACTATCGTAGATGTGGAATTCGATCCATAGAGAATCGAATCATATTGCTGAACTTTAATAACACCAACACCGCCGCCCAATCGACGATAATTCATTCCACCATGTAATTTCCAACAATTCGATTCACTATCATACAATTCGACACTTTTCAAATAAGCTGCACCCTACAAAACAAATTCAATCAAAAAATTTGATTTCACAAATCAATATCGAATCACACGTACATCGAAACCGCCGATTGCCATTAGATGATTATTAACAACTGCTAATCCGACCTAGAAACGAACATTTCCATAGACATAATTCGAAAAACGAATGATCTTACTCCACTTCTCCTTGAATTCATTGCAACAACTGGTGACCATTGATTTGTCTTTGGATTATATCGTTCAGCTGTCGATAATTCAGTTGCATCATCTCGACCACCAACCGCATCTAAAATTTAAAAAACAAACAAACATTCATTTCGAATTGATCATCTATGAAAAAAAATCTACAAATATATCCATTATAAACTGCACAACCAAGATGTTTTCGTCGAGTATTCATCGGTGACACTGATAGCCATTTATTGGCTTTGGGATCGTATCTTTCAACTGTACTCAATGGACATTGTCCGTCAGATCCTCCGATAGCATACAGATATCCATCGAGAACTGCGACAGCCACGCCCAATCGTTTGGTTCCCATTGATGCAACACGAATCCACCGTTGAATCGACGGATCATATCTTTTTACATCAAAAATTAACAAAAATCAAAATCAAAAGTTCGAATCTACTTTTCAACGAGATTTAAACACGAAATTCCATCTTGTCCACCGACTGCAAACAGACAACCATCGAGAACAGCAACACCAACACTCGTTCGACACGAACTCGTTGGTGCTATTTCATTACTCCATTGATTCGTTTGAGGATCAAATCTAAATTTCACACACACATCAGATCAAAACTCTTCATCTCTCTTCATTCTTACCGTTCAACACTGTTCAAATAACTGACACCATCATGTCCACCAACAGCATACAAAAGATTATTTAACACGCCAACACCAACGCCACATCGTCGTTTTGACATTGGTGCTACAGCTCGCCATTCATTCGTCGTTGGATCGAACATTTCTACACTGGCTATTGCATCGCCTGAACACCATCCGCCAACTATTTAGACAAAAATTTACAATTATTTCGTTTCTTTTTTCAAATTTCAATTTTCAACAAACCAGCAAACAGAACTTCGCCTGATTTAATCGGTTTTCTCGATCGTGTTCGCGGTCCTTGCATAGTCAATCGATCTTGCGGCAATAAAAGATAATCTTTAGCTTCGTCGACTAAATCTCGACAGGCTTGATCAGATCGTATCAATGGATCTGAACTAACTGTATTCACAATGAATCGAGCATTCATCAATGGAAAACGGACATGTTCAAGGACTTTAAAAAGATATTGTTTTCTCTGTTGAAGATCATAGGAAATCCATTGCATAACAGCATTGAACACATCTTCTTCACAAGTCATATTCAATTCATCCGAGGAAATAATATCTATTAGTTGATTAATTGGTAGACAAAGAAATTCTTCACTTTCTTTAACATCAATAAAATGTTGTTGTGCATAACGATCAGCAATACGTAGAAGTTCTCGACAGGAATGTGTGTCGGCAAATGCTCGAATGCCGAGACAATTCGTGGGATCAAGTTGTTTTTGAAGAAATTCACAACAAGTCAATTGAACTTCTTCAATCTAAATTAATCAATTTTCGTTTTGTAATTTTCTGTTTTTCTTTTCTTCAAAATTTCTACTTGGAGAATACAAGCAGCTGGTAACAACATTTGAACATTTTTTTCATCGACAATTATTCGTGATGTATAACAAAAATCGATCAATAATTCCATAGCATATTCATCGACATCATGAATAATAATTTCTGTTTGACGACTTTCAGCTAATTCGCCTGTGAACATGGCTCGGAAGTACGGACTACATGCTAAAAATAAAAACCAAACGAGAAAAGATTTAAAAGCTATTTGACATGTATGTTTCGTTTTACCGGAAAGAACAGCTCGATGAGCAGGTATTTGACTTTGTCCAATAAGTAAAATGACATCACATAATTCTTTTTGTTTTCGTAATAGATTGAGATTTTCAATGAGAAATTTCGCGTGTTTATCTGAGATTTTGATGAGTTTATTATTGCATGGTGAACAATCTTTAAGCATATCGATTGTCGTCGTACTTTGATTTTCATGATAAAGTAAACTAATTAATAGAAACAATTCAATTCGATTTCAAATTCAATTTGAAGAAAAAAGACAAACTTTGATGATTGCGTCGTGTCCATTTTCTCCATTTGACAAACAAGACAAGAAGAAGGAGAAGAAGAAATGCTTATACACAATCATTCGTCTAAGCTCAACATCATCCGATTGGTAAATTCTCATGAACAAAAGAAT
>Ga0209915_1001757_pt1 | contig 27846 bp, 26 predicted proteins | sample ThiBiot_750_plan_FD_183952 | JGI IMG/M metagenome (GOLD analysis project Ga0209915, IMG submission 183952) | Wastewater bioreactor microbial communities from Cape Town, South Africa - Thiocy_cont_750_plan (SPAdes) | ecosystem: Engineered > Bioreactor > Thiocyanate-remediating > Anaerobic-Aerobic... | reverse complement strand
GCTGATCGCCTTCCTGCTGCTGCGGATCACCCGAACGGCCTTCGCGCCAACCGTCGCTCCGCTCGAGTTCGCCACCCTCGTCAGGGTCGCCATCATGCAGCGAAGGACCATTCGCGACCTGCTCGACCTGCCGGAGCCAATACCAAGATCCCGAGACCAGGATCAGGCCCAATTCCAATGGGCGTGACGAACCGGACAGCCGTGGGCTCGACCCGGCGACCCCCATCGGCAGGTGCCGTGCGGATGGGATCCGCGGGTCGGGGCCCGCGGATGACGGATGAGAGCTGGCGCGCGACGCTGGAGACTGCGGATGACGGATGAGGGCTGGCGCGCGCCGGTGGGCGCGCGTGCCTTTGCCCACCCCGTCATCGCCGGGCTTGACCCGGCGACCCCCATCGGCAGGTGCCGTGCGGGTGGGGATCCGCGGGTCGGGGCCCGCGGATGACGGATGAGGGCTGGCGGGCGACGCTGGAGGCCCGCGGATGACGCATGAGGCTGGCGGGCGACGGCCCGCGTTGCCGAGCGGCGGCGCTACGCCTTCCCGGGGTAGTCGGGGTCGGTGAGGAACGGGAACGGACCCGGGTAGCTCTCCACGTACGCGGTGTGGGAGACGAACCCGTCCGCCGCGCTCCAGGCATGGAGCTGGTAGGCCGGCGGCTCCATGACGAAGGCCGACGGCGCCTCGGGGTGCAGCGCGAGCTCGACCTGGTGCGCGACCGACGGCGCGATCGAGGCGATTGCCTGCGCCACCCGCGCGACGATCGGGCGGTGATGGTGGCCGCAGACGATCCGCTCCACCTGGGGATGCCGCGCGATCACCGCGGCGAAGCGCGCCGGCTCGCGCAGCGCGATCCGGTCCATGTGCGCGATGCCGCAGGTGAAGGGCGGATGGTGCATGCCGATCAGCGTCGGCCGGTCGGGCGCCGCCGCCAGCGTCCGGTCCAGCCAGTCGAGCTGGTCCGGCCGCAACGCGCCATGCCCCGCCCCCGGCACCACCGTGTCGAGCATGACGAGCCGCACCGGCCCGCAGCTCACGGCATACTGCACGTAGTCCGGATCCTCCGACACGCCGGGCAGGTGCGCGAGTTCGGCCCGCAGCACCTCTCGCCGGTCGTGATTGCCGGGCACGACGTAGACCGGCATCCGCAGCGTCTGACGCAGCATCGCGGCGAGATTGGCGTATTCGGCCGCCAGCCCGCATTCCGTCAGGTCGCCGGTGATCAGCACCACGTCCGGGGCCGGGTCGAGCGCGGCGACCGCGCGGAAGGCGCGCAGGGTCAGCGCATTGGTCTCGGACACGCGGTTCGCAGCCTGGCCCACGGGCCGGACATGCAGGTCGGTCAGTTGGCAGATGAGCATCGGTCGATCCCCGTCACTGCGGCAGCTTGAGCGCGGTCTGCTCGACATAGGGGCGCATCAGGGCGTCCGCCTGCTTCTGCGCCTCGGCCATCGCGGCGTCGGGCTTCGCCTTGCCGGACAGCACCGCCTGCACCCCGTCCTCCAGCGCCTTGCGCACACCGACCACGTTGTAGGTCGCGAACCAGCCGCGCGCATAGGCGAGCTGGTCCAGCGCCACCTTCGCATCCGGATGCTGGTGCATGAACGTCTTCATCTCGGGCAGGTCGTAGGCGGCGATGCGCGGGGCGAAGTATCCGGTGAAACGGCTCCAGCCGGCGGCGATCTCCGGGCTGGTCAGCCACTGCACCAGCGTCCAGGCGGCTGCCGTGCGTTCCGGGGAGTTGCCCTTGGGCAGGATCAGGCTCGCGCCGCCGATCGGCACCGCGTTGACCAGGTTGCGCGGCAGGAAGGCGGTGCGATACGGCGTCTTCATGTTGTCGCGCACGAAGGACAGGGATCCCGTCGACAGCACCATCATCCCGGTCCGGCCCTGGAAGAACGCGGTGGTGACGGCATTCGCGTCGGTCACGCCCTCGGGCATCACCCGCGCCCCGTGCACCATCTCATCGAGGAAGCGCACCGCGCCGATCGTGCTGGGCTGGGTGTAGTAGACCTCTCCGCCGTAATCCGGATTGTAGAACTGGCCGCCATTGGACATGGCGAGGCCCGAGGTGATCCAGCCCAGATAGTCATAGGTGCCGGGGATCATCAGGCCCCAGCGGGTCGTGTTGCCGCCGTCGCGCTTCGTCAGCTTCTTCGCCGCGGTCAGCCATTCCTGCCAGGTCGCGGGCGGGTGGTCGGGATCGAGGCCGGCATCCTTGAACGCGTCGACGCTGTAGTAGAGCAGCGGCGTCGAGTTGTGGAACGGCACGCCGTAGACATGGCCCTGGTCCATCGCGTTCTGTCGCAGCGCCGGCCAGAACTGCTCCATGAACTGGGCCGGCGTCTGCCCGCCCTTGGCGATCAGCGAATCGAGCGGCTGGATCTCGTCGTTGATCACGTATTCCCGCACGAAATTGGCGCTCATGATCACGGCGGCGGGCGGCTTGCCGGCCTGGATCGCCGCATGCGTCTTCAGGTTCGTGTCGTCGTAGCTGCCGGTGTAGACGGCGGTCACCTTGATGTCCGGGTGGTCCTTGTTGAACACGTCCACCAGCCGCGTCATCTCGTTGGCGAGCTTGCCCTGCACGGGGACCGGGAAGAACAGGTCGATGTCGGTGGCGGCCTCCGCCGCTCCCGCGAACAGGCCGAAGCCGATCGCCGCGCCGATCGTGGCGACGTGCAACAGACGCATGACGAACCCCTCTTGGTTACTTTATGCCGGAAAAGGTGAAGGACGAGACGAACTGCCGCTGGAACAGCACGAAGCCGGCCAGCAGCGGTGCGGCCACCAGGAACGTGCCGGCGGCGATCACGCCCCATTCCGACCCGGCCTCCGCGCCGGCGGTGAAGGAGGCGAGGCCGACGGTCAGCACCTGGTTGGAGGGCGAGGAGGTCGCCATCAGCGGCCAGAGGAACTCGTTCCAATGCGCGGTGACGGAGACGATCGCGAAGGCGACGAGGCCAGGCCGCGCCAGCGGCAGCAGCACGCGGAAGATGACCTGCAGGGTGGAGGCGCCGTCGAGCACCGCCGCCTCCTCGTAGTCGCGCGGGATGGTGCGGAACGTCTGGCGCATCAGGAACACGCCGAAGGCGGAGGCGAAGTAGGGCAGCATCACGCCCGGCAGCGTGTCGTAGAGGCCAAGGGCGATCAGCGTGCGCATGTTCGGCACGATCAGGATCGGCGGCACCAGCATCAGCTGCAGGAGGAACGCGGTGAACAGCACGTCGCGGCCGGGAAAGCGCAGGCGGGCGAAGGCGTAGCCCGCGAGGCTGATCGTCACGCACTGCACCGCCAGGATGCCGCCGCAGAGCAGGATCGTGTTGAGATACCAGAGCGGGAAATGGCCGGAGCTCCAGGCCTCCCGGAAGTTCGTGAGGTCGAACGGGCCGGACGGGACGAGCGATGCGAGGTCGGCCGCGCCGGCGCCGCCGGGGCGCAGGCTGGCCACGGCCATCCAGGCGAAGGGCACGGCCCAGAGCAGCGCGCCCGCGGTCAGGGCGAGCGCCGCGAGCAGACGGGCGTCAGCTCTCATGGTGGATCCCGCGGTCGATCGTACGGAGCGAAACCATCGAGAGCGCGACGAGCATGGCCACGCTCACGACCGTCGCGGCGGAGGCGAGGCCCAGATCGTAGTTCTGATGCGCCTGCTGGTAGATGTAGTAGAGCAGCAGGGTCGTCGCGTCCGACGGCCCGCCTTGCGTCATGACGACGACGTGGTCCACCTGGGTGATGGCGTTCAGCAGCGCGATCACCGTGACGAAGCCGATCGTCGGACCCAGCAGCGGCAGCGTGACGTGCACGAAGCGCTGCGGTGCGTTGGCGCCGTCGATCTTCGCCGCGTCCACCACGTCCTGCGGCACGCCGGCCAGCCCGGCCAGGAAGAACAGCATGTAGTAGCCGGTGTTCTTCCACACCGTGATGGCGATGATGGAGCCCAGCGCCAGCGAGGGATCGCCCAGCCAGTTGTGGTTCGCGACACCCAGTTTCGCGAGATACCAGTCGAGCAGCCCGCCGCCCGGGAGGAAGATGAACACGAACAGCGCCGCGGCGGCCACCAGCGGGATCAGCAGCGGCAGCGCGATCACCGTGCGCAGCGCGGCGGCGAACCGCGTGCTCTCCCGCAGCCCCACCGCGAACGTCAGCGCGAGCCCGACACTCGGCACGATCGTGCCCACGGCGTAGAGCGCGTTGTTCCCGACCGCCTGGGCGAAATGCGGATCGGCGAACAACCGCGCGTAGTTGCCGAACCCCCACTGTGTCGCACCACGGAAGCCGCGTTCGGCGAAGGAGCCGATGGCGACCTGGACCACGGGCCAGTAGGTGAACCCCAGGAGGAACACCGCCGAGGGCAGCAGCAGCAGGCCCGCGGTCAGTCCGGGACGCGCGCGCGCGACGCGGCGGCCGCGTGGCCTTGCAGCCGCGAGGGCGGGATGGGTGAGGGTCGTGCTGCTCACCGGTCGATCTGGCGGGTCGTCATGGGGCGGCGTGCTTACGCCCGGGGTGACGACGCCCCCGTGTCAGCGGCGTGACGCTTGGATGACAAGGCGCAAGGCCGGTTCGGGGATGCGGGCCGCGCCGGAGAGCGGGCGTATGCCGTCCCGGGAGCCGGGACGCGCCGGCCGGTCAGTCGGGGCTGGCCTGGCCGAAGGAGTCGACCAACGCCTGAATGCGATCGGGATCCGACTGGTCCATCACGCGGCGGGCGAAGCGGGCGCAATCGTCGATATCGACCGCGCGGACCGCCTGTTTCACCCGGGGCAGCGCGCCGGCGTTCATCGAGAAGCTGCGCAGTCCGAGCCCGAGGAGGAGCGGGGTGAGCCGGGGGTTGCCGGCCATCTCGCCGCAGACCGAGACGGGCATCCGCATCCGCAGCGCCGCTTCGGTCGCGAACTGCACGAGGCGCAGCACCGCCGGATGAATCGGGTCGTAGAGATCCGCCACGTCGGACTCGCCGCGATCGACCGCGAGCGTGTAGGCGGTAAGGTCGTTGGTGCCGATCGCGAAGAAATCCGCCTCCAGCGCCAGCGCATCGGCGGACAGCGCGGCGCCGGGCGTCTCGATCATGATGCCGAGCGGCGGCGCCTTCTCGCCCAGGCGCTCGCCGCGCCGGCGGAGGCGGCGAGCGACGCGGTCGTAGATGTCACGGGCGGTGCGCACTTCGGCGACCGTGGTGACCATCGGCAGCATCACGCGGACCGGGCCGAAGGCGGCGGCGCGCAGGACCGCGGCGAACTGGGTTTCCAGCAGCTCCGGGCGGCGGAGCAGCAGGCGGATGCCGCGCAGGCCGAGGGCCGGGTTGGTGTCGGCGATCTCGGGGACGATGCCGGCGCTGGACAGCGCCTCGATCTCCTTCTCCCCGCCCCAGTCGAGCACCCGGATGGTGACGGGGTCGCCGTTCATGGCCTCGATGATACCGCGATAGGTCTCGAACTGGGTCTGCTCGTCGGGCACCGTCTCGCGGTTCATGAACAGGAACTCGGTGCGCAGCAGCCCGATGCCGACGGCGCCGGACTGCACGATGAGCGGCAGCTCGACCGGCAGTTCGAGATTTGCCTGCAGTTCGACCGCCTCCCCGTCGTCGGTCTCGGCCGGAAGCCGGCGGAGGCGGGCGAGCTTCTGGCGTTCGCGCGCGTGAGCGGTGAGCGCGCGTCGGGCGGCGGTGAGGGATTGCGGGCTGGGGTTCAGCACCACGGTCCCGGCGGTGCCGTCCAGCACCGCCATGTCGCCGGGGCGGATGGCGTGGGCGAGCCCGGCCGCGCCCAGCACGGCGGGGACGCCGAGGGCGCGCAGCATGACGGCGGTATGGCCGTCGGCGCCGCCTTCCTCGGTGGCGACCCCGGCGAGGCGGGCCGGGTCGAGCAGCGCGGCATCCGCCGGGCGGAGCGATTCGCTGATCAGGATCGCGCCTTCGGGCAGGCCGGCGAAGCTGCGGAACGGGGCGCGGGTGAGATTGCGCACGAGTCGGCGGCCGATCTCCAGCACCTCGTCGGCGCGGCGGCGCAGGCTCGCGAGGTCCTCGGCCGAGAGGCCCGGTTCGGCCTGGTCCATGATCGCGTCGGCGATCGCCTCGGATTCCGCGACCACGGCGCTTTCGGCGGAGAGCAGCGTCTCCTCGATCCGCCGCCGCACCCCGCGGACGAGGCGGGAGGGGCCCAGCATGCGGATGTAGGCCTCGATTAGCGGGGCGATCTCGGCCTGGCTTTCCTCCGGCAGGATGGAGAGGCGTGCGCGGAGCTTGGCGAGCTGGGTGCGGGACTGGGTGATGGCGGCGTCGAGCCGCGCGCCTTCCGAGGCGATGTCGGCGGCGAGGATCTTGTGGCGGGCGATTTCCGGATCGGGTTCGGAGGCGCCGAAGACGGGGCCGATCGCCACGCCGGGCGAGACGGCGATGCCGCCGAAGGCACGCTCCGCGCGGGCGTCGATGCTGGGCGAGCGGCGCAGGCGCTGGTGTTGCGGCGGGGGAGGGTCAGTCCTGCTCATGGAAGCCGGCCTCGACCAGCGCGGCGAGCGCCTCCAGCGCCTCCTTCGCGTCCCAGCCGTCGGCGCGGAGCTCGATCTGGGCGCCGCGGCCGGCCCCCAGCATCATCAGCCCCATGATGGAGCGTGCGGAGACGCACTGCCCGTCGCGCAGGACGTCGACGGAGGCCCCGAAGGTTTCGGCGAGCGTCACGAACTTCGCCGCGGCGCGGGCGTGCAGGCCGCGCTTGTTGGGGATTGTGACCACGCGGCTGAGCGCGGACGGCCCGAGGGGCGGTGTCTCACCGGAGAAGGGGCCGGCCGGGGCCATGATCAGCAGCAGGACCCGGTTTCGGTCGGACGGCAGCCGTGCAGCACGTGGGAGGCGGCGGCGATGTATTTGCGGCCGGCCTCCTCGGCGCAAGTGACCGCATCGGCAAGGGGCTGCTTGGAGCGGACCTTCGCGAGCTTGACCAGCATGGGGAGGTTCACGCCGGCGATCACCTCGACCCCTTTCCGTTCCATCATGGAGATGGCGAGGTTGGAGGGAGTGCCGCCGAACATGTCGGTCAGCAGCACGACGCCGTCGCCGGTATCGCAGCGCCGGATACAGGCCTCGATCTCCGCGCGGCGGTTGTCCATGTCGTCTTCCGGTCCGATGCAGACCGTGTCGACGTTCCGTTGCGACCCGACGACGTGTTCCATCGCGGAGCGCAGTTCTTCCGCGAGGCGGCCGTGGGTGACGAGAACCATGCCGATCATGGCAGCGGGTCGTCGTCCCGGCGGGGGTCCTGGGAGGGAGCCCTGGTGGCGTGGAGGGTGGCATGAAGGGTGGTCATCGGGTCGTCTCAGGCCTCCTGTGCCTGAACTGGCGCGGACCGCGGGGCCGCGCCATGTGCGTTGCCGTCCCGGCGCGGAACCGGGCGGTCCTGGGCGTGATCGGCGGATGCTGTCTCGCGCGCAAGCTCGCGATGCAGGACGTGCAGCCGCCACGGTGTGTCCACGATGCCGCTGCCCCCCTCATCTGCGGTTCGGTCCCGCAGATGCGCCGCCAACTTCTCGACCAGGTAGACCGAACGATGCCGTCCGCCGGTGCACCCGATCGTAATCGTAGCGTATTTTTTGCCTTCTTGCACGAATCTCGGAACCACCAAGTCGACGAGGTCCGTGATCCGGTCGAAATATCCGGCGAAGTCGGGATCGGCCTCGACATAGCGGCCGACCGCGGCGTCCAGCCCGGTCTGCGGGCGCAATATGGGGTCGTAGTGCGGGTTTCGCAAAAAGCGCGCGTCGAATACCAGATCCGCTTCCCGTGGCAAGCCACGGGGGAACGCGAAGGACATCAGCGTGAGGACCAGCCCGGCCTCCGCGGCGCAACCGGACCCGAAATGCTGCTCCACGAGGCGGCGGAGCGTTCCGATCGGCAGGTCGGAGGTGTCGATCACGAGGTCGGCCGCGTCACGCAGCGGCGCGGTGAGGGTCTGTTCGGCGGCGATCCCGGTCACCACCGGACCGTCGGGCGCCAGCGGATGGCGGCGCCGGCTCTCGGTGTAGCGCCGCAGCAGGGTCGTCTCGTCGGCGCAGGCATAGACCAGGTCCGGCTGCAGCCCCGGCGTGGCGCGCAGCCGTGCCAGGCTCGCCAGCACGTCCGCCGCGTCGAAGCCGCGGCTGCGCGCATCGATGCCGATCGCCATGTTGCGGTCCGAGCGCCTGACCGTCTCCTCGAGGAGGGTGAGCGGGAGGTTGTCGATCGCGTCGTAGCCCAGGTCTTCCAGGGCCCGCAGCGTGCTCGCCTTGCCGGCGCCCGACAGGCCGGTCACCAGCACGACGCGGCGTTTCGGCCCCTCGGCGGATGCGGTCGCGGCCGTCATGCGGCGAAGGCCCCGGCGACCTGCGCCACGCGCCCGGTCGCGCAATCGAGGGCGAGCGCCACGCGCTCCGGCGCGCTGGGGGCCGCGGGATCGAGATGGACGAGCGGCAGGCCGAATACGGCGTCGGCTTCCGGCGCCGGCAGCCGGTCGGGACGCCCGTCGAGCATGGCGACCAGGCGGAGCCGCGCCGGGTAGGTGGCCGGCAGGCGGAGGATCCCCAGCCCGCGGACCTCCAGGAGCCCGGCCAGCGACTCCGGAGGGCTTGCCATGCCGTCCGCGACGTCGACCTGATCGTCCGCCACCAGGGAAAAGCCGCGCGCCAGCAGCCGCACCACCAGATCGGATTTCCCCGATCCGGGTGCCCCGAGGATCAGCACCGCGTCGCTGCCCCTGCTGGCGCAGCTCCCGTGCACTCGTCTCCGGTCGTGCATGCGGCGGCACTGTGGCCGCAAGCTTAAAAGAATGAAAGCACCCTATGGTTGCGGTCGGCGCCGAGGGGGCGGCGGGGCGCGCCGGGGGCGGGACCGCTGCTTGCCCCGGATCGGCCCGCGTGCCAGCTTCCGGGCCCTCATGACAGACCGATCCGCCATCGCCGCCGCTGCTGTCCGACTCCGCGGTCATGTTCGGCACACGCCCCTCCTGCGCCTGGAGGGACGGGAGTTCGAAACGCCCTGTCCCGTGGCGCTCAAGCTGGAATTGTTGCAGCACGCAGGCAGCTTCAAGCCGCGGGGGGCCTTCAACCGATTGCTGTCGGCGCACATTCCGGACAGCGGTGTGATCGCCGCCTCGGGGGGCAATCACGGTGCCGCGGTCGCCCATGCCGCCCGCGCCCTCGGCGTCACCGCGGAGATCTTCGTTCCTGCCCTGACGCCGGCGGCCAAGGTGGCGCGGATCGCGAGCTACGGGGCGCGGGTCGTGCAGGGGGGCGAGACCTATGCGGAGGCGCTCGCCGCGTCCCGCGAGCGGCAGGCGGAAACGGGTGCGCTGGAGGTGCATGCCTACGACCACCCGGATGTGCTCGCCGGGCAGGGAACCGTGGCGCGCGAGTTCGAGCTGGACGCGCCGGACCTGACGCATGTGCTGGTCGCAACCGGGGGTGGCGGGCTGATCGGCGGCATGGCCGCCTGGTATGCGGGCAGTGTGAAGGTCGTCAGCGTGGAGCCGGAAGGCTGCCCCACCCTCCATACCGCCCTGCGCGTCGGCCACCCGGTCGAGGCGCCGGTCGGTGGCCTCGCCGCCGACAGCCTGGGGGCGCGGCAGGTCGGCGCGCTGATGTTCCCGGTCGCGCAATCCCACGTGGCCGAGTCCGTGCTGGTCGCCGACGAGGCCATCGTGGCGGCCCAACGCGTGCTCTGGGACCGGTTCCGGCTGATCGCCGAACCGGGCGGCGCGACGGCGCTGGCCGCCCTGCTGTCCGGCCGCTTCATTCCTCCCGCCGGCGCGCAGGTCGGCGTGCTGGTCTGCGGCGGCAACACCGATCCTGCGAAGGTGACGTCATGAGCGATCTGGTCCTGTGCGCGGTCGACGCCCGCGGCGTCGCCACGGTCACGCTGAACCGGCCCGAGGTCGGCAACGCCTACAACGATGCGTTGCTGGACGCGCTGATCGCCGGGCTCGAACGCCTCGCGGCCGACCCGGCGGTGCGCTGCCTGGTGATCCGCGGCGCCGGCAAGCACTTCCAGGCGGGCGCCGACATCAACTGGCTGAACGAGGCCACCGACTATCCGCCGGAGCGCAACTTCGCCGCGTCGCTCGCAACGACGCGGGCGATGACGCTGCTGAACGAGTTTCCGAAGCCCACCATCGCGATCGTCCACGGCGCCTGCTTCGGCGGCGGCTGCGGGATCGTGTGCTGCGTGGATGTCGCGCTGGCGACGCCGGCGGCGCAGTTCGGCATCACCGAGATCCGGGTGGGCGTCTCGCCGACGCCGATCTCGACCCACATGGTGAACGCGATCGGGCTGCGGAACACGCGCCGGTATGCGTTGACCGGGGAGCGCTTCGGGGCCGAGGACGCGGCGCGGGTCGGCCTGGTGCATGAGGTCGTGCCGGCGGACGCCATCGAGGCCAAGCTCGCCGAGGTGCTGGATGCGATCTTCCTGGGCGGACCGGAGGCGATCGCGATGACCAAGCGCAGCTTCCTGGGCGCCAACGGGCTCACGCTGGACGAGCGGCAGATGACGCTGCTCGCGCATGAGGGGTGGACGCAGCGGGCCTCGGCCGAGGGGCACGAGGGCACGGCGGCCTTTCGCGAGAAGCGCAAGCCGTCCTGGTATCGCCCGCCCTCCGCGTGAGCGGATCGGTCGGCACCGCCCGCGGATGGGGCTGAACCCGGCCTCGCCGCTGGCGCGGCTGATGGCGGCGCCGATGCGGGCAGGGACGGTTACGTGGATCGGCGTGCGGCCGGACCGGCGGGTCGCGCCGGTGCCGGTGGGGATGGTGTCGGCGGACCCGGAGACCGGGCTCGAGGGCGACCACTACCGCAGTCGTGGGCAGCGCACCCGGCAGGTCACGCTGGTGCAGGCGGAGCACCTGGCCGTCATCGCCTCGTTTCTCGGGATCCCCGAGGTGGCGCCCGCGCATCTGCGCCGCAACCTCGTGGTGGGCGGCGTGAACCTGCTGGCGCTGGTGGGGCGGCGCTTTCGCGTCGGCACGGCGGTGCTGGAGGGCACCGGCGCCTGCCATCCCTGCTCCCGCATGGAGGAGGCGTTCGGTCCGGGCGGCTACAACGCGGTGCGCGGCCACGGTGGGATCACCGCGCGGATCGTGCAGGCCGGCGTGATCCGCGTGGGGGATGCGGTGGTCGCGGACGACGCGGGGGCGTAGCGGCCGGCTGGGTCCCCCCGTGTCATGGCCGCCCGTGTCCCCCCGGTGTCATGGCCGCCGCAGGGCGGCCATCCACGCGTTCCCGTGCGGCACGAAGCCGTGGATGGCCGGCACGAGGCCGGCCATGACACCGGGGGCGGCACAAGGCCGGCCATGACACCGGGGGCGGCACGAGCCCGGCCATGACACGGGGGGCGGCACGAGGCCGGCCATGACACGGGGGCGGCACGAGGCCGGCCCCGACGCAGGGGGGCGACGCGCCTCAGCTCTTCCCGGCGTAGCTCTTCGCCATCCCCTCGGCCGGTTCGGCCTGGGGGCCGAAGGGCATGATCGGATAGCGCAGCCCGGCCTTGGCCAGCCCCTGCAAGCCGATCACCGCCCGTTGCAGGTCGGCCGGCGCGCAGGCCATCAGCATCTCGTCGTCCGCCACCCCGCCGTAACGGCGCTCCGCGAAGCACGGGATCGACAGGCTCACCTCCCGCGTCTTCAGCGCATGGCCCCAGCTGTCCGCGCAGGCGCTCTCGCCGGTGATCGAGAAATCGTAGCGGCGGTAGTTCCGCCACTGCAGCCCGTTGATGAACAGGATCATCTGCGCCGGATTGCCGTAGAACAGGCACACGTCGGGCGGATCCAGCCGCGCGCTGCGCAGCGGTGAGATCGCAAGCCCCGCATATTTCGGCTCCACCCGCGGCATCTGCGCCTGGTGCGCCGCCGCGGCCTCCCGGTTCTCGAACCACACCCCCTCCATCTTGCGGCCCGAGGTGTAGATGTCGCCCGGACTGTCGAGGCCGATCACGCTCGAGCAGGAGGAGAAGGCCGGAACGTTCTCCGTCGTGATCCCCAGCGTGAAGCCTGCCATGCGCGACTGCGTCACGAGCTGGCACGTCGAGAACGTCTTGCCCTTCGCCGGACGGCGCAGGCCGGGCACCGCCTCCATCGCGGCCTTGTCCTCGAACAGCTTCATGCCGATCGGCAAGGTGCGCAGTTTCAGCAGCCGATCGAGCTGTTCCGCGAGTTCCGCGACGGTCTTCGCGTCGAACGCAGGGGCTTCTGCCGCAATCGGGGCATCGTTCATCGGACGGTCTCCTTGGGACGCTTCCAGGCTTTCCGGCATCGTGCCACTACTCGACGCAAACGCGAAGCGACGGGGGAAACGCATGGATTGCCGCGCAGGGGACGCCGCCCCACCGTGAACGACGCCGCCCTTCCGCCGCCGCACCTCCAGCCGCGCCGCTCCCTGTTCCTGACGGTCGTGCCGCCGATCATCCTCCCCGTGTTCCTCTCGGCCGGGGATGGCACCGTCGTCGCGACCGCCCTGCCCGCCATCGCCGCGAGCTTCGGCGAGGTCGAGCTGCTCTCCTGGATCATCGTCGCAAACCTGATCGCGGGGACCGTCGCGGCGCCGGCCTATGGGCGGCTCGCGGATTTGTTCGGCCGCAAGCCGATGATGATCGTCGCGCTGCTGGTGTTCATGGCGGCGTCGGTGGTCTGCGCGCTCTCCCCGAATTTCTGGTGGCTGCTGGGTGGCCGGGTGCTGCAGGGTCTGGGCGGCGGCGGGTTGATGACGTTGGCCCAGGCGCTGATCGGGGAGCTGGTGCCGCCACGCGAGCGGGGCAGCTACCAGGGCTATCTCTCGGCCAACATCGTCGCCGGCACGACGGTCGGGCCGGTCGCCGGCGGGTTCATCACCCAGGTCTGGGGCTGGCACGCCGTGTTCCTCTGCTACCTGCCACTCGGCCTGCTCGCCATCCTGCTCGTCCTGCGGCTTCCGCCCACGGCGAAGCGCACCGGCCGCGCCAGCTTCGACCTGACCGGCATGGTGCTGCTGACCAGCTTCATCGTCCCGCTGCTGATCGCGGTCACCCAGCTGCAGCGACTCTCCGTCGACATGCTCCCCCGGCTCGGATTGCTGCTGGTGGTGGCGGCGGTGGTGCTGGTCGTGCTGATCCGGCAGCAGCGCCGCGCGTCCTCCCCGCTGCTGCCGCTGCCCCTGCTGCGGGAGCCGTCCTTCTGGCGGGCCGACCTGATGGGCGCCTGCTCCGGCGCCTCGCTGGTCGCGATGATGACCTTCCTGCCGATCTACTTCCAGGTCGTGACCGGCGCCTCGCCCGCCGAAACCGGACTGCTGCTGATCCCGCTGACCGGCGCCGTGAGCTCCGGCGCGGTGGTCACCGGATGGCTGATCTCGCGCACCGGCCGGACCGCGATCTTCCCGAGTGTCGGGCTGATGGTGACGGGCGTGAGCCTGATCGGTTTGGCGCTCTGGGGACCGTCCCTGAGCCGCGGCGCGCTGTCCTGGGTGCTCGCGATCGGCGGATTGTGCCAGGGCACATCGATGATCACGGCGCAGATCACCGCGCAGGCCGTGGGCGGCACGCGCCATCTCGGCGCCGCGGCGGCCTCCGTCCAGCTCTCCCGCTCCCTGGGCTCCGCGTTCGGCGCGGCGGCGGCGGGGGCGGTGCTGTTCGGGCTGCTGTCGGCGATGGATCAGGAGACGGCGACGCTGTTCCTGGACATGGTGAAGCGCGGCCCGTCGGTCCTGGCGAGCCTGCCGCCGCAGCGCCAGGCGCTCGTGCAGGCGGAGATCGGGGATGCGTTCCGCGGCGTGTTCCTGCTGGTCGCGTGCTTCTCCGGCACGATCGTGTTCGCGGCGTCGACCCTGCCGCTGCGACGGCTGTAGCGGGCCACACGTCGGGGCCGAACGTGCCGGCGGGGTCCCGAGGGACGACGCTCCGGAAGGAGCGGATCAGGGCGCGCGGTCGCGCAGCCGCAGCACGGCGTCGATCACCGGCTGGGGCGTCTCGCGCGGCAGGAAATGGCCGGCCACCGGCACCACCTGCCGCTCATAAGGGCCCGTGAAGTGCCGCGCCGCGGTTTCGGATTGGGCGGCCGGACCGACCCCGTCCTCCGCGCCGTGCAGGACGATGCTGGGGGTCGCGATCACGGGCTGGGCGGCGAGCCGCGCCTCGAGCGCATCGAGGACCGGATCGCCTGCCGCCTGGCCATAGCGGTGGCGATAAGACTGGAGGGTGACGTCGACGAAGTCCGGATTGTCGAAGCTCTCGGCCGTCGCATCGAAGGTCGCGTCGTCGAACGCCCAGTTGGGCGACCAGAGCCGCCACAGCAGGCGGCACAGCGCGCGCCGGTTCTGCTGCAGGCCCGCGCGGCCACGGTCGGTGTGGAAATACCATTGATACCAGTAGCGGTGTTCCTGCGCCGGGTCGGCCGGGTGGTGCGCGGCGGGGATGTTCTGGATGTTGTAGCCGGTGATGGACACGAGGCCCCGCGTCCGCTCCGGCCAGAGGGCGCTGGCGACGCAGGCGGCGCGGCCGCCCCAGTCGTAACCGGCCAGGATCGCCGGCGGCAGGGCCAGCACGCTCATGAAGTCGTGCAGGTCGGCGCCGAGTGCCGCCTGCTGGCCGGAACGGGGGGTGGCGGGGTCGAGGAAGCGGGTCGGCCCGAACCCGCGCAGCCACGGGACCAGCACGCGGCAGCCTGCCTCGGCCAGGGCGGGCGCGACGCCATCCCAGTCATGCACGTCCGACGGCCAGCCGTGCAGCAGGACCACCGGCACCCCGTCCGGCGGGCCGGATTCGAGATAGGCGATCTCCAGCGCGTGCGTGCGGATCGTCTTGTGCATGGGCGGCCTCAATGCGTGGCAGCGAGCGCCGCGAGAGTGAAGCTGAACAGCCGGTCCTTGCCCAGCAGGAAGACGCGCCCGCCACGGGGGAACAGGCGGGCGATCGCGCGGTCCCGCACGTCCAGCCCGCCGGTATAGGCGCCGAAGGCCGGCATCATGAGGCGGCGGTCGCCGACGACGAAGCAGGGGCGGCTCACCGATCCGCCACGTGCCGGAACCGCCGCCTTCGGGTGATGGTGGCCGACGATCTCCCCGGGATCGGCCGCCATGATCGCCTGGTGGCGGAAGAGCAGCGGGGTGGTGACGAATTCCTCCACCCACTCGCCGCCGACGCCGGCGGGCGGCGTGGGGTCGTGGTTGCCCTGCACCCAGATGAAGCGATGCGCCTCCGTCATCGCGTTCAGCCGGCGGAGTTCTGCGTGCGGCAGGCGCGCGGCCCCCTGCGCGTCGTGGAACGAGTCCCCCAGCGCGACGACGATCCGCGGCTGCCAGCGGCGCAGCAGGTTGGCGAGCCGGTCGAGCGTGGCCTGCGTGTCCCAGGGCGGCAGCAGCATGCCCCGTCGCGCGAAGGCGGTGCCCTTCTCGAGGTGCAGGTCGGAGACGACGAGCAGGCCGGTCGCCGGCCAGAAGAGCGCGCCGGCGGGGTCGAGCATGAGGCGCTCGCCGGCGAGGTGGATGGGGGCGGGGGTCATGTGGGGGCTATAGAGAACGAAGCGTGATCAGGGAAGCAGGTATGCGTCTGGCCTGGCGATTGGGCAGGGCGTCCCGATCAGGGTGAGCCGACGCTCTGCCTCAACAGATCGGCGTAAAGCCCGATCAGGCGCGCCGTCATCGGGCCCGGTACGGCGCCGAGGCCGCGGCCGTCGATCATGCGGACCGGCGTCACGCCCCCGAACGTGCCGGTGACGAAGGCCTCCTCCGCTCCGTACACGTCGAGCAAGGTGAAGTTGTCGCGCCGGAGCGGCACGCCGTGCTGCTCACAGATCGCGATGATCTTCGCCCGCGTGATGCCATTGAAACAGGTCCGCCCCGTCGAGGTGCAGACCACTCCATCTCGGACGAAGAAGAAGTTGGTCGCGTTGCAGCTCGCTACGAAACCGGCATCGTCGAGCATCAGCGCCTCGTCCGCGCCGGCCTTGTAGGCCTGGATCAGCGCCGTGATCAGGTTCAGCCGGCTGTGCGAGTTGAGCCGCATGTCGAACTGGTCGGGCCGCGTGCAGCGCACCGTAGAGGTCAGCAGCGCCAGCCCGGTGGTGGCCAGGCCGGGTGCGGGCACCTTGTGCTCCGCCACGATCACCACCGTCGCTCCCCCGGTCGTCGTGCGCGGATCCTGGCTTGGCGTCCGCTTCACGCCGCGCGTCACCATCAGCCGCAAGTGCACGCCGTCATGCATGCGGTTCGCCCGCATGGTCTCGTCGAGCGCTGCCCGCAATCCGGCGCGGTCCAGGCCGATATCGAGGTCGATCGCGCGCGCGCCGGCGAACAGGCGATCGAGATGCTCGTCGAGGAAGAGCAACGTTCCCTGCTGCAGGCGCAGCCCCTCCCACACGCCGTCGCCCGCGATGAAGCCGCCGTCGAACACCGACACCACCGCCTGGTCGCGCGGCACGAGCCGGCCGTTCACCCACACCAGCACGTCCGCATTGCGAGGGTCCTCGGCGATGTCCTGGCTGCCCGCCATGGCCTTGCTCCTCTCCGTAGCCGGCTGCACCGTGCCCAGCCGAACCGGCGGGATCAATCGGGCACGGCGAGAATCCGCACCAGCGACCCGCCATCGGGAAGGTCGCGGTCGAGGAATCGGGGGTCGATGCCCAGGCCCGGCTCCGTCCCGAGTCGCAGCACGCCGTCATGGAGCAGGCTCATCGCCGGCGGCAGACACGCGTGCAGATGGTCGTGGAACATGTGGAACTCCGCGGACCGCACGCCGGGGAGGGTGGCGAGATGCAGGCACGTCGCCTGCAGCACGGCCGTCGCATGGCATTGCAGGGTCACCGGCACACCGCGTGCCCGCGCCTGCGCAATCAATGCGAGCGCCTGCGTGATCCCCCCGGCCAGCGCCGGGTTGAACTGCAGCCACCCCACGGCGCCGCGGTCCAGCAGCGTGCGAAAGGCGTGCGGCCGGAACTCCGCCTCCTGGGCGACGACATCAAGGATGCCAAGCCGCTGCAGCGCCGTCATCCCGTCCAGATCATGCGCGGGCAGCGGTGCCTGGATGGCGCGCACGCCGCAGGCATGCAGGGCGGCGAACCACTCCGGCGCGGCCGCGGGTGTGAGGGAGCCCACGGCATCAACGATGATCTCTGCGTCCGGCCCCAAGGCCCGACGCACGGCGCGCACGCGGTCCAGGTCGGCCGCGAGTCCGAGGGCGCCGATCTTCATCTTGAATGCCGTGAAGCCTCGCCGCGCATAGGACGCCATCTCGTCGGCAAGCGCGGCGTCGTCCTTGCCGTCGCCATACAGTCCGCCGCTGGCATAGACCTGCGCCGTATCCCGTGTCCCCAGCACTGCGCGCAGCGGAGCACCCATGCGCCGCGCCCGAAGGTCCCAGAGCGCCACGTCGATGGCGCTGGCGATGGCGGCCCTGGTCCAGGCCGTCGGGCCTGCCGCTTGCCACGTCGCACGATGAATCCCCTCGATGTCGTCTGCATCGCGGCCGAGGAGCTGGGAAACCAGCGGGGGTGCCGCGGCGAACAGGTCCGACATCCGGGTCTGATCCGACCACGCCTCGCCGATGCCCACCGCTCCGTCGCTCGCGGTGATCCGCAGCAGGGGGGCGCGGCGTTCGTCCCAGCGCGAGACGGGGTTCCAGGAGCGCCCGTCCAGCGCGCGCCGGTACTCGAACAGTTCGACCCGCGCGACACGGGCCGCAACCGCCTTGACGCTGCGGGAACCGCCACTCCATGTTTCGCCACCCATCCTGCGACAACGAGGCCAGATGACCGAGAACGTCAAGCACCGTCGGACCGCGCTCGGTCTTGGCCTCGCAAGTGTCGCGGGCCTTGCCGCCAGCGGAGCTCGCGCCGACACGCCCGCCTCTACCTGGGACCGCATTCGCAGCACCGGTGAGGTTCGCATCGGGATCGCTCCGGGCGAGCCGTGGTTCTACAAGGACGTCGTGAACGGTACCTGGGGCGGGATCGGCTACCTTGCCGGAGAGGCGATCGCGCGCGATCTGAACGTCAAGCTGGTTCCGGTCGAAACCACCTGGGCCAATGCGGTTGCCGGGCTGCAGGCAGGGCAGTTCGACGTCATGTTCGTGCTGGACGCGACGCCGCAACGTGCGCTTGCGGTGGACTTCCCGGTGCAGCCATTCTTCTACTACGCGCAGGGCGTGCTGGTGCGGGATGGCGTGACGGCACGGAGCTGGGCCGATCTCGACAAGCCGGACGTGACGATCGGCGTTGCCCTTGGGACGGCCCCGGACCGGGACGTGACCGCGCGCCTGAAGAATGCGGTGATCAAGCGTTTTCCGTCGCTGGATGCGGCGACTCTCGCGTTCCAGGCCGGCCAATTGACGGCCTTGTGCTTCTATCATCCGGCGCTGGTGCTGATGCAGAAGAAGACGCAGAGCGGCCAGGTAATCCTGCCCACGCCCATCCGTTATTCGGCGACCTCGGCCGGCGTGCGCCGCGAGGCGGACAAGACCTGGCGTGACTGGTTGGGTACGACGCTCGATTTCTACTACACGACCGGAAAGACGGAGCAGATGTACGAGACGTATCTGGCGTCGCGTGACATCGATCCCAGCAAGGCCCCGCCGCTCGTACGGGAAGCGTGGACCCAGAAGTCCTGACGCCGGATTGCGTATCGTGCCCGCACCGTCATCCGTGTCATGGTCGCCGAAGGGCGACCATCCATCATTCTTCGCTGCGGCCAGGGTAAAAGTCGTGGATGGCCGGCCTTCGCCGGCCATGACTCGGGGGCTCCGCCTAGTCGAGCCACCGGAATCGCTCCAGGTCGAAGCGGTTCCTGGCGTCGAATTCGATTCCTTCCTGTTCCAGCAATTTCTGCTGGAGGCGGTCGCTGCCGTTGCGCGACAGCGTCCAGGACACTTCCCCTTTGGCATTGACGACCCGATGCCATGGCACGTCGCTGGCCGGATCGAGGTGCTGGAGCACCTGGCCGACGAGGCGGGCGCGCCGCGGCAGGCCGGCCTTCGCGGCGACCTGGCCATAGGTGGCCACCCAACCCTTCGGGATGCGGCGGATCACCGCGCAGATCGCCGCAACGGCCGCATCACCCTGCGGCATGGCGCCCTGGATCGGCTGGGCTTTCGATGCCTGTTTGCGCCCGATGGCCATCGTCAGAACCGAAGCATGCCCTGGGTTTCCTTCCGTCGGGCGACGTTCCGACGATGGATCGTCTTCACCCCCGACCGGTCCGGCGTTCCGCGGTGCGGCGGCTCCGCCTCGCCCGTCGCTTCGGCGATGATCGCCTCCGCCTCGGCCAGCAGCTTCTCCTCGTCCTCGCCGGCGCGCACGCTCTCCCGCCCGATCTCCAGCAGCACGGGCACTGCCAGCGGGGACACGCGCGAGAGCGCCATGTGCACGATCCGTCCTTTCACCCGCGCCAGCATGCCCGCGATGCGGCCCACGTCGATCAGCCCGCCCGCGGCATCGGCTCGTGTCGCGCGAAGCAGGATGTGGTCCGGCTGGTGGCGGCGCAGCACGTCGTAGATCAGGTCCGAGTTCACCGTCACCTGCCGGCGGCTCTTCTCCGCGCCCGGATGGTGCCGCTCGATCAAGCCCGCGATCACCGCCACGTTGCGGAAGGTGCGCTTGAGCATGGAGCTCTCGGCGAGCCAATCCTCCAGGTCGTCGCCCAGCATGTCCTGGTCGAACAGCGACGCGATGTCGGTCGGCTGGTGCGCCGACCACACGCCCAGCACGTAGTCGGTCGCGACGAAGCCCAAAGGTGCCATGCCGGCACGCTGCATGCGCCGGGTCAGCAGCATGCCCAGCGTCTGGTGGGCGTTGCGGCCTTCGAAGCAGTACGCGACGAGATACCAGCGGTCGCCGCGCGGGAACGTCTCCACCAGCAGGTCGGCGCGTCCCGGCATGCGTGACGATTTCCGTTGCAGATGCAACCATTCCTGCACCGGCTCCGGGAACAGGTCCCAGCGGCGCGGATCCTGCAGCAGCGCGCGCACGCGGTCGGCGAGGTTGGTGCTCAGCGGCAGGCGGCCCCCCTCATAGGCCGGCACCATCGGCTCGCCGCTGCCGCCCTCGGCGCATTCCACCGCGGTCGCGTTCAGGCGCAGGAAGGTCAGCAGGCGGCCGGCGAAATTGAACGTGTCGCCGGGGCGCAGCAGGTTGACGAAATACTCCTCGACCTCGCCCAGCACGGGGCCGAAGCGCTTCTTGCCGACCAGCCGCACCTTCAGCAGCGGCGCCTCGACGATCGTGCCGATGTTCATCCGATGCTGCGCGGCGATGCGAGCGCTGCGGACATGCATGCGGCCCTCGCTGTCGCGGAACAGCTTGCGCCACCGCTCATAGGCGGCGAGCGCGTAGCCGCCATCCTCCACGAAGCGCAGCACGTCGTCGAAATCCCGCCGCGACAGCGCCGCGTACGGCGCGGCGCGCGTCACCTCGGCATAGACGTCGTCCGGATGGAACGGCGCGCTGCAGGCAAGCCCCAGCAGGTGCTGCGCCAGCACGTCGAGCCCGCCGGGACGCGGCGGATCGCCGTCGAGCTCCCGCGCGGCGACGCCCAGCATGGCGGCCTCGCATTCCAGCACCTCGAACCGGTTGGCGGGCACCAGGACCGCGCGCGACGCTTCGTCCATCCGGTGGTTGGCGCGGCCCACGCGCTGCAGCAGGCGGGAGATGCCCTTGGGCGCGCCCACCTGGATCACCTGGTCCACCCCGCCCCAGTCGATCCCGAGATCCAGCGAGGAGGTCGCGACCACGGCACGCAGCTTGCCCTCGGCCATCGCCGCTTCCACCCGGCGGCGCTGCTCCACCTCCAGCGAGCCGTGGTGCAGCGCGATCGGCAGCGTCGTGTCGTTCAGCTTCCACAGCGCCTGGAACATCAGCTCCGCCTGCGCGCGGGTGTTGACGAACACGATCGTCAGGCCGGCGTCGCGGATGCGCGCCATCACCTCGGGTGCGGCTTCCAGCCCCATATGGCCCGACCAAGACAGCCGGCCGGCGGGCAGCGTCATCGCGAGGCTGGGTGGCGCGCCGTCCCGCACCTCGATCCGGCGGTCGGCGCCGACATAGGCGGCGATCGCGTCCGGATGCGCGACCGTGGCCGACAGCCCGATGCGCCGCAGCCCCGGCGCGAGCGTGCCGAGCCGCGCCACGCCAAGCGCGAGCTGGTCGCCGCGCTTCGTGCCGGCGAGGGCATGGACCTCGTCCATCACCACGCATTGGAGCGAGCGGAAGAAGACCGGCGCGTCGGGCAGGGACAGCAGCACGGCGAGGCTCTCGGGCGTGGTCAGCAGCAGGTTCGGCGGTTCCTGCTTCTGCCGCGCGCGGCGATTGGCCGGCGTGTCGCCGGTGCGCGTCTCGATGGTGACGGGCAGGCCCATCTCGTCCACCGGCCGCATCAGGTTGCGGGCGATGTCGGTCGCGAGCGCCTTCAGCGGGCTGAGATACAGCGTGTGCAATCCCTCCCGCGGCGCTTGCGCCAGGGCGACGAGGCTGGGGAGGAACCCGGCCAGCGTCTTGCCCCCGCCGGTAGGCGCGATCAGCAGCGCGCTCTCGCCCGCCTGGGCGGCCTGCAGCATGGCAAGCTGGTGCGACCGCGGGACCCAGCCCTGGCGCGCGAACCAGCCGGCAAAGGGTTCCGGGAATGTTCCGTCCACCCCGGCACATAAGCACGGGCGCGGGTGGGCGCGCCAGACGGATTGCCGGGGCGGATCCGATCCCGGCCCGGGTCGCCGCGATCCGTCCCCGTCCGTCCGGGACACAAACCCGTTACGCCGCCGCAGCCTGTTCGACCTGTGATCGAGGCTTTGATCTGGATCAAAGGGGCCGGCTGATCGTCGCGACCAAGGTGGCCCGCGCCGGCGCACCGATGCCGCGCGTCATCCGTCACGAGGCTTTCAGCATGGACATCACACGCACGATGCACGCTCTGTCCCTGGACGCGTCATGGGCGACCCTCACCAACGCACCCTTCACCCTGATCACCGATCCCGACCGCCTCGGCCTTCTGCTGGTCTGGGCGACGGTCGTCTTCGCCGCCATCGTGACCTGGTGGCAGGCCGGCCGGCCCCGCGGCTTCCTGCGGCATTGCCTGCCGCCGGGCACGCTCTCCCATCCTTCGGCGCGCGCGGACGTCCTGTTCTGGCTCTCCCGCCGCCTGTTCATGCCGCTGCTGGTCGTGCCACTCGGCCTGTCCACGGTCGCGGCGGGCTACGCCGCCCATTCGGTGCTGACGCTGCTGTTCGGGCCGTCGCACCATCCCGGACCGGCGGGCGTGCCGCTGCTGGTGGCGTTCACGCTGTCCATGGTGCTGGCCTACGACCTTTCCTATTACATCTACCATTACCTGTGCCATCGCGTGCCCCTGCTGTGGGAACTGCACAAGGTCCATCACTCGGCCGAGGTCATGGTCGGTGTGACCAAGGATCGCGTGCATCCGCTGGATGAGATCCTCAATCGCTGGTGGAACGGCCTGATCCCCGGCGTCACTTACGGGATCTGGCTGTTCTTCGCGCTCGATCCGGTGGAGCTCACGGTGTTCGGCCTGAGCGCCTACATGCTGCGCGCCCTGCTGATGATGGACGTGGTGCGGCACACGCACCTGGAGATGTCGTACGGTCCCTGGCTCAACCGTGTGTTCCTCTGCCCGTACTGGCACCAGCTGCATCACAGCATCGAGCCACGTCATTACAATCGGAACTACGGGTTGCTGCTGTCCGTCTGGGACCGCCTGTTCGGCACGCTCGCGATACCCCAGCCGAACGAGCACTTCACCTTCGGCCTGGCGGACGAGGAACATGTCGAATACCGCTCGCTGGCGCGGCTGCATCTCGTCCCGCTGCGCAAGATCTGGGGGCTGACCCGCGCGTGGCTGCAGGACCGCAGCGCGATCCGGATACGGCGGCACGACGTGTCCGCGGCTCTCCTGGCGAAGGAGCAGCCCTGACCGGATCGCGGCTGCGGCCCGTCGAACATTCCCCATCGTTTGTTGCAGTGGAGACGACCATGTCCACGACGACCGACATCGCGATCATCGGTGCCGGACCCTACGGGCTATCGCTGGCCGCACATCTGGCCGGCACCGGCCTGGACGTCCGGGTGTTCGGGCAGCCGATGCAGTTCTGGCGCGACAGCATGCCGACAGGGATGGTGCTGAAGTCGGAAGGCTTCGCCTCGAACCTCTGGCACCCGGATGGCGCGCTCGAGCTGCGCGATTTCTGCCGGTCCCAGGGCTTGCCCTACCAGCATTCCGGCCTGCCGGTTCCGTTGGAGACGTTCTGGCGCTACGGATTGGCGTTCCAGCGGCGCTTCGTGCCGGACCTCGATACGCGCAGCGTCACGCGGCTCGATCACGAGGGCGGCAGGTTCGTGCTGCGGTTCGACACGGGCCAGCAGGTCGTGGCGCGCCGGGTGGTGCTCGCCGTGGGCATCGGGTTCTTCTCCCATTTGCCGTGCGACCTGGACGCGATCGTCGGCCCGCTCTGCGGCCACAGCACCCGGTATCGCGATCTCGACCGGTTCGCGGGGAAGGAGGTGCTGGTCATCGGCGGCGGCGCCTCCGGGGTGGAGATGGCGGCGCTGATCAGCCAGGCCGGCGGCCGCGCCACGGTCGCCGCGCGGCACGACCGGATCGGCTTCTGCGGCGCCCCGGCGCCACGCGGCCTGCTGGAGCGGATCCGCGCCCCGGAATCCGGGCTGGGAACCGGGTGGCGCTCCTGGGCCTGCGTGACGGCGCCCATGCTGTTCCACCACATGCCGCGCGACTTCCGCCACATGATCGTCCGCCGGCACCTCGGCCCCGCGCCGGGATGGACGGCCCGGGCCGAGATCGAGCGCAACGTGACGGTCATCCTGCGCGCGGACCTCGTCGGCTCCCGGTTCTGCGAGGGCAGGCCGGCCGTGACGTTCCGGATCGGCGGGGCGGAGACGCGGACGGTCACGGCCGATCACGTGATCGCGGCGACCGGCTTTCGGGCGGACCTCGGGCGGCTGATCTTCGTGAGCCCACGGCTCCGCGATGCGATCAGCTGCGAGGGGCCCACCCCGGTCCTGTCACGCGTCTTCGAAACCTCCGTGCCGGGGCTGTTCATGATCGGCCCGATCGCGGCGAACAGTTTCGGCCCGCTCCTGCGCTTCGCCTATGGCGCGGGCTTCGCAGCGCGGCGACTGTCCCGCCACCTCGCGCGCGGCAGCCTTCGCCGACCGGCCTCGGCGGAGCCCGAACTCGCGCTGGCCTGACCCGCGCGGTCGGCGCGGCCGGTGCCCGCTGCGCCGGCCTGCCGGCCGCGCTATCATGCGCCGCGTGCCCGATCCCCGAGACCGACCCGATGCGATCCACCTCGCCCGCGATCCCGCGACGGGCGTGGAGACCATTCGCGCCCGCTTCGTGGGTCATGCCTACGACCTGCATCGCCACGACGAATGGCTGGTCGGCGTCACCGATCGGGGCGTGCAGGATTTCCTCTGCCGCGGCGTTCGGCGGCGCAGCACGCCCGGCCGGGTGATCCTGATGGAGCCGCAGGAGGCGCATGACGGACAGGCCGGCGCCGCCGGCGGGTTCGCCTACCGCATGCTGTACCTGCCGCAGCCCTGGCTGCGGGACGCGCTGCCCGGCCGTCCCGGCCTGCCTGGGTTCCGGGAAAGCCTGACCGACGATCCGCCGCTGGCAACCGCCATCCGGCGCGCCTGGGCCTCGATCGCGCGGCCCGCGCCACGGCTGGTGCGCGACGCCGCCCTGCAGGACCTGGCCGCGCGGATCGGGATGCAGTCCGGCGTCGTTGAACCCGTCCTGCGGCAAGGGCGCGACCAGCGCATCGCGCGGCGTGCGCGGGACTGCCTGCATGAGACCTGGGCCGAGGAGATCGGCGCCGATGCGCTGGCCCGCGCGGCCGGGGCGGCGGACCGATTCCAGCTCGCGCGCGCCTTCCGCGCCGCCTACGGATCGGCGCCCCACGCCTATCTCGTGCAGCTCCGGCTGGTGCGGGCCCGCGCCCTTCTGGCCGGGGGCGAGGGTCCGGCCGCGGTCGCCGCCGCCTGCGGCTTCGCCGACCAGAGCCATCTCGGCCGCTGGTTCCGCCGCGCCTATGGCGTGACCCCCGGCGCCTACCGCGCCTGCTGCACGGGCGTTCCAGACACCACACCGCCACCGCGCTGAACTCCCCCGGGACAGCGGGAGGCGAGGCATGTTCGACACGAAGGTGGCGGTCCTGGTGCAGGAGGACTTGGCGGTCTGGCAGAAGCTGAACGTGACGGCGTTCCTGGCCAGCGGAATCGCGGGCGCGGCGCCGGACGCGATGGGCGAACCCTATCTCGACGCCGCCGGCCGGGGTTACGCGCGCCTGCTGGGCCAGCCGATCCTGGTCTTCGCCGCCGATGCGAGCCAGTTGCTGCGGGCGTGGCGAACCGGTCTGGAGCGCGGGCTGACGCAGGCGGTCTACGTGCGGGCGATGTTCTCGACCGGGCACGACGCCGCGAACCGCGCGGCCTTCGCGGCGGAGCCGGCCGATGCGCCGGATCTCGTCGGCATCGCCCTGCGCGGGCCGAAGAAGGATGTGGACCGGGCCACCAAGGGGGCGCGGCTGCATTCATAGGGCGCGCCACCTCCCCTTGAGCGGCGGCGACCGGCTCAGACCGCGACGGGGAGCCAAAGGCGCACCGTCGTGCCCCGGTTCGGCGCGCTCTCGATCAGCAGGTTGCCGCCGCTCTGTTCGGCGAACCCCTTGGCCATCGACAGGCCGAGGCCGGCGCCCTTGTCGATCGGCTTGGTCGTGAAGAACGGTTCGACCGCCCGCGCCAGCGTCGCCGCATCCATGCCCGAGCCGGTATCCGTGATCCGCAGGCAGACATAGCGCCCGAGGGAAAGCGGGACCGGCGCGGGCATGCCCTCCAGCACGTGGTCCAGCGTCGCGGCGATCTCCAGCCGTCCGCCATCCGGCATCGCGTCACGGCCGTTGCTCGCAAGGTTCACCAGCACCGTTTCCAGCTGGCCCTTGTCGGTCCGTACCGGCGGCAGGCCGTTGGTCGGTGCGATCTCCAGCGCGATGCCCGGCCCGATCGCGGGACGCAACAGGTCCGAGAGGGTCAGCAGAAGTTCCTCCACGCTCACCGACTCGACCCGCAGCCGGCCCTGGCGGCCGAAGGCGAGCAGCCGGCGCGTGACGCTGGATCCGCGCGCCACCGCCTCGGAGATCAACCCGGCCAGGCGCTTCACGGTGGCCTGGTTGCCGGGGTGACGTTCGATCAACGCGGCGCCGCCCTGGATCGCCTGCAGCACGTTGTTGATGTCGTGGGCGATGCCGGCGGCGAGCTGGCCCAAGGCCTGCAGCCGTTCGGCGCGGGCGGCGCGGACGTTGGCCTCGTCCCGCGCCTCCACTTCCCGCGCGACGCGCAGCTCCAGTTCCTGGTTCAGCCGATGCAGCTCCATCTCGCTGCGGATCAGTGCGTCGGCCAGTTCGTCGGCTTCGCGCAGGCCGGTGCGCGGAAAGGTCGGGTGCGGCGCCCGCGCGCCCGCACGCACCAGGTCCGGCACGCGGCCGAAGGCGGAGACGATGCCCTGCGCGACCGCGAGCGAGAGCAGCAGCACGAGCACCATCGCGGCCATTCCGATCATGGCGCTACGGAACAGGCCCTCATGCAGCGGGGCCAGGAAGGTCCGCTCGGGGACCGCGACCTGGATCACGAATCCGCTCTCCTCGGCGCGCGCGAAGGCGATGCGCAGGGGATCGTTGGCCCGTCCCAGCACGGTGTCGGGCAGCAGGCCTGCGTCGGCTCCGCCCGCGGCCTTCGCCACGGCCGCCGGAAGCGGCTCGCCCGTGGCGGTGGCGTCCGGCGCGGATTGTGCGACGGTCCGGCCCTGCCGATCGTGCAGCGATGCGACCGCCCCGCGCGGCAAGGCGGCTTCGGCGAGAATGGCGCGGAGCGTCGGGGCGGGGATGTTCGCGCCGAGGCCGCCGGCGGCGGGGGACGCGCCGCGCTGTGCCGATCCGCTTCTCGGCACCGGGACGATGGCGACCACGAACGGCGTGCGGGTGAAGGGGCCGACGATCAGGTCGGAGACCTGCGGCTTGCCGGTCCGGATGGCCGCGAGGGCTGCCGGAATGCCGCGCTGCGTCGCGGCCGGGATGCTGCCGTCGAGCAGGCCGGTGTCGCGCAGCAGCCGGCCCTCGGTGTCGAGCAGCCGGATCCGGATATCCGTCTTCGGCTGCAGGTCGTGGTCGGCCAAGGTCGCTCGGGCAGCCAGCATCTCGGTGGCGAAATCCCCGAGGTCCCCGCGTGAGAGGCTTGCGGAGTGTGCCAGGATGCCGAGGGCCGAGACGGTCCGGTCGAACTCTCCGTCCACCAGCCGGCCCAGGCTTCGCGCCTGTTCGACGAGCTGGCGTTCCGCCGTGGCGCGCTGCGTCCAGTATTCGTCCCACAGCGTCCACATGCCGAGCAGCAGGAGCGGGAGCGCGGCTGCGGCGACGAGCATGAGCAGGCGAACGGCCAGCGTGCCGCTGCGGGGCCGTGACGCCAGTCCCGCTGCAACATCGCTCTGCCGTGGCGCGCGCGGGGCGGCCAAGTGCTGCAGTCCTAGCGACAAGGATGCTCCGGAAGTTGGCGGCGCCATGACGCGAGGGGTGCGGTTGGGTGGTGCGCGGCCGAGTGGCGGGGCGAGATAGTTGCTGCACAAGAACGCAAATTCCCCCCTTCGTGAACACACGATCACGCGATTACCGGTGCAGAACCGAGCCGATTTCGAGTCTGATTCGAGACGGATTGCGGGCTGGGGTGGGGCGGGTGGGGTGCGCGTCGTGGGGCGGGGCGGGGTGGGATGCGGGTCGTGGCGGTGCTTGCTCTCCTCTCGTCATCGCCGGGCTTGACCCGGCGACCCCCGTGGCACGGGCGGTACGGGGGGATCCG
>Ga0209915_1001756_pt1 | contig 27881 bp, 36 predicted proteins | sample ThiBiot_750_plan_FD_183952 | JGI IMG/M metagenome (GOLD analysis project Ga0209915, IMG submission 183952) | Wastewater bioreactor microbial communities from Cape Town, South Africa - Thiocy_cont_750_plan (SPAdes) | ecosystem: Engineered > Bioreactor > Thiocyanate-remediating > Anaerobic-Aerobic... | reverse complement strand
GCTCCAGAAGCTCCAGTTGCTTATGGTCAACCGGCTCCAGAAGCTCCAGTTGCTTATGGTCAACCGGCTCCAGAAGCTCCACGAACTGCTATCCATTGCCATACAGTACCTGATCTTCCAGAACCCCTAGCTCCAGTACAAACAACCATGTTAAAATCTGCTGAATCATCATCTTATGGAAGCAGTGCCAATGCCGCTGCACAATCACTTACTAACATTATCAGATCAACTGGTTCAGGATATGGAGGTAACGCCAACTTTGCTGTTCCAGCCATGAGTCACATCGTCAAATCAGCTGGATCATCCTATGGAAATGCTGCACCAGCAACAGCTACACTCATCCGAACAACTAGCTCAGGATATGGAGGCAATGCTAACTTCGCTGTTCCAGCTATGAGCCACATCGTCAGATCAGCTGGATCATCATACGGAAATGCTGCACCAGCAACAGCTACATTAATTCGATCAACCGGTTCAGGATATGGTGGCAACGCCAACTTCGCTGTTCCAGCTATGAGCCACATCATCAAATCTGCTGATTCATCATACGGAAATGCTGCAGCAACAGCTACACTTATCCGAACAGCTGGCTCAGCTTATGGAAACGCTGAAAACTTCGCTACACCAGTTGTACCAAGCTTCATCTCAACATCACGATCGGCATTACTTGCCACACCTACTGGTCAACCATACGGTCTCCGATCAACAGGCGAATACATCGCTTATAGTGAAGAACCAGTCGATGTCAGTCATTGCGGACCACGTAATATATTTTAAATTATTCTCAAAACTTTCATGATCTATGTTTTATGTTTTGATTTTAGTTCCAGCTGTAAATCCATGCAGTACATTTGGTCCACAATACATCGAATTAAATGGTGTCGCAGATTGTTACATTCAATGTGCATTCGAACGAGCATTTATTCGACCATGCCCAACCGGTCTTATTTGGAATCCATTGATCACAGGTTGTGACTGGCCAACACAAGCTCCAGCTGCTGATGCCAGCTATGGTTCAGTATCATACGGAGCCAGTGCACCAGTTTCATCATACGGAGCTAGTGCCCCAGTTTCATCATATGGAGCTCGTGTTGCCGTTAGCGCACCAGTTGCATCATACGGAGCCAGCGCACCAGTTTTATCGTACGGAGCTAGCGCACCTGTATCATCATATGGACGAAAAAAACGTTCAGCAGAACGTAAGAAACGTTTCTTAGGCGGTTTTGGTAAACCAGTTGTTTCGGAAGTACCATTAGGTTTGTCATCATATATTTATTTTCAACTTTATTGAAATTTATTGACTTTATCTTTTTTTTCTTTAGGCCCACCAATACCAGGTCTTATTCCATTACCAGGTTTCCCAGGTCCAATCGGAATCCCGGGTCCACTCATTCCACCACCAATCTTGTATGTATATTTTCTAATAAATTAACATTTGCAACATTTTTCATTTTTAGCCCACCATTCCTTCCACCAATTGTTCCACCAATCGGACCAATTCCGTATGTTTAATCGATAAAAGTTCGTTTTTTACATTTAATTCTTATTGATATATTTAGACCACCAATTCTCCCACCACCACTTCTTCCACCACTTGGTCCATTAGTTCCACCAATCCCACCAATTGGAGCTTTTCCACCACTTCTTCCACCATTCCTTCCACCGCTTGTTCCACCACTTCCAATTCCACTTCCTGGTCCACTTCTTCCACCACTTCCAATGAGCTTACCAGCTACATTCAGTAAATTGCATTTCTTTTAAATCTCAACAAAAAAAATAATCATATCGTTTACAATAGTTCCTGGTCCACCACCCATTTTTGGCGCTCCATTCTTACCACCATTTGGCGGACCTTTCGGTCCTCTTGGTGGTCCACTTGGCCCTCTTGGCGGTCTCGGTGGTCCTCTTGGTCCTCTCGGTGGTCCTCTCGGTGGCCTTGGTGGTCTCGGCGGTATCGGTGGTCTCGGTGGTCTTGATTTCTTCGACGAACCATTCGGTGACGATTTCGGGTAAGAATACACTGATTACATTTTCTTTCGATGAATCGATAAGAGACTATGATGATTTTACTATCTGATATTTGGCTTTCTAGTTTCGGAGGTGGTTTCCCATTTGGTGATGACTTCTATGGCGGTGGTCGAGGCGATTATGACAATGATTAGTACGTAGTAAATCATTTACATAAATATAATTATTTATTATTACTTCTAGTGGTCGCAAAGGAGGTTATGGTAACAAAGGAGGCTATGGTAATAAAGGAGGTTATGGTAATAATGGCGGTTATGGCAATAATGGCGGTTATGGCAATAATGGTTATGACAATAATGGTTATGGCAATAATGGTTATGGCAATAATGGTTATGGCAATAATGGTTATGGCAATAATGGCGGTTATGGCGGCAAAGGAGGTTATTCCAAGAAAAACACCTACAAAAAGTATGCTAGAAAATGAATTGAATTAAAGAATTTCATACATATTCGTTTTTGTTTAGAAACGGTAACTTCAAATCACAAAAATACGGAGGATACGATGATGACTATTCATCATATGATGGCAGCTATTCATCCTCATATGGCGGAAACGATTATGACTATCGTCGAAAACGTGAATATGGTTTAAATGTTGAACAACAACAACAACCACGAGCCTTACTCAGTCAACCAATTCCACTTAGTCACAATCAATTACCATCATTATCATCTGGTTTAATTAGCCATCAACCATCTGTTGTTTCATCATACTCGTATGCTCCAGAAACACCAGTTGTTCCAAAATTCACTAAACGTATGTGTCTATTGAAATAATCATGCGATTATTAAACATTGTTCATCTCGTTTTTTTAGCAACATTATGTGCTGGCAAACCAAACAACACCAATCTTCCATATCCAAGTGATTTAACAAAATACATTTCATGTTTAAACGAAGAAGTCTTCGAAATTATGGATTGTCCACAAGGTCTTATCTATAACGTCGAACATGATCAATGTGAAAAAGTTAAAAATACCGAAAAAATCTGCGAACGTGAACAACCATGTTTAAATGACGGTCAATGCCATCAAACAAGCCCATCGACATTCAAATGTACATGCCGAGGAGCCTGGACAGGTGAATACTGTGAAACACCCTTATCATCATGCGCAACAAACCCATGTGGCGAAGGAAACGAATGTCATACATTGAATGCCAACGATTACAAACAAGATTATGTTTGCGTTTGCAACGGAAAGAAATCCTATGGTTTAAGCTGTGACAGAAGTACATATCAAATTCAATTGAATTTCGTTCAATGATCTCGTTTTTTTTCCGTTAATAGATACCGTTCAAAATCCATGCATTGCAGCTCCAGATGATCACGAACAATACTATCCATTTGCCTTCAGTGCTCACGCTTACGTTCAATGCAACGGTGATCTTCTCTACGTTCGACCATGTGCTGCCGGTTTATTCTGGAATCAAGAAGAAAAAATCTGCGATCGAGAACCAACAGCTCCAGTTCGATCACTTGATCAACCACAATCCTATCAAATCGAAACAACAACCAAACCGTTTCCATCAACATCATATGGTTCGTACGAAAAACCAATTGATCGACATGTCGGTAGTCGTTATCGAAACTACAATCCAGAACCAATTGTTCCTGCACGACAGTAAAATTCTTCTTGTTTTATCAAAACAAAAAACTCAATTCTCTTCTTCTAGTGACTTATTTTCACAAATAAACACCCGAGTGCAATTACCAACAACGCAATCGTACAGTAAATATTCAGCAAATGAAATCTATTTTCCGTTGAATAACGAATTTGTTTTATTTAGCTTCGATGTTCCGACCATTAGGACAAGCCACCAGTCTTCGTACAGCTCCATTTAAATCCGCATGGAGTGTGCCACGTATGAATACACAAGTTCAAACAACAGCCTATTAATGCCGATAGATTCATCTTGTACAATCATTTTCTATCGAGATCATTGTTTTTATAGGTTAATATCGTATTCATATTCTTACTTTTTTTTTCTAGTTTTTTCTTTTATATACTTTCTACATCTTAGTCTTGTTTTGTTAACATTTCTTCTTTTAAAAACTAGTTCGATCCGTTCGTGTAAACCTTTACTGTTGTTCGTTTTCATGATTTTCTATGTGATAATCACTCAGATGAACTGAGCGTTTTTTTCGTTAGAAAGTTAATAAAACATAACAATAGTTGTTTTGCATTTTAATTTATTATTTTATTATTTTTTTTTCTTCTTTTCTCATGAAAAAGCATTTAAAATTAAAATGAACTTCGTGAAGAATGTTATTTCATGCTGAATTAGTCTTCTTTTGTCTCAAGACAAATACAGATACATTGTTATAACACGCATTATCAGTTATTAATGAACATAATGATAATAAATTATCTAAACTCGAAGACATTAAACATGTTTCAGGACTTATATATGTGGAAGAAATGCTTGTTCTCCACTTCTAATTCTTTGTGCATTCGTGACAATTTCCATCATTTTTTTACAGTAGATATAGGAATCGTCTCCTATAAATACCTCACGTAATAATAGGAGCATATTTTTCTTTCATTGCTTTTGTTTTATTGGTACAAATTTTTCGATGATATAATCAGTTATTTGCCGCACCCTCTCTGTTTGTTTACGTTTGATTAATGGAATTAAACGAAAAAAAACAAGTACATTTAATAAATCCTACGTGAAATTTCTTTGAAAGTTTCTTCATTCCAAACGTCGATTGCACAATCAATTGTTTGTTTTTCCTTTTTTTTAAGAGCATTACTTCCGAATACTGTTGTAATACATTGACGAACAATGAACGAATATGACGATTCATCGATAAAATCTTGTGAAAATAATATGGAAATTGAAAAATTAGTTCTACCCATTCAAAATACTAAACAATGTGAGCAAATGATTATTCATTATCTATCCTCCCATGTGCGTGTGTAATTCTTTTTTTCGTTCTGTATGTTTTTTTCTCTGCTCCAACGAACTTTTCGTCTTTCATGACTATATAACATACTCCATTCCGTTGGGTAGTCTCAGGAACATTCGTTTTTGATAGATAACAAAATGATTCAAATCGACTAGAAAAACGAAAACTCTATTTATGATGAATACAGCCAGTGATGACACAGATAATCAAGGTATAAATTTAATGTAACAAGAAGAACAAAAACTACCGTTATATAACGGTTTTCTTTTTCTTTCTGCTCGATAAGATGTTTTATTTTTTCGTGCACTTCTTTTAGTGCAAAGCAATCTACAAGAGATCATGCCATCATTTAAGCCCTGTCGAACGAATTGTAAATGTTCAACATTATTTATTTTAAGTGTTATTTTTCTGATTGTGGGTCTTGTTCTCTTATTTGCATTCGATCCATTGGTTAATCAAATATTGGCATATGTTTGTCAAAATTATCTTTTTTTAACAAAATTGAAAATCAGTTTTCTTGTCTAGAAACTGGCGATTATTGAAGGCCGAGAAGGCCATCGATTTTGGAAAGATCCACCGGCTTTCATCGAACGGAAAATGTACATATGGCATTGTGCAAATCCGATCGAAGTTCAAAATGGTGAAGTACCTCAACTAGTCGAACTCGGTCCTTATGTTTACCGGTACGATTGGAAATGATTTCGAATAAAATTTCATTTCGTCTTGACTTTGTTTTTCAAAGTGAACAATGGAATCGAACAAATATATTCTACAGCGATGATTTAGATACACTTTCATACATTCCAATAACAACGTTATATTTCGATCGTGAAAAATCAATTGGACCTGATGATGTCTATGTTACAGTTATCAATGTTCCGTTATTAGTAAATCGATAAGAATGATATTGAAATCGAGATTTCATTGTTTTGTGTTACTAGGCTATGGCACATGAAATGATGTTCGAACCTGTTCTAGTTCAAGAATTTGCAGAATTCTTTCTGTTATCCATAAAAGCAACTCTATTTGTTAATGTAACAGTGAAACAGCTAATGGAAGGTAGTGAAAGAATAATTTTGTAGTAGATTCAGTTTTATTTTGGATTTGTAACATTGAATTAGGTTATACGGATAAACTGATTGAAGCAGCTACTTTATTAAAACCTGGAACATTAAAAGATGGCAAGTTTGGCATTTTGCAACAAGTATGAGAAAATAAAATAAATAGGATAATTTTGTTTTTGATTTGAAACTATTGATTTTCTAGAGAAATGGATCGTATTATCAAAATTTCACGATCCATACTGGACTTACTGATGTTACCCAAGTAGCTCGAGTTGTATCATTCAATGGTGTCACGTAATGACTCCAACAAAAGCTTCGTTCTATCTATTTGAATGATTTTGACTTTAGAAAATTAAATTATTGGTCAACACCGCAAGCGAATATGTTGAATGGGACAGGTAGATCATTTTATCATTGAAATCGATATCGTTTGTTTGTTTTAATGTAGATGGATCTTTGTTTCCTCCAAATATAGATAAATCGAAGAATATTTATTCATACAATGCCGATATGTGTCGGTAGGGAGACGGACATTCGAAGATTTCGTATCGAGAAATGATAAAACTTTCGTGTTTCAGTTCGTATTATTTGTCGTTCTTACGCGAGAGAAAAGATGGTCCAGTGACATTGTACGATTATTACCTTTCAGCCGATGTATTTAATATGTCTCGTGAAGAAAACAAAGGCTTTTGTGGACACGGTCCATGCTATAGAGACGGAGTTTTGAATATCAGCACATGTTACATGGGTAAATAGCAAAATCATTTGAAGACGAAAAAAAAACGGTTCTTTTTAGGTGTATGGGGTTTTATTTCTTCGCCGCATTTTCTTCAAGCAGATACAAGATTTTTTGATGATGTTTATGGAATGAATCCTGATCCTGAGAAACATCGATTTGTTATGAGTTTTGAACCAGTAATAATAAAAAGAAATCGAATATACATATAAACTATTCAATTTATTTTGTTGTTTAGCGAACTAGTGTTCCATTTGGAGTCAATGTTCGATTACAATTAAATTTCTACATGCCAAAAATTCAGACATTTCAGTTCGTATTTATCGAAAATCTTCTTCGAAATAATTTCTTTCCCTCAATAGTCTATTGAAATCAGTTAAACCGATTCTTATGCCAATCGTTTGGTTCGATGATGAAGCTCGTCTCACACCGGAAATTCACTCAGAATTGACTACATTAGCTGTCTTTTTGGATGCGGGCGAATATCTGAAATTTATTTTACCATCTGTGAGTTTTCTCGGAATAGTAATCACTTCGATCTATATTTATACTCAAGTAAACAAAAAACAAACATTTCAATTTAAATAACTCAACAGAGGATATCGTATTTTTAGTGGCGACGTACTCGACATGAACGAAATAGTTCGAGAGTTCCTCTATTCAATGGAATCATTTCGACTTAACACACGATATTTCGCTTTTTTTTGAAGTATAGATGTTTTGAAATAAAAAAAACAAAACAAAACGAATTGATTTTTATTTGTGTTCTTCTTGACCAATGAATAATATTCGTTCGATTCTACACTATATAGATAGAATTTTACAAATCGAAAACTGCACTCGAAATCATGTCAGCAACTGCTGCAACCGCCGTTCTATCCAGCGGTCGTTTCTATGCCTTAATTGGCTTTGAAATTCATGTTAAACTTGCGACAAACACGAAAATGTTTTCGCCATCATCGGCTAGTCCAGCTCAACCAACGAATAGTCAAGTTACACCATTCGATATGGCCCTACCAGGCTCATTGCCCTATCTAAATCGTTCGTGTTTAGAAGCTGGCATTCGTGCAGCGATTGGACTTAATTGTCAACTAAATAAAATTTCACATTTCGAACGAAAACATTATTTCTATCCGGATTCGCCATCAGGCTATCAAATAACTCAACAACGATATCCATTTGCATCGAATGGAATATTTGATTATCCGTTATTAGTCAAAAAAGATAAATTAAAAGCCTCGACAAAATACAAATTTGTTGACACACCGAATTCATTTATTGTCAAACAATGTCGAATTGAACGTATTCAACTCGAACATGATACTGGCCGTAGTATTCACGATGAAAAACAAAATCGAACTTTAATCGATCTGAATCGATTTGGAACAGGTCTTATTGAAATTGTAACAAAGCCTGATATTCAATCGAGTCTCGAAGGTGAATCATTTCTTCGTGAATTGAATCGTCTTTTAATTAAATATAATATTTGCGAACAGAGTGGTCTTGAAACTGCTGTGCGTGTCGATGCAAATGTTAGTCTACATCCGATAAATACGAAACCGGATGGTACACGTGTTGAAGTCAAAAATCTCGGTAGTTTTCTTGACGTTCGTCAAGCAATTGACTTTGAAATTAAACGTCAAGAACAATTATTAAGTAATAATCTTCCAATTGTTCGTGAAACTCGAACATTTGATACGAATAAACATCAAACAATACATTTACGACGTAAAGAAGATCAAATTGATTATCGTTTTATGATTGAACCTAATCTACCACCATTGTATCTCTACGATGATCAAGATCAAAATAAACATCTATCAACGAAATATCTAGTCAATATCGATGAAATCAAACGAAGTCTACCGATATCACCACTCGAAGAACGAAAACAACTTCTCGAACAATATCAAGATTTTCTTACTGTTGAACATTTACATGAATTATTAAGACTTGATATGCTTGTAATTAAATATTCGATTTGAAATTGTTCTATCATGTTTTGTTTTTGTAGGATTATTGCCGTGAAATAATGTCGAAACTTGACAACAATCATCTTCGTCATTTAGCATTAGAAGTTCTTCTTAATGATGTGAAAACAATTTCCTACGAAGGTCGTAAAATTCGTAAATTTGCTCAAACTGTTTCGCCAAGTCTATTCGCTGAAATTATCATTCATCTTGATCAACGTTTAATTACACGCTTTTCTCTTTATACATTATTGAGTTTATGTAGTAAAAATCGTGACACAAATCGAACATTGAAATCCTTTCTCGATGAACACAATATGCATGCAATCACCGATGAAAAACAATTGGAACAAATCGCTTCTCAAGCTATTCAAGAAAATGCTAAACAAGCTGCTCGATACAAAACCAGTCCAAAGAAAACTTTGGAAGTGTTACATGGTCAAGTTTATAAGAAATACTACGGACGAATACATGAGGATATGATGACAGAGATTTTCAAACGTTTATTGAATAAAAACGAGTGATGTGATGTTTGTTTGTTTTTTCTTTTCAGATGTTTACTCGATTCTTGTTTCGACGATGTTACTCATCGAAAGTTACGCCTCATCAGCAAGCGATGATGGCTCGAGGTCTACCGAAACGTATGCCTATTGAAGGTGTTGAAAATATCATTGCTGTCGGATCAGGCAAAGGTATTTGCCCATGAAGAGGTAAATTATATTCGTCTACTTAGTTAATCTTTCTAATTTTCAAGGTGGTGTGGGCAAGTCATCAGTTAGTGTCAATTTAGCTCTTGCACTATCGCGTTTATCTTATCGTGTCGGTATCTTAGATGCTGATATATTCGGTCCATCGATTCCTACTTTACTCAATTTACGTGATCATAAAGCAACGAATGTAACGAAAACGAATCAAATCGAACCATTAATTAATCTGAATTTGAAATGTATGTCAATTAGTTTTCTAACGAAATCCGATGGTGCGATTGTTTGGCGTGGTTTAATGGTTATGCAAGCTATTGAAAGACTTCTTCGACAAGTTGCTTGGTCACCTCTAGATTATTTAATAATTGATTTACCGCCGGGCACAGGTGATATACAATTGTCAATCGCACAATTAGTGCCATTAACAGGTGCAATTATGGTCACAACACCTCAAGAATTAGCATTAGTCGATGTACGAAAAGCTATTGACATGTTTCGACTTGTCGACGTACCCATAATTGGTATTGTCGAAAATTTTGCGACGTATTTTTGTCAAAAATGTGGCCATGAAGAAAAATTGTTCGGTGAAAATGGTGGAAATCTATTAGCTAATGAATATCAATTAAATATTCTTCAGTCGTTACCTCTTGATACTCGTTTTCGACAAGCATGCGATCAAGGTCGTCCCATATTCGACGAAAAACAATCAGGTCTATTTTTGAAGTTTACTCATCTAGCCAATCAAGTCGTTGAATTTACGAAAACAAATCAATTGACGACAAAAAACACATAAACAGATTCGATAAACGAATAAAAACAAAGTCGGACTCAAATTATTATTGATAGTCATCAATGTGTTTTTGTTCTTTATCGAAATCTTTTTCTTTTGACAAGAAAAACAGAAATGATTGGATACGTTTTTTCTACGTCATAAAAATTAATAGTAAAAATAAGCCGTTTTGAGAAAGAAAAAAAAAGGACGAGAGAGAATCTGCGTGATCAAGATTGATAGATAATTATGTAGTTTCGATAGAAACGTAGCTATCATGATGGTCATACATTATTTTTTCTCTTGCTCTTTTTTTCTCGTTTTCGTTTTGTTTTGCTTCAATGAACACATTCTAACTAGCATGGCAAATATTTATGAGTAGAATGTATTTTGAAAAAAAACGTACAGAGAAAAAAGAAAAAAAATGTATATAAATAATTTGGTTTCTTACACAAAATTTCTAGAAGAAGGGCACATATAGATAGATATACATATATAAGTACATTTAGTATTATAACTTTCTTCTAATTCAAAAGAAGATTATGTCGTTTTTTAAACGTTTGTTTGGCAATGATACAATTGCCGAAGATAATCTTCGAATAATTATAACGAGACATGGAGAACGAGCTGATTTTATTCTCGGACCTAAATGGGTTTCGAAAGCTAAAGGAGGTGGTCAACGTGATCGTCGCTTGTCTTATCTAACACCAAGAGTTCCGTTCGAAGAATGGAATTATGATCCACCATTGACTACCGATGGTGAACGACAGAGTATGTGGACTGGAAAAAAACTACTTCGTTACGGTTATCCAATTGATTATTGTTATTCATCTCCAGCTTACCGATCGATTCAAACAGCTAATCGAATACTTCAAAGTCAAGGACGAAAAGATGTGTCAATCAATATTGAGCCAGGTATAAACAAAGACAAGATTGCTTTGTTTTCTCAAGATTAATTGTTTCTTTTTTTAAAAGGTCTATTTGAATGTCCTGCATGGTATGTAGGAGCTCCATTATCATTTATCCCACCCGAACAATTAGCTGCCGATCAACATTTTAATATAAATTCAGATTATACGCCTTTCTACGACACTGTAGATATGAATGAAAATGAAAAACACTATTATAAACGTTCCCGTGATTTAATTGATTCAATAATTGAACGTCATAAATATCAAGGTGGAACTATTCTATTATCTGGACATGCAGGTTCAATTGAAGCTGTCACGCGTGGTATGCTAGGTCGTCGAGCTCGACCATCACAACTTCAACGAGAAGCTGATAAAGTTAATTTTTGTAATTTTGCTATTCTCGAACGTGATGCACAAACAAAACATTGGTCCGTTCATGTACCTCCGTCCAGTGAGAATCCTTACGGTATACATCAGCCGGTTCAAACATCAATTCCACTTCATCAACCAACATCGTATCTCATTCCAACAGCAGATCTACGCACGAAGGCACTCGTCGATATGTCATATTACCAGCATCGACCCAGACGACGTCATCATTATCATTATCCTCACCCTCATCCTCCTCCTCCGTCATTTTATTATTATGGGTATCGTTAATTACCGTGGTTATACATGTGTTGTTTTCATTTCTTTTTAATATATATAGTTATATATATATTTGTTTTGTAGAACATATAGAATATTTATATTTCAAAAGAGAAAAAGAGATTCGATCCTCCACAAAATCTGACACACAAATACATACGTACAAAGTTTCGATATATATATATAAGAGAAAAGAAAAAAAAATGTTATGTTATTGAACTGTACATTAAACTGTGCTCGAAAAAAAAGAGAAAGAAAACACGAAAAAAGCAAAAAAAAGTTTCTTTTCATAAATGCAACTGGTTCAGTTGAACGTCTGGTTCTTCTTTTTTTTGTTTCGATTTTGATTCATTTTTTTTTCTTACGAGATACAGACAACGATTATTAAAAGAAACTGAAAACAGCAACGACATTGACCGACTGAGTTTTGTTTTTCGAAATAGGAAAATTATTGAAGTTTATCTTTAGAAAATAACTGTTCTCAACAGTAAAATTGAGGCGTATTCACATTTTTGTTTCTTCGATTTCTTGATCGGCATTGGGTGCGACTTCGTAACGACTTCGATCGTTAACAATATGCGCATGATTCGCACCTTGAGCAATCATTAAAAAGATCTGCAAGAGAGAACAAATATCGACAATGTGTCATTTAATTACATATTCAAATTTCATCCTACCAAACTAATGATGATTACTATGCACGATCCTGTTGTAACAATACTTAAACTGAAATAATCGCGATAAGACTAAAATTTAGAAAAGAAAACAAGAACGTGTAAATAATTCATAAGAACAAAAACAAAGTTTAAAGCAAAAGAAAATTTAAGAAAAAAATATGTTTTTTTTTATGCAGCCAATATGAAAATAAAGCGAAGCTATTGAATAAATCATCGATTTTTGTCAAGGAAGAAAGAATAAATGTTCACAGGAAACTGAGCAAATCGTGTCAAAAAGAAAACGTATTCAAAGGAAAGAATATGAGGGCATTGTGCAAATAATTATTTTTATTATTATTCGTGTAGAGTCAATGATACTTAACAGGCTCGAGTTCAATATCAATAATAGATAAGGCCTTTTCAGGTTGGTCTCTTATTTGCACAGACTGAATCGATATGTATGCATATATATTGAAAACAAAAAGAGAGAGATTCGACTTTTATTATACTTACTGGTTGACAAATGTCCGATAATTTAAACGCACTTGGTTTATCGTTATTTGGATGAGCATGCTGATTGATTTCATTTAAGACTAGAAAATGAAATATTGATTGAGAACTATCAGTCTCAAGACGTGACTAGGATTTCAATGACTTACTATTGACGAAACTACCTCCAGCTGTTCCGTAACGATTATTACAGACGACAAAATAAACATAGAAAAGGCCGTATAATGGAATAAATGTAAAACACGCAATGCCAAACCATGAGAGTGTCAAAAGAAATGTTATGAATAAAACCTAAAACGAATTTATTCGTTGATAGAAAACAAAAATCAATGACAACTTACGAAACCGTTGAGAATTCGAGCACATAGATTTTTTCGTGAACCCCAGAAATATTTCTTACGAGTTTTTCCACTTAGAATACTTGCTAAAAGTACCGAACATAAGCCAAATACGAATGTTGTTGCAACGCCACAGCCAATCACGAGTCGGCTAAGATTTAAACTGTTAAAAATAGAAAATAAAATTAGCTGATATTTAGTCTGTTCGTTCTTCGTTATTTACCATTTCGAACACGACCATTTGCCACTTCTTTGAACTCGATGAATGGTGTAGATAGTTGACATTGCAAAAAGTACACATCCAATCATCAAAATAAGAAAGGATAGAAGCGATGGAAAAGGTGTTTTATGAAACATGATTAATATTGGATTAATTTAGTTTCTATCTGAAATATAAAAGAGCTTGACATTGAGTCTATTTGTTTGTTTTCTCAGGCGAAAAAAAGGCACACTAAAACATTTTTGTTTCCGATTGCATAATGTAGTGATTGTATTGATTGAATGGTAGAGAGAGAATGGAAAGAATATTACACGACTGATAGCCATACTTATGCGTACGTAATCACTAATACCAGTTTGTATGTACGTAGGTATATCGATTACGCAAAGAAAAACAGGAAGAGTAACTTTTCTTGATCGTAGCCCTAATAGAAACAACTTTCAGCCGTTGTTCAATTATTATTTTTTCTTCTGTCTCCCTTACTCTCGTTTTTTTTCTCTAGTGTGTTCTTTTCTTCTTCTTCTTCTTTGTTTTAATAATAACGATGAGATCAATCGATTATACGTTGAATTCGACTTCAAATAAATTCGACAGTATTCTTCGGGGAATCAACTTTCTTTTTTATTGCAAAGTGATGATAGTAGTGCATGCAAATAACTGTATGTGTGTGTATAGACACGTATGGAGGATCAATGGGATCATATATATATATATATTTATAAATACACTCTAGTATTACCATCAATTGTGATGCAATATTCAGCTCTCGTCTCGCTCTCTCTCTCTCTCTCTCGTTTGCTATTCCATGTATATAGATTTCATTCATCAACTAAAACAGGAACTCACATGTGACAATGATTCGTATGGGAGACATGAAGCTGATTTATATTCATAGACCGGCGACGACGACATATGAACATAGTGAATCATTAGATTGACCATCTCTTTACAAGTGCAAAGAAAAAACGGATATAAAATAGTATATATATCTTTTTGATTGATTCAATCAATGCAAAAGCACAGCTTGTTTCTCTCAGTTCTCTTCTTTTCTACTACTACTACTACTACTTATTATTTTATTCCAAGGCTATGATCAGATCATATTATTCTTCCTACTTCAACAACTTTAACTAAACAAGAAGGAGAAGAAGAAGAAGAAGATGTTGATGACGGTTGTAAAAAAAATAGTATATACAAGCGAACAAGCAATCAGACAAACATACGATTTCCATAAATGAATAATTGGATAGCCTGATAACAGCCAAGGTTTTTAATAGAGAGAGAAAAAAGCAAGATGGCGACGAAACAAGAATGAAAATAATAGACCATTGCCTGTAGGATGTTTACCGATCGTTTTTATTTTATCATTTGACAGACAGCTAGATATTCACAAATCATTAGTCAACATTAGAAAAAGATTAGAATGCATCCAATGTTCGGTGCAACAGTTGGAAGAAGAAAGAAAAGTATAGAGTTCTATATAGTTAAATATGAGAAAAAAGAAATTTGCACACACACACACTTACTTGTCTTTTGAGCCAGACAGCATGATTATTCTAATGATAACGGCCTCTGTTTAAGGCATACTTTAAAATACAAAAAAAGCTAATAACCATTTCTTATCAAACTGACTGGCAGCGAATGATAGTCATGATGTTGATAGAAGGACAACGATGTCTTGCATCGCGACCAACCATCAAGGCTGATATGACTGTCGGACCAAATCAAAGTTTCATTTTTTTTTCTTTTTCTTCTTTTGCTCTGCTTCTCATTTTTATTCTTTTATGCACTGGGAGCTAACTTGTGATGCAATGATCTGCGGCATGCACATGACATATATATATATATATGCATACATATATATCGAAAAAAGGTCAAATCAATGTACAGATTGATGATTCTAGTGATGATCTGCACTTACTGAACATCGTTTGATTCCGTTTTTTTTCTCGATGATGAAAGTAGTAGTAGTAGTGTGAATATCTGCTGTCTATTAGTGACAACGGAAATCGTATTAAACCGGCAATCATAAGCGGAATTGTTTTGAACAGTCGTATTCGAATCGGCGGCATCATTATTGTCATCATCGATTTGTCATGTACGAATTGGAATCGAATGCAAAAGAGACAAGGGACGAAGGGAGGGAGAGGAATAGAGAACGAGAAAGGCAAAGACAGCAAAAAATGGCATGAAGAAAAGGAAGCCAGTAAGGAGGGAACGGAAAGTCTCTTGTGCTTATTCTCGTTGCCATCATTTTCTTTTTTTCCTCTCTCTCTCTCTTTTGCAGTTCAACAGAAAAGAATATAATCAAGAAAGAGTGCCATAAGAAATGAGAGACAAACAGAAAGAAAAAGAGAGAATAATTAGACGGATTTTCGAAGGAGTTACATAGCAGCATTGGCATTTCTTCGGTCGATGTCGTTGAACAAGCATTTCTAGTTTTCTTCTTCATCTTCATCATCTTCGTCTTCTTCTCGTTCATGTTTCTATTCTTCGTCTTTCCACTTCTTATCGAAGCAAACAAACGGCAAGAAGAGTACTCGAAAAAAGAAGAAGAAGAAAAAAAAAGGATCAGCAAAATGTGTATATACGTTTTCTAATAGAATATTTCCAATTGAAGAATAAAAAGAAAAAAGGAATTTGTTGATGTCTTTTCTATTTCCTTGAGCGATTCAAGTCGATCACTATAATCTCTATTGCTATAATTAATACTTATGACAACAACAACAACAACAGTAATGATAATAATAGTAATCGAAATATCCTTTGGATATTTTCTATTTCAATATTATTCTTTAAAAAAAAAGAAGAAAACTTACCGCCTTCTGATGTTATCTTTTACATATAATTCCTCTTTCTGTTTGATTCTCAAGCATGGAGACATATGCATTCAAGTTCAACTTTTATGCATGAAAAAAAGTATACTTTACTTGGCTCGTTTTTTTTTCAGAGACTCGTTAATGCGGTGAACTTTTTTTCCCTTTCTCCTTTGTCCCATCCTGATTCATACTATTAGCATACACAAAAAAAACGAGAGAAAAGAGAAGCGAGGAGAATGAAAGAGAAAAAGAGCCAATGGTTCAACTACTAAGAATTACACATACATGCATATATCTGTATATTTCTGCAATAGTGAACGATGAAAAGAATGACCTGATTCTTGTTCTTTGGACGCGTGCCCTATGTCTCGCAGTCTTTTTCATACCTTCCTCAATGATGAGAAAAGAGCAGAAGGAAAATTCATTATTGTCCTATTCAATTTAATAACATCAATCTTCACGTCAAACAGAGTAACGAGACAAAAAAAAGGAGTCTTCTTCTTTTTTTTTATTATATTTATAATTGCATTCATACTCTTTAGAGAAAAAGAAATGAAAAGATTTTTTTTATTTAATAAAATATCAGACATTCGAAATAAGAGAAAAAGAATAAAATGGACGGTAAAATGATTGGTTAGTCAACACAGCTAAAGTTTTGAATACATAAGAATGAAACAACCGAGTAAATAAGAAATGTAAATTATTCAGTATTGTCTGTGGAAAAACTTTTTGACGAGATTATCGAAAGAATTATTTTCATATTTTCATTCAATGGAATTTCGTAATTTAACGGGAGTGTTTGTTCATCCTAAATGAAAGTTTCTTTTTTTCTTATTTCTAAAAGAAATCCAATGGGAATAATACTTTTAGATTGATTATATGTGCCATTCGATCGGCACACAGATCGATTTGATCGGGTAGAAGCATAATTTGTGCTTCTCGAACACCTAAGATCATTATTTGTTGAACGGAATCGACCATAATTCCTTGATTATTAGCACCAATTGAAACCAAACAGATCGATTGATCATTTAGTGCATCGAATATGAACCATTTACCACGACGTAACCGTGTTCTATTCAAAATAAATTCGAGTATTTCTAGAAAATCCAAGCTAATATTCAAATCTATCTACCGAAGAATTTTCAAAAAGACTTTCGCAGCATCGAGATCAAACGTAAGATGAATCGATGGAATCGAACGAAAATGCGTATCATTTGTTTGAGATGTTCTAAATATAGAAAATGAGCCAAGAAAGAAAAACATCGATCTATATTCTTACTCAGCCGTCCATGCACATCGTGCAAGAACTCGACCAAGTTGAGAACCTTCCTTTTCGATTTTTTCTTGAATCAGCTTTTTAGCATTCGGAACTATATCAAAAATCGATTCTCGACGTGACATATCAGTGACTAATAGCGATCCGCCTGTCCTAGAAAATAAAATATCGTCAAAATCGAAGAATCTGAAGACAAAAAAAACTCATTGATCTTACTTTCGATTTGCACTAAATAAATCAATGATTTGTGCAACATTACATTCTTGTGCTGCTTCGAGTTCCTTTTCAAAACAACCGACAAGCTAAACAAAACAATACGAGTTTTTAATCAAATCTTTCATTTTTCCTGTACTTGTAAAAATTCCACTGAACCAAGATGAGTTCGAAATGGTTTCAATTGTCGATCATTCGTAATCATCAAATCGTGAATCAATGTATCACCTGTTGCTGAATACAAATTCGGTAAAATATGACCGAATGGTACGTGATGACCAGCGTGAAATTGTGTGCCGGTTTTGAAAACATATTTCGCCAAATATTGCATTAATTTACATGGCCAAAGAGGTATTTCATGAACGGAATTATTCATTTCTGGAGCTTTTCGTAAACGAAATGTTAATTCAAAACCATAGCCTGATACACTGTCAGCATCGTCTTTCGATAGAACTCTTCATAAACACAAATAGTTCGATTCTATTTTTGACTTTTTCGAAAAAATTAAAAAAAAACCATACTTGTGAACCCGCCCATCGCCATGCAAATCACTGAATCCGAATGAGACATAATGCCAATGAGGCGGTGAGGTTTCATTCCCTTGATTATGATAGATTGAAATATAATCTAAACATTCTGAACCTCCAAGCCTAAACGAACGAATAAATGAATCTCTCCTATAGAATTTTTACTCGAACGAACCAATATTTTACGACACTTGTCGCTTGTGTAGGATTCAATTGATCTGGATAGACTTTCGAACATGTTTGAACAATTGCATCAATCCCTACATATGATCGATTGTGGGCTTCTGCCATCTAGAAACAATCGTCAATGAATTCAAAAGTAGAAGAAAGGGAGGAGAAAGAGAGTAGCACATCAACTGTCTACTGCTTGTTTTATTCGAACAATCAAAAAACGAAAAATGAAACCAAAAGATAAAATACAAAGAAGAAGACGAAGAATAGAGAAAAAAAGAGAGAAAGAAATCATATACATATGACTAAACAAAAGAAATCATTTTTCTTTTCTAAATAAAAACAACACGAGGCTAACAATTCCCTATAGACTTTAGTAAAGATTAACCTATACGAAAAAAAAATATATACGTATGTACGTATTTCTATTTAACCGAGATGGTATCCAAAATCGTTTAGACATTTCACAAAGATAAATACAAAAAAAAGAAAAGAAAAGAAAAGAAAAGAAAACATCAAATACATACATGAAAAAGAATCTATACATAAGTCATCTTTCATCTCCGAAAATAATAATAATATAACAACAACAACAACAGTAAAGAACCTCTCGAGTCTTAATATGCTTCTTTTCTTTTGATTTTATTCTCGAAGAAGCATTTTTATGACAGCTTCACGTCTAATTTTCGATATACAAACAAATATTCATGCACATATTACAACAATCAATCACGCCTAACTAAATAAAATAATTATTTACAAAAAAAAAGTTTCCTAACAAAAAGAGAAAGCGACAAAGAATGTTCACTGTTCATAATCGATCGATATACTTTTCGAATATTCTAATATAGAAATTCTGTTTGCCTAAATCTAGCTACAAAATTTGTTTTTCCTTCATTTTGTTATCAGAAATAATAATAATAAGTTCGTAAGAAAAATAAAGATGAAAGTCTAATGTTTAGTTGTTGAAGATATTAAAACATGTTTGCCTGAATGATTTTTCGATTGTTTCGAACGAGATGAGGGTGTCGATGGATTCTGTTGATTTGCGTTTAATTTCGCTTGTTCAATCTAATGAAAACAAATTCGTTTTCAAATAAAAAACAACAACAATTTTATTTACATTCGATAATTTCAAAAGATCTTGTTGAAGTTTTGTTTGCAACGATCGAACATCGTCAAGTGTCAATTGCATTAGATCTTGATCGCTAGGCAGAAGACGCATGTTATGTAGAAGTAAAGGACGCATCTGTTCAATTTGATGAAGGGCATCGTCACGTTGTTGAATCGCACGATTCTTTTCCTGTTCTAAATGAAGAGCTAATCGACGACTGTCTTCAGCCTCGCGACGCCAATGTTCAGACGACTAATTGAAAATATCAAATCGTTCAAAAGAAATTTTTCTTTTTATTGTTATTATCAAACCTCTTTTTCCGTGAGAGCAAGTGTTTGCATTTGTAAAACACGATTTCGCATGAAATCCATTTCGGTTGTCGATGATGATGACGGCGAAAGTGAATTATTACTAGTTATACTAACACGTTGAAACATTAGCTGAGGAGAAGACACGGGAAGATCTTGACTGAAACCAGCCATTTTATAGTATTCACCAGGACGTTGACTACTACCGCTCGATGTCGATGGTTCAGGAAATAGTGTATCGATAGGCTAAATAGAGAAAACATGAATTAATCGGATGTGTAAAAGAGATGTTTATTTACTGAGCCGATAGTTGGATCTAATAATTGATTGGGCGCATCGAATGGCGATTTTGCTAGTGATGAATGTGAAAATTGTTGATTTGTAAATGAATTTGGAATATTCATGGGTCTGGTCATTGGATTTACTGTGGTGGCGGTGGTTGTTGTTGTTGTTGATGATGAATGTATTGGCGATGTATGATTAGTTGCTGGTGTTGTTGAACGTTCAAAACTTTCGATATCATTATCAAGTAGAAGAAAATCTGTATTTTGTTCATTGCTTGCTGCTTTATCGAATTCATCTTCATTCATATTGTCCAAACCTAATGCTGACAAAGATGAACCAATTAAATTTTTGACATCATTTGGTAACGTTTGATAATCGAATAGTTTCTTGGATTCATTTGAATTCTCCGATGGATTATTCGTAGGTGTGAATGGTTGTCGATCTTGAGGAAGATTGTATGTATGAGGATTGAGTGATGATGTAAGAGTAGATAAAAATGAAGTCGGAGGAGGATATGAATGACTAGCAGCTAGAGCAGCTGAGAAAAAGAGTTGTTCATTGAGAAATGATGACGGTGGTAGAGGCTGTTGCTGTTGTTGTTGTTGTTGTTGTTGTTGAGCTTGAGATGATGAATAAGATGAAAATATTGATTGCTGTGGTGAAGAAAATGTAGGTTGATTAAGTATATCTTGAATAGTGAATGATCCACTACCAGAATGACTGTTCAATAATGACTAAAAAAGAAGAAATTGTTTTGTTTTTCTTTTCTATTGAATTACTTGTTGTTCAGCTGTTTTCATAAAAGCACCTGGACATGATCCAACTTCGAAAATCGATGATTTCTTTGGAATGTTTCGTGATGATGGTAATGCCTTGCAAAAAAAAGATTCAATCTATTCGAATTTCTGATTTCTCTCAAAGAATGAATCTTACATCATTGATATCAACTTCTTTGTCTTCGGGTATTGGGATAAATGAGGATAAAGGTAATTCACTTGTATAATGAAGATCAAAATCTCGATAGGATTTTAACTCTTCTGAAAAGTTCAAAAAGAAATATTTGACCTGAAAATCATCTAGTCGAAATTCATTCTTACGTTCAATATGAGCAAAAGCACAGAAAGGTCCACGTGGACAATAACTTGTTACTGACACATCATTACATTTAGTTGATTTATAAATCTAAACTCAAACTTCAATATTTCAAAATTCTCAATCGACGATTTTCGTTACTTCAGGATGAAATTGTTGTTCTGTTCTTGTATGACAATATTTACAATTATCACCTGACTCACAAACAGTTGGATCGATCCATTCGTCACTTTGTTTGACATGTGGACACGGTGTTGATCTAATCGATTCAATTCAATCGAGTAGTTTTTGTTTTTTTTTCAAAAGAAATCGAATGTTTTACTTGTATTTAAATATCGACGGATTTCGTCGACGATCTCGTGGATTATGATATTGCGGACATGCGTAACCTTGTCGGCATAAACGTGGTGGGCGTTTACATGGTTCAGTTTTATAATTCGCAAGAACATAATGTGAATCTTAAATAACGAAAAAAAAGACGTCTCTCGAGTCAAAAAAACATCTTTATTCAATTGATTCTCTCTTACCGTTCCATTTCGGATCATCATTTAGAGCTCGTTCATTTTCTAAGCTAATACATAAACGTGTTAATCGTTCTAATGCTAGATCACTATTTTGTAATTCTCGACTGTCAAGAATCGGTTGTCGAAGATCATTCGCACCGTGAGCATACGAGCAATGCGGACCATTCTTAAAACAAAAGCCTTTCGCATCCGATTCATGTGTACATAGACCAGTTTTGAAATAACGTAAATGATAACGTTTTTCCGTGTCACTGGCATTTCGATGTAAAAGTAGGCAACTAATATGAATGAGAAAATGAATAACAAATAATTACATGAGATTAACAACATACTCATCGCCATTGGGACAAACGCCAGTTTGTTCATCGTAATCATTACAGTAGAAATCTGGATCGTAGGAAAATGTGCCGTCTTTTCGACGAAATGGACGTCGACGACGTTGATTTTGAAAATGCCAATAGAAACATGTAAAAGGACGATGTCTACAGATAAAAATCAACTCGTTTAAGTGAAACTAATCGTTTTAACGTTCGTTGTCTTCCTACTGTGTGCATTTATGTTGAAGAAATAATTGACATTGATCAACTCGAAAATCTCGTAAATAACTAGTATTTAAATACAATAGAATCGTTTTTTGATTATATCGAAATATTGAAAATTCTACTTTAAATGTAAATTTTTTTCTATTAGAGCAAGTTGTTGAAAGTCATTAGCCATGATAATTTTTATACAGAGGTTGACTGAGTATTTTCGATCATAAATAGAGAGAAAAATTTCTCACATGATTTGTTCTTTCCTTTGGTTTCTATTAATATCGACCGAGCACAAGGGCAAACGTTTCTTTTTTTTTCTACGCTATTTTTCTGTTGTTATTTTTATTTATTTGTTGACAGTCAGGTGATAAATAAAAACGACCAATCGGATTTCTTAAAACTATTTGAAAATAAAAATAATAGAGGACGCTGATTTTCTCTCGACAATAAGTAATAAGAATGAAGAAGAAAAAAGAACTATGCAAATAGACACATGGATGTAATCGAAATTCAATACTCGTCATAAATATTAGATTATTCAAGTTAAACATTGAAATGCTTTCAGTCGCGGTTTTTCATTTTCGAGGGGTTTTATGTTGACTCAATGTTTTCGAGATATAAATAGCATGATCGTTCTTAGAAATTTTATTTTGTCATCGTCATCATTTTGATAAAAAAAAATGCATTTGAGATAGTCTTATCAATAAACTCTTGACAGTGCTTGTGATTGCTCTAACTTCTCTTTTTGAAATTTGTTTGCACTCATTCGGTGTTTCGGTTAGCAAAAAAAAACATGAAAATTATCTTCATTATTTGTATTTGTCTATTTGGTCTTCTGGATCGAATGAACATCAATGCTTCGAAATCATCAGGAATTATGTATAAAGAAAAACTCGAAGATTACGTTGTTAAAAAGAAGGTCATATTGACACCGGTATATTAAAATATCATACAAACTTCCGTTTCATTTATTCTATCAGTTATTTTTTTTTGCACCTAGGATGCACCGAAACCAATTGGACCGTACAATCAAGCTGTTCAAATTAATTATATTCTTTATTTAAGCGGACAAATCGGTATCGATCCTGCTACAGGTCAATTAGTTTCAGATGATGTTCGAAATCAAACTCAACAAGTTTTTCGTAATATTCAAGCGGTTGTACACGCTGCTGGAGCAAATATGACGCAGATCGCTCGATGTCTCGTGCTTATACTTGACATGAACGATTTTCAAGTCGTCAATGAAGTGTACGCTACATTCTTTCCTTCAATGGAAGATTATCCAGCACGAACAACAGTTGCGGTAAAAACATTGCCAAAAGACGCAAAAGTTGAAATCGAATGCACGGCATATACCAATCGAGAATAATTCTTCTCTTTTTTTTTTGAAGACTATTTTATTTCTAATAAATATGGAATTTATTACAAAAATTGTGCAATTTTTATTGCCTTTTCTAACTCGTTGATCATTTGTCGATGTTCATTTTGCTGACTCAATCGTAGATTTTCAATGATAACTGCTGACATTTGTTGAATTCGATCAAGATTAGCCATAGATGCAAACTATATCAAAACAACCGATTAAAAACCAAAGTTATCTTTCGTTTTACCTCGACTAGTAATTCTACACAACTAGAGTTAAACATTTGTTCGTAGATTCTCTTTCGATAAGGTTCATTCTGTTGTGAAAACACAGCTAACGTCGTCAGAAACAATTCATGACGATCACTATGCATTTTCATTTGAAAAAGCAATTGTCCTATTTTATAAACACATCGATATTCACAAAGAATCGTCAGATTTTGCATTGATAATGCTAAATTTCGTATTAAACCAATACAAGCTTTGATTAACAACCAATTGTATTCTTTTGTATGCAAATATTTAATTAACATTGGAATACCATCAATAATTCGAATTGATTGTCGAGCTTCGTTGGCTAATGAACATTTACCAGTTAAATGTCGAAGTGTACAAATCTAAACGAAAATCTATCGTAAATGAATGGAAATGTTTTGTGAAGTTTACAGCTGATTCTATGATTTGATCTGATTGATCCGATTGTCTGAGAATATGAACAAGTATTTCAATGAGATTATTTCGAATCATTAATGATTTATTTGCTTGATTTTCACAAGATAAATTCGATAGAATATCAACAATATAAATTTGACATTGTCGATCTGAATTCGTTGAAAGTATTCGAATTAACAAAACAATCAATGTATCAAAATTCTCCTAATTAAATGCAAATAAAAAAACAATTTTTTTGGAAGACATTCTCATTTTGCTAACCATATGAATAATTTGATCGGACAAATTTCTCAATGTGATCAAACACGAACGTTGAATTTTGCAAGTCGAATTTTCATTGAGAAATCTTTCTAAGATAGGAATAAGATTATATTGAATTAAACTAGATTTCGTATGAACATTCGATGATAAGAATGGCAATATACGAATTAATGTAAATGATAATTTATTATAATTCGTTTCATCAAGAATCGTAACTAATTCTTGAAGAAATAATTTACTTGATTGTAAATAAATCTGAATAGAAAATTGATCATAAATTGATATGAAAAACCAAAGCGTTTGCGTTCTTTTACTTGTGCATTTCTATTGAACATCGCTAAACGTAGGAGACAATCAGCAAGAAAATTCATTTGTTTATCTGAACGACGATGTACAAGTGAAGATATAAATATCATACAACCATTGTGTTTTTCAATTTCTTTTGCTGATTCAACAGCTAAACCAATTAGACAATTGCGAAGAGTCGTAAGTACGAAATTGATGACATCATCATTCAAGTTTCTATCCGAGACAAAAACAAGATAAGTTTTTTTTTTTAAATAAAGTCTTATCGTACTCAATCGATTGAAGTAGAATAGAGATAAGATTATTTGAAAGAATAAATCGGATTCCATCATTCTCAGTTGAAAGATCATGAAATAAACTAGCTAATAAACGTGTTAGATCACTGTCGGTATTGAATAATTGAGTTAGACGTGTGATCAACTAAATGAATATTTCAAATTTGTTTGTTTTTTACTCAATCATTTCGACGACTGACTTGTGGATGAGCAAGAACTTCATCTCGTCGAAAATGATTTTGTCTAACAAGTAACTGAAGTGTTTTCGTTATTTCAATTGCAATCGAAATATCTCGATAAGATCTTTGATCATTGAATAAATCAATTAATTCCGAAATAATTAATCTCGCGTTTTCTTTTTCTTCATTCATTGAAACACACAAAACGAATGAATGAAACTGACAAAACAAACATAAATTCTTCGAAATCGATATAGATGTCGTCAAAACTCGAAAAATCGTTTTTTATTTTCCTTCGATAGATTTCATCTGACAGATTTGATTTGTTTAAGAATCAAGTTTCGACACTGAATACACGGTCGTTTATAGAAATCTACATGTCCAAATGGTTGACTACGTCTTGCAAATTGTATTGATTTACCATTTAAACGAAATTGACAACAATAACATTGATCTTCAATTAAGAAAAACGAGATTAGGAAGTATTCTATCGAGAAAATGTTGCTCTTACTAATATTTGCTTTCATGATTTGTTTTCGATCTCTTTGAACCACGTCACCTAAAATAATAAAATCAATGTATCAAAGACTGTTTTTTCCAAATATATATATATAGTTTAGAGAGTATTTTTATTATTGGTTTCAAAAGGTTTCGTTCTTTTTTTCTTTATTCTGCAATTTGGTTACAATAAGAGAGGAGAAGAAAAAAAACAGATCGAAGGTCAAAATAACGTACGAAAGAGAAAAGCAATTGATTTGAGGTTTCGTTTTCGAGCTTAAAATGACTTTCTTTTTATTGAGATTATTTTCAAGAAATAAAAAATCCAGGTAAACCACTTTTCTCTATCTCGTGATGCGAAAAACAGTTATTTTGAGAGTAAGGGGCTAGTGATTAATATTTATTAGACTTAAATAAAAGAAAATTCGACAAATTTGACAAACAATAAATATTAAACTTCGACATTTAATTTTGATTGAACGGTAACAGCCTCGGTTGGATGAATCGTATTGACATTGATAACTTTTGTATCGACTTCTTTCGGTGTTAAATAGAGAGTTGCACTCGATTGTGATAACAACTCCAATCGTTTCGTATTTTGTATATCGAAATAGATTTGTAATTTTTTCTCCAAAGGTACATCATCGCCGAGATTACCGATGAAATTTTGAATACGACTGCCTTCAGCAATACCATCGGCTTGATTTTCTTGTCGTTCGTTTTCTTTTTTAATTTTAACCAAAGTTCCATTCAATTTTTCGGCTTCAATTCGGCCGTTTAACTCTCGTAATTTGATTTCATTGTCTGCTTCTTGTTTTTCAATGTTTTTAATACGATTTGTTTTTTCATCGATGATTTGTTTGAAGATTTTTTGTATTTCAGGATCTTTGCAACGTTTTTGTAAGACTTCGACACGAATGACATTGACGCCACGTGATTCAAAGAATGTATCATCTTTATCTGAATTAACTGAGGCAATTAGTTGATTATTTGGCAATTCCATGAATTCTTTCATGTTGTATTTCGAAACCTGACTTAAAATTTCCGAACGAGTATGATTACCTACGAAGAAGATGAAAGAAATTGATCTTTGTTTTTTGAATTTATGATAATGAGATTTTTACAAATGTCTTCGGGAGGATCCTGTGTGACAAGAACTAATTTGTATAAATCAGTTATTTGCCAGAAAATCGAAACATCGAGAATAATTTCGACATTATCTGCTGTACGAACGAGAAATTCATAATCCATATCTAGAATAAATTCGAATTGGAAAATAAGCACAAAAAAAAACAAAAACATTCGTATTACATTGATTTCTTGTATCGAATCGATCGACTTGAACTGTTGAACCATGATCTTTTTTCAAATCATTCGACCATTGTTGAGTATAAATTTGTTGATAAGGATGAATAAAAAATGATTTATCTTTCAAACCATTTTTTAATATATGTTGACCATCCTTATCGATTAGAATCATATTTTCATCTATGTATAAAAATCAGACTCAATAATACGTAAATCGAAAGAAAACTTACATGGTGCTAATTTAACTAATTGACGAATTTCGATGAATTTCTGTGTAAATGATGGAATAAACTTCTGTGGTACGGTTATCAATTCATCGAGACCTGTATCAAGATTTTTGACTAGAACAGCATTTTCTGTATCGATATTAATTATATCAAATATATTTTGACCGCTGGATTGCAGAAAACTTTCATACGGACCAAGAGCAAATGTCTTTGGACCTTTTTCAATACGCATAACACCTGTACGACTATCAATAATACGACAGTATTGCGTATGATTGAGAACAACATAATTATAAACTGTTGAAATCTTGTCATAAGCTTTCGGTACGAATAGCAACGGTCCAGTAACTGTAGATTTTTCTCCAGTTGATTCATCCGTAACGATGATATATTCAGTTGATGATAGATTGTACATATTTTTAACTTCGCTGACTTCATCATATGGTCTCGGACAGAATAGCTG
>Ga0209915_1001719_pt1 | contig 28593 bp, 15 predicted proteins | sample ThiBiot_750_plan_FD_183952 | JGI IMG/M metagenome (GOLD analysis project Ga0209915, IMG submission 183952) | Wastewater bioreactor microbial communities from Cape Town, South Africa - Thiocy_cont_750_plan (SPAdes) | ecosystem: Engineered > Bioreactor > Thiocyanate-remediating > Anaerobic-Aerobic... | reverse complement strand
GTTAATTTTTCGCCTCGTACTACTCGCCGTTTGACTTCGTCATCAGAACTAATCGATGTCCAAGGAATTTTCCCTCTTGAATAAGCTTCCCATATTAACACTCCCATTGAATAGACGTCCGACTTCTCAGAATATTGTTCATTTAAAAGTACTTCAGGGGCAACATAGCGCGTAGGAACAATATTAATTGTAGTTCTAGCAGATGTGTTTGTCGGTGCATACAAGCTACTATGCCGACTAATTCCAAAATCTGTTACTTTAACAATATTTCTTTGAGGTTCATTTGGATCTAGACGAAAAACTAACACATTACGGCAGGCTAAGTCTCCATGAATAACACCATTATATGCTAAAAATATCATTGCATCAATTACTTGTAAAAACATTACAAGAAGAACTTTCTCGTCTAATTGCATATCTTGAACAATTTCATAGAGATTTCCTTCGGATGCAAATTCTTGAAGAAGACTAACTGCAGTTACTTCTTCATTTGTTTCATTATTATCGACGAAACCAAATGTACGTACAATATTAGGATGACATGTTAATTTAACGTAAAATGATGCTTCCTTTTTTGCACGTGCACCATCGATTTTCATCAAAACAATTCGTGGTTTATTTTGATCGTTATTCATCCATTCTGCTTCGTAAATACTTTTACCGAATGTGTGAAATAGAGCTTGTCGTCTTTTGATTTTAACATCAATTCCAAGTTTAAATTGGTAATTCTTCGAACGATTAGCTTGTTCAAACTCATTTACTAATTTTTTCACTGTATGACTTGGACGTAGACCTTCAATCGAAATTGACTCGTCAGTCAGTGGACTTGTATTGTGATTTTGGAGCCAGTTTATGATAGCTTCACGTTCATAGCAATGTCCATCTTCAGCTGTCACAGGATCACGAAAGATTTCTAATGTAAGTGGACACATAAGAGAATCATGCATGGTAGATTATTTTTGTTGTGTTGATAATAAAATCAAACAAAAAATGGTTGTATGCGAAATAATCACGTGGCTACACAAAATAGTATGTCTTTCTCTTTTGCTTGTTCTTTTATTTTATCTTTTTATTTGATAATACAGAAAAAAACATAAGAAGTTATTTTATTTTGGTTGAAAAGGTACTCCGGGATTTCATGTTGTTCCAATATATTCGTTGATAAGCTTTGGAATAACGTCTTTCGGAATGAGAAACCAAACGAATTCGTTATATTCATTCGGAATATTCAATTCTGGTTCATCATGAACATTAACATGATCGTAAACCAATTTTGGTATTTGTTCGAGTATTAATTTGGCTTGTGCCAATGGATCTTGACGATTTGTTGAATCAATGTTTGAAAAATGTTTGATTAAAAGCCGTGGCGATTGAGACGAAATATTTTGTCGTATTTCACCATTTTCATATGTAATTGGTGAAATGCTTGCATTGACTCCTGGTGTGTCTGGTGAATCCAAAGAGAGTTTTCGTGGTCGCCATGTTGCAGTTTCAGCATTAAATTTATACTAAAATGAAATAAACAGAATCTTATGTTTCAAGTTTTCTTCTTGACATTACTAAAGCTAAAAATTTCCATCCATGATTAGCAATGAATTCAACAGCATTTAAAATATATTCGTTTTCTTCCGCTGTGACAAAATACGAAAGGTTGAAACGAGTAAAACCCGGTTTCATTAAGCTATTTTTCGGAATTGAATCATCTTTATTTCTATAAAAAGAAAAATAGAAATTGAATTTGAATTATGAATATTATGCATATAACTTACTTTTCATTTTCAGCAATAAATTTCGTAAAAATGTCTGCTGATTTATCATCGATATTCAATAATTCCTTAAAGGAAAATGATAGATAGAAAGAAATTTGTTTTTTGAAATTAAAAAAACAATTTAGTTGTTTTACCAAAACATATGACCCAGCACATGAACATCCCGAACGAACTTGTATGCCAAATAAATCATTTAATAGAACGCAAACAAAATTATAATGTAGATAAAGTTTAAATTCTGGTACAAGTATCAGAAATGAAAATATTGCTAAACGTGGAACATCTAATGAGCCAAGAAGTTTCAAATTAGAAGTTTTTGGGAAACGTTGTCGAAATATGTCCACTAATTTTTCTTCTTTTTCTTCGATGAATTTCACGCCGACAGCATCTTTCAAATCAAAAACGAAACCAGTTCGAATATTATCGAGAATATTCGGTGTGCCCCCTTCTTCACGTTCTTCAATCTTTTTGATATATTCGACTTGTGTACGAGTAACAAAGTTTACTGTTCCACCACCACATTGATTTGGAATTGAATTTTGAAAAAGATGTTCTTTTCCAATTAAAATTCCAGATGTATCAGGTCCGCCGACAAACTTACGTGGAGATATGAAAACGGCATCTTTATATGCAGTTTCTGATGGATTCATGTCAATTCGAAGATAAGGTGCATCAGCTGCATAATCCCAAAAAACCAATCCATCATATTCGTGGACTAGTGTTGATATTCGATCGACATTCGATTGAATACCGGTAACATTACTAGCTGCACTAAATGTACAGATGATTTGTTTATTTCGATGAGATTCTAATTCTTCTTTGAGATGATTTTCATCGAGTAGATCGTTTACAGTATTTTTAATTCGAACAAGCTGTGAATAAGAAATCAAATGAACATATTAAAAATCAAATAAACATAGAATTATTTACTTCAACTCCTGTTTCTTTCCATGGAAGAATATTCGAATGATGTTCATATGTACTGATGAATACAACTACTCGTTGACGTACATTTTCGTCTTTTAATTGTAAAACATCGACCAATTTATTAATGGCAGCCGTCGAACCTGAACCAGTAAAAATAACATAGTCCTTCTCCATTGCATTGACGCATTTCTTTATGATGTTTCTTGCTCGTTCACGATAGTCATTTGTTCGCTTTGCACATTCACTATTTTCACTATGCGTATTTGCGTAACTAAGATATACACATAAAATTTTCAAGGAAAGATAATATAGAATAAATTATTTCTCTTTCTTACTAAGGTTGAATATGATTCCGCATGTATTTTTCAATGCATATTAATGATCGATCCGATACTGTGTAATCAGCATAAATAACTAGAAAGTTAAAACAATGAATAAAAACTCATGTTAAACTTAATTATGAGTTTACTGGGACGTTGTCCCCATGGTGTTTCAATTTGGTAGTCTTTTCCAGTTAGACTTGAATTAATCATTTGAATTAATTCTTGGCTACTCGATTGGGTTGTTGTTCTATTTGTATCATAAATAATCGATTCAAAAGTAGAATCGGTTTCGGATGTATTGTTTGAATTGGCGGAAATCGAAGAAGAAGCAGATGAACTCTGAAAACATATTTAATATGAAGAAATCTTTTGTTTTTGTTAAATAAACTTCTTAAAATTACCACTGCTTGTTGTTCACTATTGGTAGTTTCATTTGATAAAAACGAGTCTACTGCAAACTCGATATTCCAATCATATATTTCAAGATAATCTCTAACCTTTTCTCTATCATCCCAATTAGTAATTCTCTGTAAAAAGAAAAAAAGTAATTATTTACGATAATAGCTTTTCTTAAAATTGGCCTCACTTGAAAACGATCAATTAGTTGATCATGATCATGTGAAATCATAAGCAAAATGTTCATTTTGAATTAAAATTGTGTATATGAATTTATTTTCTATAATTCAAATTAATTTGATTAACTCAATGATGAAGCTACGATTTCAATGGTAGGGTGTTAATACTTTAGGAAGTCTATGACTATTAACAAGAAAAATCGAGTGTTGTATTGCTCATATTTTCTTTCTTATATTTCTATCTAATGCCTATTCGATATTGTGAGTATCAGGTATTATTCATTTACTCATCATAGACGGGGTAGAATTTCTACTGAAAGAAGTTCAGTGGCGGCGGAGCCTATGAGGCGCATGAGGCTCAGCCTCAGTTATTTCTATATTAAATATTCTAATTTCTTTAATAAAGCAACTAAATATCGGCATAATCAATATTACAAAAGTTCATTTTCTAAATTTCTATTGTCTATATATTCCAAGAGGTGAAAGCAGATTCGAAATCCCAGGAATCCGCTTTGTCCCTCTTCCCCTTAATATATTCACATTAACCAAAGTATTTTCTGTAATGCTCACTGAAAATGAAAAGCAACTAGATTTAATGATAGTGTGAATTTCGCTTGTTTTTCCTATCGAAAACAAAATTATTCAATAAAACATAAACCGCTACAGAAGTTTCTATTCGAGCACTTTCTTAAGATGTGCTGAAAGTTTAACGTTTTTCTGTGACCACAAGCAACGAAAAAACAAAGATTATGTAAAAGCGTTATTTAACCTTGAACAAACTTTCTAAACAATAGAGTGTTTTGTTTGTAAAATTATTAATTAATGCGGAGCGAATGCACAAAGCATTTATTAAGAATAGAAGAACAAGAATGGGTCAACTATAGAGTTTTAATCGTTACGCAATTTCATCTTTTCGAGGAATTTTCTATGACTGTAATTCACATATCAAAATTCAAGTTCACAGTATTGAAACATGTCGACCTTCTATTATATGGATAGTGTATCGTCGGTCTCAAACTGAAGCACCTTAATTTTAGTTCCAAAACTATCTAAAATTATAAAATCTCTCTATTCTCAACAAAGAAACAGTAAAAAATCTAGAAAAATATTCATTCTTTCTCAGAAACTAACTGAATGCCATTAATAACATGTATTCTTATATAGCAAAAGTGCTGCTTTGATTTTCTAGGAAATTTCTTTTTTTTTTCTCGATCAAGAATTTTCCAAGTGAAAGGCGCCGCTCACTCGCTTGCTGGTTGTATCAATATGTGCAGAGAAAACAAATTATATTCCCATTAACAAGTCTTTATTTAACTTTTTCACGGAAAAATAAACGAAGAAAACCAGATTTCATCAGGACTATTTTAGATTTTAAGTTAATTCAAAGAAAATAAGATTTTTATCATTTTCCGAATTGAAATAAAACTTACAAGTCAATACATAATATCAACATCATAAATCATCTGAAGTCTATACAAACGGTGCCATTTATGGTCAGAATACAGTGCGTTAATGATCCGTATGATCACCATTTTTTATAGTTATGTTCTACTAATTGTTCTCTCATTATAGTTAACATTTAGTATAAATTCACCCGTTTTCTCAACTCTTTATTTAAAATCAAAATGAGAGATTAAAAAAGTCATAAATACAAAGTTATACATTAAAAAATAAAAATGAATTAATTTAGAAAAAAGAATATTTATCTAGAACAAAATATTTACCTAAAAAAAATCTATATCAGGATATATAAAGCAAATAGATAATCATGTGTGATCAGCCGATATAGAAAAGATTTAAATGAAGTTGTTGGGTATTTCGCAAAGCATTTAAGTATGACGCATATTCGCCTAGACAGTGTTCAGTATATCTAAGTGGTTTATATTTCTAATATTCAGACAGTACATTATTATTATTAAGAAAAAGTGATGCTACACCAACAGATACATCTTGCGGACTTATATATAGATCATCATGATTCTCGATAATAAAAATATGTTCGTAAATAACGTGTCACAAAAATACAATTGCAATCATACATATACAATCCAGAAACTTTTGAATCTCGAAATCAAGAGTTTTTTTTGTACTTTTTATTTCACCTTCACCTTAAATATATAAACTACGAGAGAAAAAAAAGAGTCAATATTACGTTTACTACTGTTTTTTGTCGTTAAATTAAACGGAGACTGAACATTCCATAAGTCGTGGATTAAACGATTGAAATGGAAATGCATCTTGATTTTTATGTCGTTGATCGATTTTTTTCGCACGTTCACTCAATTGATTCTTAAATAAATAGTAATTGTCTAGATGAGATTTAACTTCGTCTTCAGATGTAATTGTCGATGGACATTTTTCTCGATTGTCGTCTGTTGTCGAACGTGGAATAAGATGAGTCCAATCTTCAATAAGTCCAGGCATTTTCATTGCCGTTAGTACAGTTAGAACAAGCATTAAACTATAATTTTGTACGGAAGGTAGAACAAATGCTAAATCACGTCTTAATTTCGTACCGATAAACGTTGGATCATACAGATAATCACCGACATGTCCAACATGTTCATGAATTCCCGTACATGCACAAATAAGTTGTGTAAGAACATCGATAAGTCTATCACGATCAGGGATACCATTTAATCCCAATGGTTTACAAACTTCAGCAATGAATCGACGTTCACATGGTTCATCCATGAATGCCGATCTTGAACTTGAATTGTATTTATCATCATTTTTCGATGATTCTTCTTTACCATATTCAATATCAAAAAATCGTCGTACATAATCACGTACAATTTTCCAATATGCAGGCAAATCGTCTGCAATAGGATAAATACTAGCCCAGTCCGATGAATCTTTATTGTTTTCTAATTTCATGCTATCATCAATCCAATCGGGCGTAATACGAAATCGATATTGAGCAATAACAAAATCACAAACTTTAAGAAATTCATCATGTTCAAAACCCCAAATTCGATGGCAAAGTCCGCCTTCATTGATTAATGAAGTCGATGCGGAATTATTTATCGTTGCTGTACGATACGTAAATGGTTTAAGAAAGATACGTAATGGATGAGTTGCAGGAAGATATTGTCTTGTTTTATTTACTAATGTATTTGCTTCAATAAAATGTGTAACCAATAAATGATCTTGTATAGTAACAAATGCTAAAGCTGATGATCGCCACATATATTTAGCATAATTCCAATAATTATCGGGACCAGAAACTTGGCGTACAGGTGTAATGAATTCACCACGTTCGGATAGATAAATGCCAATTAAACGACGATCACGATCGAAATAAGCTGCTGCGCCATAACGTTCAAACGGAGGTCGTACAGAAAATAAAGATAGAGAAGTCATATCGTTAACATAATAGGCATCTTTCATAATTGTTTGTGAAACATTGTACATATGCGATTTAAAGTTTGAAATATGTTTTTTATCACTATTAAGTTCTTGATCTTTATTAACTTTTCTCGTATGATGACAAGCCAATCCAAAGAAAGCAAAATAACTCATTAATTCATCACTATCACCGTACCAGAATGGATTATTCGGTGGTGGCATCGAAGGAAAATGTATACGTCTCCAAGCAATCATATCATCTGTTGAATTAAATTGTAATTCAAGATCTTCCAATGGCCATATCGTTGAATTAAGAATTTTATTTACTAGAAGCATATGAGAATGCCAATCGCTTTGGTCATCTTCATCACGTGTGGCAACGAATCGTGCTCCATCGACACGTTTCAAATGAACACTCCGCGTCGGTAAATCACTCGGTTCTTGTATATCGATGCCATGTGGTGGTTTGAGATTCCAACCTTTGAGCGCCATTTTTGATAATGTCATTATCAATTTCGTGTATCCATCGAGTGACGACACATAATGTTTGTTTGTTCGATCATCTAAATGATTATAAATAGCTAATTCACGAACAGCAACGATATCATCCGACTCATCATCATCACCATCAGGATTGGCTACGTGTTTACTACCAAATTTTAATATGATCTTTTTGTTTTCCGAAGCATCATTATCATTGTTTGGATTGACAACAGGCGCAAATCTCATGGCAATAAATTCGATGACTTGCAATGATAAATCATGTCCAGGACAATAACGAGGCGGACGTAATTCTTCGGTCTCTTGTGCGATTCCACTTTCAGATCCGTTCCATGTCATAATCTTGCCCATTTCTTCATCCGAACGTCTCGGATTGAATTCATTTGGCGAGGTAAATTCATTGGGATCATTATTTGCATCCATCAATGAACAATGAACACGTGTATTAGCCGGTATTTCAACTCCTGTATGTTCTTTAACATCACGAATTATATTGTCATTAGACAGAAGACTAACCATGGATAGAATGGAATTCATTCGTGCACATTCTTTGATAAAATTACGTGGATTTTCATAGAATAAATCGACCATTTTCTCTTTTCGTTTGCCATTGATATCGAATGAGATCTCTTCGGATTGATCGGACCATAATCGTTGAACAAGATTAGCTGTCAATTTAGCTGGTCCTGGCGCAGCACCCAAGCAGAATGCCGACGTTACTAATCGTAGAACTTCGATTTTGCTTAATTGTCCTTCGGCTACTGCAAATGCTGCTTTTAATGCTGGTCCATTGGTGTGACGAGCAAATGCCTTTTGAAATGTCTCAAAACTTGCATAGCCTTTATTCTCCATGTGATTACCAGCAACCAGAAAATTAAGCCAATCCGGTAGAAATGTAAATGGATTTTTAACACAATCGAGATAAGCATCACGTTCTTCACGAGTTAAACAACCGCCCGTAGCCAAAAAGAAAATTGTCTCGCCAACAGCTAGATAAGCAGCGTCTCGACTTGGTTCATTCGTAACGCAACGTGCAACAAGACGATGTAAGGATTGATAAGTTTCGGGATTTTGCGATGATGGATCCTTTGCATTGCCTAATCGATGAGGAAAAGCTGCCAACCATCGATGAATGATTTTACGGCTCAATAAATGATGATCGGCTGTAGGATTGCTTAGATTCGGTAGAAATATATGAGTCGAATCGCAATATTTGACCAATGAACTCGATACAGACCAGCCGATTGTTTGATAGTCTTTGATTATAATTGGATCACGACTTTCGAGATAGGCTTTCACATATTTATGTGCACTAACACCAATACCATCGCCGAATGGATAGAAACCAGCTGTATCCGATTTTCCTAAACTTGCCGCAAAATCATTTTGCATCGCTCGGAAAAATGCAAGCGGATTTTCACCATTGGGAGCAAAGGCAACAAATGTACATATTTGTAGCCAATAGGATTTCAGTTTCCATCGCCAGTCACGATCTTGAATTGGTGTCGTAATTGATTGCCACGATGATTGAATCATATGAGTTCGAACGGACGATAGAGGCCATCGAGAAGATGAATTTTGTTCGACAACAGTGTTGTTTCTCTTATTTCGATTAGAAATCACACAATAAATGGCGTATCCTGCATAAGAACTGAGAACAACAAGACCAATCGTAGCACCAATTAATCCACGAAAGAATCGATAGAATTTACGTAAATTAGCGGGCAATGAATCACCAAATCGAACAGTTTTTGTTGCCAAAAAGTAATAGTCTGTAATAGAAACGCATCTCTTTAATTTGATGTCTTGTGGTCGTTGCCAATTGATCGTTTTTCTCGCATCAAATCGACGAAAGTAAGTTTTCGTGGCGAGATAATAGATTGCACAACCAATAGGTGCAAGTAAATATGTAATAAGTAGAACGATCGTAAATACGACTCGTTCTTCAGTCCATTTCAAATGACATGGAGTACGTTTATCTTCATCTAATTTTGCATAGTAAGCACAAGTAAATCGAGAATTATAATTGTGAACCATCCAAAGTCCTAACCATAATTTAGCCAAATGAAAATGATCCATATTCACTGCTGTAAATAAAGTTTCTCGATAGGCATGTAATAGTGTTTGTTGAAACCATAACTGGCCGAATGTAATCGTATTCTTAACAATAAATACAACCGATGTAAAAACAATTAAACGTAATGTGAAACGATCTCTTGGTTTAAAAATAAGTAATAACCATGAAAAGACTATTATCTTATCCAAAATAGATGCATTATCAATCTTTGTGATATTCGACATCGTTCGATAAACACGAATGTATGATCAAGCAAACGATACGAATGAAAAATATTTGCAAATAGACGAAAACATAAATGCAGATCAACGATGCGTGACAAAATAAAGTTTCTTTTCACGAATATTTTTCTTATATTGGTGTTAAAACGGCAATTTTATAAGTAATTAAACAAGAAAAAAAATGTGTCAAGATTGTTTATATTGTTGAAAATCACTGAGCACGTAGAATATGTTTTTTCTCAATCATAAATCGATGATACGCGTATGCCAATTTCATGGTTGTCTTATGGCAATCATTATATGATTGCTGTTTCGTCAATGGGATAGATGTACGAAAAGAAGAATAGAGAGTGATTAATTTTGTTTTTTGAAAATGAAACCTTATATTGATTATTGTCGAGAGTTTTTCTCGATTGAATGAGAAAAAAAAATCAGAATTCAGTAGAAGAAAGTTTACTGTGCGAATATGACGCGTCGATCGAATGCTACAGTCACTCAAAGTAATCTGCTGTCCTTTTCATTGGAAATAATTTCCCATTTATTCCTGTTTAGTTAAAGTACGTCGATCTCATCGATCAAAGTCAAAACGAAAACAAGTAAACACGTCCTTTGTTTTACACAAACATATATTTTCCCTGGATTTTTCAAAGTACATTCAAAACAGTTTTCAAACAAGTGAAAAATCAGCTCCAACTTCAATAATAGAATCGAACAAGGAACCATTTAGTGCAAATTCAGTTTCTGTATCGAAAGTAAATAGACATACCTAATAGAAAAATATGTTTGAATATACTCTATTGTTGATTTTAGTTGAACTCATCTTACAAAGAACGAAATACAATCGTTGTTAAAAGGATTCATCCTCAAGTATTATTAATTATTATTTTCAAGGCTTTCTGAAATAATTAAAAATTGAATTCATGTAGGATAATAATTCTTTTGAACTAAAGAAAAAGCGGAGAATTAAGTAAGTGTGCTTTAATGAAATGAACTTTGAGTTCTATTCTATTTCTTTTAGTGGTTATTGCAAATGTTCTCGGTTGTGTCTAATATGCGGTATTATCAGTATGATTTTAATAGGTGCAGCCATTGCTGCAATTCTCATGGCTCTTCTGAAAAACACCAACGCAACGACAACAATCACGACCGTGACAACGGTGACTACAACTACAACTACTTCTGTAACTGAGACTACGTCTACAACAGAAACAACAACAATGACTTGTAAATTTGCTTGTTAATTATTAGTTCGATTAAGCCAAAAATGAATATTATTTAGATTCTCCGACTGGTATCTATGCACTGAATATTCCATCATGTGCTACTTGGGATCCCAATGGTATTACTGTAGCAGGTAACGCAAATGGTAGTGCAGGTAGAGATAGTCGATCTTTGGACACTCCAGTTACTATTTTCGTTGATAACAATTATACTTTATATGTTTGTGATCGAGATAATCATCGTATTATGAAATATTTGACTAATGAAACGGACGGCATTGTTGTCGCAGGACTAACTAAATCACCTGGTAGTAATTCTACACAATTAAGATCACCAAAAGGAGTAGCAGTTGATCAAACGGGAGCTATTATTGTTGCTGATAGCAATAATTATCGTATACAACGGTTTCCTTTGGGTTCAATTCAAGGAATTACAATAGGTCAGAATGCTTCGACAACTCCATTAGGTCAAGCACGAGATCTACGTATCGATGTGAACAATGTTGTTTATATCACTGATTCGGAATATAGTCGTATAGTGAAATTTCTTCCTGGCAACACAGTTGGCATCGTTGTAGCTGGCAGTGCTGGTGTAGGTTCATCACCTGATCAATTTAGATCACCTTTTGGTATTTTCGTTAATGAAAGTAAAATACTGTATGTTGCAGACAAGAGTAATCATCGAATACAACAATGGATGGCCGATGCACCCAATGGCACTACTGTTGCTGGTATAACTGGAGTGAGTGGATCGAATTTATCACAACTATTCGCTCCGCAAGCAGTTACGCTCGATAACAATGGGTGAGTCGTGATTTCAGAACTTATTCATAGCAATTTTTTAAAAACAGATATATTTATATAGTTGATATGGGAAATCATCGTATTGTTCGATGGACACAAGATTTTGCTGCTGGTGGCACATGCATTGTTGGTTGTACAGGAACTAGTGGTACAGGTGCAACACAATTAAATAATCCTCGAGATTTAAAATTCGATACAAGTGGCAATTTATATGTGAGTGACCAAGGTAACAATAGAATACAAAAATTCTTAATACAAAATGCTTCCAATTGTACTATCAGTTAGCAACATTTAACGATTACTAATATTTTTTTTTATGATTCAATAAATTCAACCCTCAACTTTTTTTCAGTATTGATATCTTCCTCCTACGATCAAAAGCATATTATATATGACTAACTGTATATTTTGTAATCTAATCGTATTTTTTTATGACGGAGGAGGTGTATATATATATATATTATATATATAAGAACTGATTTATAGTGGTTATTTTATACATAATAATGCATATGTTTTATCTGATTGGAATACTTTCAATACTATCCATTGTAAATGGACAAAATTGTCGTGGAAAGTTCAATGATACGATCCGAGGTCAATGTTCCAATGTCGACAATTGTCAAGGAACAATATTGGCAACTAATTCATGTCCGCAAAAGCAATGTTGTATCAATGGAACTCTAAAAGCATCACCAAAACAATGTCTTACACTCAATGATTTCGACATTTCCTATAATCATACATCTCGAGCTGTATTCTTACGTAAAATTCTTAACTATGGTATCGATTCAGCAGGTATTTGTGACAATTGTCAAGCAAAAGCAGCGTTCTTAGCAATTGCAGCTACCATGACGAATAATTTTCAAATGGATGAAGTTACTTTTTCAAATACGATCTTTGCTCGTGACGATACAAAATATGGAAATACGCAAGCAGGCGACGGATCACGATTTCGTCAACGAGGATTTTTCGGTCTTCGTGGACGAGAAATGTACACACGATTGCAAACATTGCAACCACAATATCAAAGTTTAACAAATCCAGAATCTGTTGCATTAACACAAAATGCCATTGATATTGCGTCTCTATTATGGAATAATCCAAATCTTCAATCGCAAAAATCAAATTTAACACAATATGCTGATGGGACATTTTATAGTTTTTCAATGTTATGGTATAAATTAACTGGAGGCATTGAACAACTCTCGCAAGGTGCAAAATACTATTCGAAATTTCTTCGTCAACTCAAATGTGGTGGTGATCTATATCCAGGTCAAGGACCAATTTGTCAATACAATGCTACACATAAAGGTGTTTGCTCAGCAGATTGTATCAAAGGTTTAGAAGATGCGGGTGAATTCTGTGGTTGTGCCGATGGTAAAGGACAACAATGTCCAAATAGTCCTGTTCATATTCGTTGTTGTATGAATACATGTTCTCAAGAATTAAAAATGGATCTTGGCTTTGTTTTGGATGCTAGTGGAAGTATTCGTGTTCATAACTATGAATTACAACGAAATTTTACTAAAAATTTACTTCAACAAGTGAATGTCGGCCGAAATAAAACTCATGTTGGTATTATAAATTATTCGTCGCAAGATGAAGTTCTCACATGGCTCAACACTGATTATAATCTAAACGAAAAACTTCAACGAGTGAATCAAGCTCGATACTTCAATCAAGGTACAAATACAGCTAAAGCACTTCAAACAGCAAACTCAGTTTTTTCGTATGCAAATGGTCGTCGACAACCGAAAGAAGGTGCATCACAAGTTATATTCGTTGTTACTGATGGAGAAAGCGATAATCCTGTCGCTACAATTCAAGCTGCTGCAGTATTGAAGAAAAATGGTATTACTTTAGTAAGCGTTGGCGTCGGTAACGGACCAAATCTAACTGAATTACACGCTATATGTACGCCGCCTGTTAGTGAAAATTATTTTTCCATATCAGATTATGATGCACTCGATCAAAAATTGAATCAATTCACATCGAAATCATGTTCTGAATCGGTAACTATCCCGGCAAACACAACGACAACAGGTGAAATTGGTAAAGATAAATACAAATTCTTGAAAATTAAAATTATTTTGATTGGTGGAAACAAAATTATGATTAGAATTAAATTATTAAATGGAAAAGTCAAACTATTTCATTCGTTCGTTAGTCGTAATCCAAAAGATCCCGAGGATTTTCTCGATTACGAAATAATATCTACAGAAAAAAGTCTTTCAAAAAATACAAAAGTTGAAGATACGAAATTAACCACAATTATTGAAAAACCAAATTCAAATGTCGAATATGTTTATCTTGGTTTGAAAGGACTTGAAAATGACAATAAGTTCGAAGTGACTTTCGACGATTGTAACGAAGTTGATTGCAATTTGAAAGGAACATCATCGAATATTAAAATCAGTGTAATAACATTGACATTTTGTTTTATCAGTTTCGTTATATTCTTTTAATAAACATTGACAAAAGTTTATCTTATCTGTTCGGTTCGTGTGTGAGAGGGAGAAAACAAGTATAAAAACGATGTTAATTTGTGTCCTTTATATCATATTCTTATCAACATTTGCTGTTGGATTCATTTACTGAAGAAAAAAAATGGGCGTTGTCCTCTACATCTTATTCATATGTTGCATTCAATATATTTCTAGTGATATTCCATTATCAGAACAGTTAGCTGGTTCGCGTCCGAATATTGTTTTAATCATGGCTGATGATATGGGATGGGGTGATATAGGTGCTAATTATAATCAAACACGTGATACACCATTTCTTGATCAATTAGCTTCGATAAGTCTTCGTTTGCCTGATTATCATAGTGGTGCATCGATTTGTAGTGTTAGTCGAGCAGCTCTGCTAACAGGACGATTGACTCCACGAACCGGTGTTTGGACAAATTTTGCTTCGACAGCATTGGGAGGATTGCCAACAAATGAAACAATCATACCAGAACTTTTAAAAACTGTTGGTTATACAACTGCTATTCATGGAAAATGGCATCTTGGTCATCGACCTCCGTTTCATCCTGCCTATCGAGGATTCGATCAATACATAGGAGTTCCGTTCAGTTTAGATATGGGTTGTACCGATAATCCTGGTGCCAATTTACCACCGGTAGATCCGTGTCCTAAAGATCCAGCATTACGTTTCTTTGAAAATAATCATGAACAACCAGGTGATATCGAAAAAGTCGTTGAAGGTGTTCTCACTGTTGGCATACCGTTGTATCAATGTTTGAAACCTCAATGTACTGATGACAATTGTAATAATAATATCATTGAACAACCAGTTAACTTGTCAACATTAACACAATCTTATATTGATAATGACCGACGATTTATTCAAAATAGTGTAGCAGCTAAACAACCGTTTTTTCTCTATTTACCTTTGTCACATATGCATGTACCACATGATTATGCAGCACAATTTAAAAACAGTAGTGCTAAACCAAGTATTTACGGAGATACATTACGAGAATTAGATTATCATGTTAATCAGACTTATCAATTATTGAATGAATTGAATATATTAAATCAAACATTATTTATTTTTACTAGTGATAATGGACCATGGTCATCAAAATGTGAATTAGCAGGAAGTCAAGGGCCATTTCTTGGCACATGGCAAACTTTACCATCACCTGCTGGAGGTGGTGGCGGAGGCACTGCTAAATTTACGACTTGGGAAGCAGGACATCGAGTACCATTCATCGCACATTGGCCAAGTGTTATTAAACCAGGTACTGTTTCCAATGCAATCGGATCGAATTTAGATCTAATGCCAACATTTGCTAAACTTGCTGGATTTTCTTTACCGGCTAATCGTAGTTTCGATGGTATCGATCTCAGCCCAGTATTATTCGATGGTTCGAATCAAGGTCATGAATTTTTGTTTCATCCCGATGAACTTGGCCATTTAACAGCCGTTCGTTACAATCAATATAAAGCATTTTATTCGACATATTCAGCTATTGATGGAGCTTGTGGCGGTAAAATTGGTTTAATTCTCGATCATAAACCACCACTTATCTTCGATCTTAGTCAAGATCAAGCCGAATCAACGCCCGTTCAAGTTCCACAAGCCGTTTACGATGCTATCGATCAAGCATTACAAGCGAAATTAAACGATATCAGTTCGACACCGCATACAAAATCAGATTATGGAATTGGAGGATTAGATGCACGTGCTTGTTGTGATGCGGGACATATTGTTTGTCGTTGTAAAAACTAAATAAAAGATAACAAAAAGAATAACATGCACCAAGTTCTTACGTTTATTTTTTTTTATTTTCATCATGCAATATTTCGTTTTTATTTTTGCTGCGCTTATTTCTCTTGTTGACAGTGCTATTGTAATTCAATACGACACAAATGGACAATCTTTTTTTTCTCTCAACAATGCTCCTGTCATTCCACGTGGTAGTAACTATATGCGATTGAGAAATGCTTCACATCATATTCTTTTCGAGCCCACTCTTTATCATCAATGGGATGTCGATAGTGCTCTACGTGAAATGAATTCTTTCGGTTACAATTATGTTCGTGTGTTTTTGGAATGTGAAACACTTATTCGTGGTTTTAATCTTTCATCACCTGGCCTACCAATGAATTATACAATAAATGTTATTGATTTTCTTCTTCGTGCAGCGAATTATAATCTGTCAGTAATGTTAACATCAAGTTGGAATCCAGCAAATTATCAATCGATCGTTGATTCCTATCCACGACCAGCTAATCTTTCGGGAGTCAATGAAATTGTTTTTCATCCGGGACAAGCTGCAGCAAAAGCACAATTTTTCATTGATCTTTTACAACAAATTCGAAATACAAGTTCAACAGCACTTGAAACAATATTTGCTATTGATATTTTCAATGAAATATCGATCTCAGTACATTCCCTACCATTTTCTCTTACATCAGGCATTGTCATTTATCGAGACATTGCCTATGATATGGCCAATGGTACTGAACGGCAACTACTTCTCGATACTGCCAGTAATATTTGGATGAACATTTCAGCTATTGCTATAAAATCAATTGCTCCATCGATTCTTGTCACAGCTAGTCTATTTTCTCCGACTGTCGTTGGACATAAAGGTTTCGATGGTGTTCAAAACCGACCACCGAATGCTGATCCTCGATATCCTCTACGACCTGGCTGTCTTGTCAATAGTCTTGCCGATTATATTGATGTACATATATATGCTGGTCCGGATCCACAAGGTGACATGGCAGGAGCAGCAATTCCTCGAACGAAACCGATTCTCATGGGAGAAACAGGAACATATAAACCATGGTACAAGAATATATCCATTGCTGCACAAACAATAAAAACAGTTATGATAGAAAGTTTAGATTTTGGATATACGGGTTGGGGTATCTGGAATTGGAATACAGTCGAGCAACTAACGTTTTGGACATTAACAGAACAAAATAATACATTAAACAATGTTCTTTCACCAAAAGTTTGGCCCATTGTGAAATCTGAGAATTCACTTGTTGCTATTGAGTGACATCTACATCGTATTATTTTTGTGTTCTGAGAAGTCTTCTATTTGTTGCTTTTTTTATCGTTCTTTTTAATTACGTTGATATCAAACATGCATAAAAATAAACGCAAGAAAAAAAACAAACCAAACGACTTCTGAAAATATTTTTCTTTTTCTGCACAATTAGTCATCCGTCCATACAATCATATATGAATAACAACATTACTGGCGCATATATATATATATAAAATGAGTTGTCTCGTTATATTTTTATTACATTTCGACTTGTTGTTTATTACCTTGAATACAAGTGTTTTTCTCTTCTAGATAAACGTACTGTTCGACTATTAATCTTTGCAATGAGACGAATTCCACGCCCTCCACGTCGTCCTCATCCAACACCTGCACGCGAAACATCAGAACCTCGTGAATTTCAATTCAATGTTACCGATGTCAATCAAATTACAACCGATGATGGAACACCAACACCGACTGTCAATTTACAACAACAAGAATTAACTGCCGATGAATTACAACAATTATTCAATCGAGCTAGTTCGCAATTAACGACGGAATCCACCGATGAAAAAGAATTTTTCAAACGTGATTCATCGATTAAAGCGCCGAAAACAAGCCAAATCATGCAAACACCATTTCCACCACCGGCTGAAGATCGTCCACAAAATGTCGATCTTGATATTGAACAGCTAAAACAATTAGCTAAACAGGAAGCTGGCCCATTGATTATCGAAAGATATTCACCAAATCAAACTGAAATCAATTATACATTGGCAACAGTCTCAGTAACATTCAATCAACCGATGATCGCTGTTTCAACAGTCGATGAAGTTCCTAATGTTGAAAATTTAGGTATATCATTGACACCAAAACTAGAAGGTCAATGGCGATGGACTGGAACGAAAACCGTTCAATTCGAAGCTAAACATCGTTTGCCCTTCTCAACTAAATATGCATTACAGGTCAAGAAAGATAATTGTCAATCATCTATCGGAGGAAAATTAGTCGAGAGTCTTGCATATGAATTTTCAACAACAACACCGAAAGTTGTTTCATTTTTACCTGGTGGTACGGTTTCGACATTGAAACCGAAATGTTTTCTTTTATTCGATCAAAAAATTGATAAAAATCAAATCTTAAAACATCTTCGTATTGTTGCCAATAATGGAAATCAAATCTCCAATAATGATTTACAACTATTGGATGAAACTGAAAGTCAAAAAGAATATAAATCGTATATCGAAGCAAATGAAGGCAATAACGAACGATATGTTGCTTTTACATTTAAAAATGATTTATCAAAAGCAACAGAATATAAAGTTCAATTGCCTGCAGGTTGTCCGTCAGCTGAAGGTCCACTAACAACAACTAATGAATGGTCAACAACTTTTGAAACTTATAAACCATTGGTCATCACAGGTTGGCAACCAAATTCCAATGATGAATATTCAAAATCGGTTTATCCTGGTGATACTTGGTCGGTATCTTTCAATAATGATTTAGATCGTTCATCAGTGACAAAATCATTATTTATTATTGAACCAGCAGTTGCTGATTTAGGCATTGAAATATCAGAATATAATACTCAATATGTCGTCATACATAATAGTTCCAAACAGGATACTGTCTATACGTTAACACTCAAAGCAGATGCTATCAAAGATATTCATGGTCAAACATTAGAACATGATTTTGCTAAACAACCAATTCAATTTCATGTTCACGGTCCGCGACCATTACGAGGTCATTTATCTGGTGCTACAGGCATGGCTATTATGGATCCTGCTGTATTATCTGATCCATTTTATTCACTTATGGTTTATAATTATTCCGAATTAAATGTTCGTATCAATCGAGTTAAACCTGAACATTACAATTTGCAATTACCTTGTTTCAATCCGTATTCGTATCAATTTAATGACGAAGAAAAAAATGCAACTATTAATTTACCCGGTGAAGAATTAGTTAATCAAGTTGTACAAACCAATTGTGAACCTGATGCACCGAAAGAAATATCAATTCCGTTGAAATCCTATCTGGCAAATGGATCAGGCATTGGTCAATTGATTGTTCTTGTTCAACCAACTGAACAAGCATGGAATAAATTTGAACATAATCGATGGGAACGAAAACCAGTTGTATCAGCTTGGCTACAATTCACTCGACTGGCTGTTGATGCATTTGTTTCTCCTGGATCGACTTCGAGATTAACTGCATGGGTTACTGAATTAAGTACTGGTAAACCTGTGAATCAAGTCAATGTTTCAATTGGACAAAGTCAAAACACAACAAATGATCAAGGTTTATGTACATTGGACAATTTAAACTTTAATGACAATCCACGAAATCCTCCTTTAGTCGTTCAGAAAGACGATGATCAATGTATTCTAACAGATATCTATTCATATGGAAGTCCCACGAATCAATATGTTTGGCACGTATTCAATGATCGAGGTTTATATAAACCAAAAGAAGAAGTACATATCAAAGGATACGTTCGATCGTTGGAAATAAAAGGCGATGCAAAATTACCATCGTATGCACAAGGTATTGTTGATTATACAGTTTATGATCCACGTGGTCAACAACTTCAACAATCGAAAGTTCAATTGAATACTTATGGCGCATTTGATATTCAATTTACATTGCCGGATAATGTTAATTTAGGCGATGGTCGAGTAGAATTCTATTTGCCGGATAAACAAACGGGAGAAAGTCATAACTTTAAAATTCAAGAATTCCGTCGACCTGAATACGAAGTTTCGTCTTCGACACGACCGTCATCAATTCATTATTCTCATGCAACAAACGAACAATCTGTCGTTGCATCATGTCAAGGAAAATTATTTGCTGGTGGATTTCTAACTGGTGCTAATGTTCAATGGGTAGTCAAAGCTGAATCAACAACATTCACTCCACCGAATCGATCTGATTATACATTTGGTCGAGCTCGACCATTCTTTTGTTGGTTCGGTAGAAACGACGATGAAAATAAAATATTTTACTCAGAAAAACAATTTCAAGGTCAAACAAATGAACAAGGCGTTCATGAAGTTCAAGTCAATTATAAAGGTCTTGAAAAAGAAACAAGACCAATTTCAGTCAATGCATTAGCAGCTGTTACCGATTTGAATAATCAAGTACAAGAAACACAAACACAATTTCTTGTTCATCCATCGAAATATTATGTTGGATTTCAATTAGGAACGAATTATGGCAAAAAAGGTCAACCTATTCAAACGAAAGTTATTGTCACTGATGTCGAAGGAAATCTAATTGATAATGTTTCAATTGAATGTAAAGTTGTCGGTACTGGTCAAGAGAAAAAAGAAGATGCCAATGGTTTAGTAGTGTATGAAGATGTAAGTGAAGAACAACAAATAGTTGATGCAAGTTCAAGCAAAGATGCAGTTAATATCGAATTTACTCCAAAATTAGGTGGTAAATATAATATTTCATTTACGATTAAAGATGACGAAGGACGATTAGCAGCAAGTTACTACGATAATCTTTATGTGATGGGTGGTGATGGACAAGAAATAAAACGACAAAAAGTTGAATATGTTCCAACGGATGTATTGACAATTATACCCAATGGAACCAATTATCAAGCTGGTGATGATTGTGAACTATTAATTTCGGTACCATTTAGTCCAGCTAATGGTTTGATAGTATTCGATTGTGAAGGTCAAGTTTCTCAGCCAATTTCATTTCAAGTCGAATCTGGAAAAGAATCAACGACTGTTCAATTTAAAATATCACAAGATTGGATACCAGGTTTTACTGCACACGTTGAATTAACAGGTGCAAGTCCACGAGAAGCTGAAGTCTTGGGTTCAGCCGATCGTCCAGCAATTGCTACTGGTTCAGTTACCATTGAAGTTTCACGAGATGTTTACAAACTCGATGTTTCAGTTAAAACCAAAGAAACAAATAAAACATTTACACCATCATCAACAATGCAACTCGATGTTAATGTTTCTCAATTTATCGGAAAATCACCTGTCGATAAAGTCGAAGTTTTTCTTGTTGTCGTCGATGAAGCTATTCTAGCATTAACTGGTCATCAATTGACAAGTCCATTGGATGCTTTCTATCCAAATCGAGCAGCACAGATTCAACAAAATCATGGCAGAAATCGATGTTTACTATTTAGTGCTCAAGACATCAAACAATTTAAAGAAAGTTTGGGCGAATCAAGCTCCGCTTTTGGTGCTGCCCCAATGTGCTTTAACCAGTGCTCCAAACGTTGCTGTTATCGTTGTTGTTGTTGTGAAAGCACTATGAGTGATTTTGCATGTGATTCTAGTGCTGGTGACGCTCAAACAATAACTGTTCGATCTAATTTCAATCCATTAGCATATTGGGTTCCATCAGCAACTACAAATTCATCGGGAAATGCTTCGTTTGAATTTAAATTACCTGATAATTTAACACGATATCGTGTTTGGGCTTTAGCAGCAAACGATAAACAATATGGTTTAGGTGAAATGTCATTTACCGTTGAATTACCGGTGATGATCCGTCCTTCACCACCAAGATTTCTTAATTTTGGAGACACAGCTTATTTATCAGTTATCTTACAAAATCAAACAAGTTCACCATTAGTATTACACACTGGTCTCAAAGCATCCAATGCAAAATTACTAACATCAAACAACAATCAACAAGTAGCTGGTTATGCAGTTCAACTTCCAGCAAATAAACGAGCAGCAGTTAAATTTCCTCTATCAACTGCTCAAGCAGGCATAGCACGATTCCAATTTCTTGTCAGTACAGTTGCCAATCAATCGCAAACATCGTACGGTGATGCAGTTGAATTGAGTGTTCCTGTTTTCACACCTGCCACATCCGAAGCATTCGCAACCTACGGTGATGTAGCCGAAGAACAAGTTGTTTTTCAACCAATAAAACCACCTTCAAATGTTCTTCCACAATTTGGTGAATTATCAGTTTCGACAAGTTCAACAGCATTAGCTTCATTGACGGATGCTATTCTTGCACTGTACGACTATCCATATGAATGTACTGAACAATTAAGTTCGAGATTATTAGGTGTACAATCACTGTGGGATGTTTTACAAGCATTCAAATCGAAAGATCTTCCGAATATATCCGAAGTTGAACAGAAATTAAAATCCGATCTTACGAAATTACGTGGTCGTCAATATTCAAATGGTGGCTTTGGCTACTGGACAAATCGAAATGACTTGCACGCTGATCCATTTGTAAGTGTGCATGTTGCACATTGTTTGGTTGTTGTCGAACAAAAACAGACATTTGACATTGATTTGTATTTATTACAAAATGTATTAGTCTATCTTGCAAATATTCAAACGGAAATTGATCAATTACCGTATACAAAATATTGGTCAGAAATAACTCGATTTAGTTTGATCAGCTATGCTTTATATGTTCGAACAAAAAATCAACAAAATGTTGCTGTCGAAGCATTGCAATTATTTACACAAACTGGATTTCAAAAACTTAGTTTAGAAGCTCTAGGTTGGTTATTAATTGCATTATCGAGTGATGCAAATGACAAAGCTGCATCTGCTGCCATCGAAACTATTTATCAACATTTAAAGGGTAAAGTTAGTGAAACAGCTGAAACGGCTAATTTCATCACATCCTACGGTGATGATGGTCAATCAGTGATGTTACATTCCAATCAACGAACAGATGCTATTCTATTGGAAGCACTGTTAACAATTGATCCAAAATCAACATTGTGCACGAAAATATGCAAAGGTTTACAAGCACATAAAGTTAAAGGTGCATGGAAATCAACACAAGAGAATTGTTTTGTTTTGATTGCATTGGACAAATATTTTGGTATTAAAGAAAAAGATACACCCGATTTTTCGGCTAATATTTGGTTAGATGAAGATTATTGTGGTCAACATCAATATCAAGGTCGAACAACTGACACGCAGACAGTTCAAATTCCGATGAAAGTTATTCTTTCATCGAATACAACCGATGACAAGAATTTAATCGTACAAAAAGTTGGTAACGGTCGATTATATTATCGTATTGCATTGAACTATGCCCCGGCAAGTTTACAATTAAATGCAGCTAATTATGGATTTAAAGTCGAACGTACCTATGTCGGTGTTGATAACGCTGCTGATGTTCAAAAACAAGCCGATGGAACATGGTTGTTTAAATTAGGTTCGAAGATTCGAGTTGAATTGACAATGACAACAACACAACGTCGTTATCATATTGCATTAGTCGATTATTTACCAGCTGGTTGCGAACCATTGAATACACTTCTCAAAGGTACATTGACAGGTGACACTGATTCATCAGTCAAACGAGCTAAATATGATTATTATTATGGTTGGACTGATCATGAAAATCTACGAGATGAACGTGCTGAAGCATTCCGATCATTATTATGGCCCGGTGTTTATCAATGGAGTTATGTTATGCGTGCCACATCGGCTGGAACATTTATAATGCCGCCAGCAAAAGCAGAAGAAATGTATTCGCCTGAAAATTTTGGTCGATCTGCAACCGAAAAAGCTACAATTAACTAAACGAACTCTGTTTTCTTTTCACATATATAATCTTATCTTATCTTATTTTATCGATAATTAATTTTGAGCACTTTAGAACAAAATAAACAAACGTAGAAATCGCTTTTATGACTTAGATATACGTATACGGGTTCTTTATGTTGTTTAGTAACAAGATATGACGTATACTTGTTTTTTTCCTTTTCTCTTATTCTTTCTTTCTTTCTGTTGGGTAATACCAATCAAAAAATGATTTATTTAACATGTTGTCGATGGTTTTTTTTATTTTTTCAAACTGAAAGGCACGTTGTGAATGGCAAAAAATTCTGATTTTTCACCGTGTATAACATCACATGCAGCCAATTGTGAGGTTCATTCTCGTCTTCTTCTTGTCAAAGGAACTTGTGGATCGAATGCGAATGGTGATCTAATAATATCTGCTCACAAGAATAACTTCCCAAAACAAACATATCCTGTAAGAAATGGTGAATTTAAAGCATTAATTCATTTAACACCTGGTGAAAATACAATTGAATTAACATTTCATACCAATAGCAAATTATGGACAGTTCATTATGTTCCATTACTACAAAATCCTCCACTTCATTTATGTATTATCGTTGGATCTGATTCTCCATTAACTTATGATGATGTTCCCGATTCGATCCATCCACCAAATTTAGAAACAGCAATAAAAAAACTACGATTAGCTGCATATCTATGGCAAGCATATACTGTCTCTCAAATGTCTTCGAATGGTCTAGGCGAACGAATATTTCGATTCGATGAATCTTGTCAAATTGATACATTAAGTTCACGAGATCAATCAGTTCGAAATACGGCTACAATTCATGTTTTGAAAAGTAAATATACGACTGCACAAATTCGAGATCCACAATGTGCACAACAGAATAAACATGCAAAGAACAAGGGCAGTCTGTTCGATATTGCATTAGAAGCTATTCGTCCAGTTTTTACTGAAGAAAGAAATCATATTGCAGCTTTATTTTTGGATTCACATTATAGCAATGGTCTAATCACTGGACATGCAGCACTAGGATTAGGAGGTGCTGATGTAACCCATTCTCTCGCAATATTTGGTTCACATACTCTTTTCTCTTGGCCAGCGTCATTGGAAGATGTCATTCCTTGTTTTATGGATATACGTAATGTTGATACAAAGTATTGTGGTATCGATATTGAGGGTAAAATCTATTGGATTGCATGTAATGTTGGTATTGGTGCGATGTTACATGAAGTCGGTCATTTATTCGGTTGTCCTCATCAACGAGATGGTGTCATGATGCGAGATTATATTCGTTTAAATCGATCGTTTTCAGTTACGGAACCACCGGGTCCATCTGTATTAAATGGCAAAGAATGTTCATGGCATCGACTCGATCTATTACGATTTCTGGTACATCCATGTTTTGCATTGCCCAATGATCCGATTCCTAAACAAGGAGATATAGAAATTGTCGGAATTGATCAAGGTATTTTAATAAAATCGGCAAGTCCACTTGTTGTCATTGAAGTTTATTTGGATAATGATGAATTTCCAAAATCTTGGATCGAATATATCAATCAATCATTGAATGAAGTCATTCTTTCTCAAGAACAATTACGAGATCATGTTAGTGGTGGTGGTGGAGGAAAAATTAAGATTAATGTTATTGCTGCAAATCGAGCAACAGCTTCTGTTGATGATATTGAAGCATTGTTGCATTATGAACAAATTCCTAAGCTAGGAAGAGTCTGGAAAACAGCGAAATTAGGTTTACAAACAGGTACATCTTCGACAGTTCTATTACCCAATAATCCAATAACACGCATACGAGTGTATTCTGGTCTTTGTCTCGATGGTATTGAATTTTTTACCAAACAACAGTCAGTTTTCTTCGGTGGGCGAGGTGGTTCGCCTCATAATTTTCAATTAGAAAACGATGAATTTATTATTGGTTTCGGTGTAAGAAGTGGTGCGTGGATTGATGCTCTACAGATTATTACGAGTAAAAGACAAAGTCAATGGTTTGGTAATACTGAGGGTGGCAGTCCACATAAGTTAATGCCACCGAACAATGATTATCGAATCTGTGGAATTTATGGTGAAATTAATCAATGGGTGACGCAGATCGGACTACAGTATTGCAAAAAATGACATTTACAAAGTAGAGTAACTTTTTGTTAAAATTCTTAAGTGTAAAAAGAAAAGAAAAAGAAATTGCTTCTCGTTACCATAGCGTACGCCTTTGTTTCTTTTTTCTTTCTATTCAATATAAATCGGTTAGCGTTGTTTACATTTACACACATTGTAAAAAGAGACCAATGGGGTGTGCAAGTTCAGTTTCGACAAGCAATGATCGTAAATATAATTATATGGGTATATGTTGACATGTGATTGTTATGAATTTAGAACCAGTACCGGTTGACGCAAATGATGAATCGTATAATATGGATACTTATGGTTATGGTTATGATACAAATACGAATACCAATAAACAACAACAAGAACAAAACGAAGAAGAAGAAGAAATAGAGAGCGAAGATAGTTCAGAAGAAGAGGAGGAAGAAGAAGAAGAAGAAAACATTGAATGATCATTGACAGTTTTTTTCTTTTTGTATGGATTAGAAATTTTTCTAAAAGGTGTTATCAATATTTGATACATATCAGTAATTGCACCATCAGATGAAATTTAACTATACTTAAAAAAAAATGATTCTATCGTTACATACATTACCCATTGAAATTGTATATCCAATTTTGGATGAAGTTGATGAACTAACATCTTTTACATCATGTGCAATGAAATAGATTCGCGATGAGCAAAATATTTAGGCAATATCAATTCAAACTCTCCGACTTCAAATACATAGGGTCCAACCAAGCTCGAACCACCACAACGGCCACCAATGGCTATTGCGAGTTTTCAAAATCAATATTCTTTTGACCGCAGTGCAAACAAACAAACTATTTTTTTCATATGATCCTCTATACACTCGAGGGAATAAGAAAGGATTTTTATCAGTTAACAAAAAGGTGCACGTTTGATAACATCACATCGATTATCATTTGTATTCTTTTAACATTTGAAATGATTCGAAAGAATATACTTGCATCTATATTGATAGTTTTTCTTACATTAAAATCCATTCAATCCGCATCAGTACGTGTCGTTGATGATTGTCAATTGTTAATTGTTGGAGGTTCAACAGCAGCATTTGGTGCTCTATTATCTGCATCGAAACTTTTCGATTATAATCATGTATGTTTACTTGAACCAACGGATTGGATTGGTGGACAGTTGACAGCTGAATTACTATCGGCACCCGATTTCGCTTGGCATTCAATAAGAGATCCGGATGGTTCCGTTCTCAATGTTCGTGAAATTGATCAAGCATTAGAAAATCAAAATCCACTTTTTGCAAAAATGCTTGCCGTTTTTGGCAATGCAGGTCGTTGTCATGTATCTCCAGCATGTTCAATGCCTTCATATTTTCATTCCGAAGTTTTATTACCCGAAGTAAATCATACTCGAATATTTTATAATACAGTTATTAAACGTGTACACAAAGATGTTAGTGGCCGACGAATTACACAAATCGATGCCATTCAACGTACACCTTCAACAAGTGAGCAACGATGTCGATTCTTATCCGAAGAATTACCTGATTGGTATTCACCTGATGATAGTGCCTGGTTTACCAAGACTGAACTATCATTTACGAATCTTTCGTATGTTATCGAAGGAACATCATGGGGTGAAGTATTAGCATTAGCTAATGCAAGTTATTTACAAGGTTTGATGGAACAATTCGATGGTGATATATCAGGTGAAGGTAATTCAACATGTGGTCAAGCATTTACAATTGGTTTTCTTGAAAAATTATATGAAACACCAACGGATGAACCACCGAATCCATTACCTGAACCAAGTGGAGAAAAAAATCATACAATGGATGCTGATACATGGACTTGGGTATGGACAGATCGACGAGTGAAATCAAGTGCATTTAATTCAAGTTTTGTTGCTGATAATGATGTAACCATACAGAATTGGGGCGGAGGTAATGATTATAAAAACGAATTCTTCTATTTGACACCATCGGAAACGGCAAAACAACGTGATACAAATCAATGGCAAGGTGGAATTAATTTAAACGCGATTTTAGAAGCTGAAAGAACAGCTTACAGTTATCATTATTGGTTTCGTAAAGTTGCACCACCACAATGGACTAATCGAACTGTACTCGTTCGATCGCCAGCACTCACTGGTACATGTCATTTCTTAGGAAAACTACCGTACATACGAGAATCACGTCGATCAATAGGACACAATGATTTCTTAATGAATATTACAACAATTCGAGGTCGAGCACGTGATTTACATGGTTATATATTTCCTGATCGTCTTTGTATCGGTTCGTATGATGCTGATTTTCATCGAATGACGAACTGTAGTTATCCATCCTATATGACGAAATCGAATCCAATTCTTCCGTATTATATACCTCTACGTGCAATGACCAATCGTGATATTGACAATTTGATTCCTATCGGTAAAACGATGGCACAATCATTTCTAGTCAATTCAGCAGTTCGTTTACATCCAGTCGAATTTTCTATTGGACAAGCAGCAGGTGTTGTCGGTGTATATGCAATTCAAAATAAGATCGAAAGTGTAGCACAAATATTGGCAGAACAACATATAAAACGTGTACAATCAATAGTCAAACAGTTTACTCCAATGTCATGGACAATCAATGGGACACGTTATCCGAATGACTA
>Ga0209915_1001715_pt1 | contig 28675 bp, 24 predicted proteins | sample ThiBiot_750_plan_FD_183952 | JGI IMG/M metagenome (GOLD analysis project Ga0209915, IMG submission 183952) | Wastewater bioreactor microbial communities from Cape Town, South Africa - Thiocy_cont_750_plan (SPAdes) | ecosystem: Engineered > Bioreactor > Thiocyanate-remediating > Anaerobic-Aerobic... | reverse complement strand
GACAGGCCTTCCAGCCGGTACAGCGCCGACAGGATGGCAAAGGAGTTGAAGGTGGGCAGGAAGCGCGGTTCCAGGATCGCATCGTGATGGATGACGCTGAGCCCCTCGGCGTTCGGGTTCAGCCAGCGGGGAATTTGCGGCGACGCCGTGACCAGATACACGCGCCGCACCCAGGGGCAATGAACCAGCGAGCGCATGCTGTATTTCAGCAGGTCCAGATTGTCGCGCGTGCGGTTTGGATTCAGGTCATGGCCGCTGCCGGCATGGCGCGCCAGCGTGTCGGCATAGCCGGGCCAGGTGTCGTCAACCCAGGTGTAGACGATGTCGGTCGGCATGTCAGGCATGAAGGGGGCGGCTCTCGGCGGCCGGTCCGCCGACTTTCCAGGCGCCGGCGAAATATCTCAGCATGATGGAATTGTTGCGGTTCTCATCGCCCCCGCTGCCGCGATTGATCCAGCCCAAGCTGGACCGTTTGTACTGCGCCAGATGCCGCTTGGGCGGAAAGTTGGGCGCCGCGGGGATCACGAATTTGTCGGCGCGGCAATGGGCGCTGATCCACACATCATCGACAAAGCGCGCGGCGGGCGGCGCCGCAGCGTAGTTCGTCACTGCCGCCAGGTCGAAAAAGTCCGGCCGCACCAGATAACCCGCGACACCCTGCAAGATGTCCACCGCCACCGGCCTTCCGATGCGCGCGCTGCGGATGGGCGCGGGCGGGCGCATCAGCAGGTTGGAGAGGATGGTGGTTGGCCGATCCGTCAGGTCGGGCGGCGCGATCCAGCCGCCCAACCCCAGCGCCGCGTTCGGCTGCGCCCTGGACGCCTTTTCGAGCTCGGCGATCAGGCTGACGGGATAGATGCGGTCGTCATCGACGACCAGGATCGCCTGGTCCGGCGCGGCATCGGCCAGCGCGGGCAGCAGCTTGGTGGCCGGGCCGTAATCCTCGCAAGGCACCAGCCGCACCGCCCGCAAATCGCGCAGCCAGTCGGGCACGTCATAGGGCCGGTTCTCGCGGCGGCTGAAGGCGGGCAGGTTCAACCGAATCTCTTTCGGCGGCCGGGTCTGGGTCAGAAGGCTTTTCAGCGTATCGGCGATCATGCCGATGCGGCTGGGGATGGTGGTCAGGCTGACGATCATCTCGGACCGGTCGGCGCGCGCCGCCCAGGCCCGGTCCAGCGCCGCGATGTCGGCTTGGGCCAGGCGATATTCCCGCCACAGGTCCTGGACCAGCCTTTCGCCTTCGAAGAAATTGTAGGTCCGGATCGATGCGCCGATCAGAAGCGGCGGCACCAGGTAGGGCCAGAGCATCGGGCTCGCAAAGTTGAACGCCAGCCATTATGACATAGCTTCGTTTGAAGCCGCGACCGGATTTTCCGGAAAAACAGGGCAGGGGCTGGTGGCGCAACAGGATCTTCTACTCGGGTATGACTTCGGCACCTCAGCGGTCAAGGTGGCGTTGTTCGCGCGGGACGGCGCGATCGTCGCTGCCGCAACGCAAGGCTATCGGCTGATCCTGCCAGAGCGCGGCTGGGCCGAGCAGGACCCGCAAGACTGGTGGGCAGCCATGGCCGCGGCAACGCGCGCGCTTGTGGACGCGGTGCCCGACGCCGGCGGCCGCATCGCCGCCATCGGGCTTTCGGCACAGATGGGCGGCGTGGTGCCGGTCGATGCGGAGGGCAGCGCATTGCACAATGCGCTGATATGGCTGGACACGCGTTCGGCGGATATTGCGCGGGAACTCACGGGCGGAATGATCCGCGTCGCCGGATATGGACCGCTGAAGCTGGCCCGCTGGCTGCGCCTGACCGGCGGCGCGCCCAGCCTGTCGGGCAAGGATGCGATTTCCAAGATCGTCTGGCTGCAGCGTCACCGCCCCGATCTGTGGCCGCGCGTCCACAAGCTTCTGGACGTGAAGGATTACCTTCTGGCGCACCTGACCGGCCGCTTTGTGACCAGTTTCGACAGCGCGCATCTGACCTGGCTGTTCGATGCACGCCCGGGGCGCAAACGCTGGTCGCCCACGCTGCTGAAACAGATCGGCCTTCCCGCCGCGCGCCTGCCCGACATTGCCGGGGCATGCGACGTTGCGGGCGGTCTATCGGACGGGGCCGCGGCAGAGCTTGGCCTTCGTCCCGGCACGCCGGTGACGGTGGGCACGGGCGATGTGGCGGCCGCCGCCATCAGCGCCGGCAACCCGGAAGAGGGCTCGCTGCATCTTTATCTGGGCACCAGCCTGTGGCTGGCCGCGCGCATCGCGCGTTCGCGCGTCGATCCGGGGACCAGCATCGGCAGCCTCAGCTTCGCCGACGGCAGCGACTATCTGTTGATCGCGACCCAGGAAAATGCCGGCGCCTCGATCCGCTGGGCGATGGCGCTCTTGGGGCTCGCGGAAGACGATTTCGCCGGGTTCGAGGCATTGGCGCGCAGCCACGCGCCCACCGCCGACGGGCCCTTCTTCTTTCCCTGGCTGACGGGCGAGCGCGTGCCGGTGGACGATCCGCGCATCCGCGGCGCCTTCGCCAATCTCGGCATCGAGAGCGGGCGCGCGGCGATGGCTTTCGCCGTCTATGAAGGCGTGGCGCTGAACCTGCGCTGGGCGATGGCATCCTTCGACAAGCTGTCGGGGCGAATAGGCCAGACGCTGCGCCTTTTGGGCGGCGGGGCACGCAGCACATTCTGGGCGCAGATGTTCGCCGATGTGCTGGGGCGCGCGGTCGAAACCGTGGAGACCCCGGACCAGTGCGGCACGCTGGGGGCGGCGATGACGGCAGGGGTGGCGGCGGGCTGGTATCCCGGCTTGGCCGATGCGGCGGCGATGACCCGGCCAGCCAGGGTCTTTGCGCCCGATCCCGCGCGCGCGGCGCTCTATGCGGCGCGCTTTGGCCGCTACACGGGCTATTATCCGCGCGTAAAAAAATGGCGTCCGTCCCAGGTGTAAGGACCTACCATGCTTGATTCCACCAACCGCGCCCTGTCCGACCGGATATGGAATGCGCTGGCCACGCCCCTCGTGGCGGCGGGCCTTTCGCCCAACCAGGTGACGTTCCTGGGGCTGGTGCTGGTGGCGGCAAACTGCGGCGCCTATCTTGCCCACCGCAATCCCTTCTGGTTCGGGCTGGGCCTGGCGCTGTCCTTCGCCTTCGACGGGCTGGACGGCGCGGTGGCGCGCCGCACCGGAAAATCCAGCAAGTTCGGTGGTTATCTGGACGCTGTGATCGACCGCTATCAGGAGATCGCCGTCTTCTTTGCCATCGCCCTTGTCACCGGCCTTTGGCCGCTGTGCTTCCTGGCGCTCTCCGGTTCGCTCCTGACCAGCTACAACAAGGCGCGCACGGCCATCGAGATTCCCATCGACAACACCGCCTGGCCCGACCTGATGGAGCGGCTGGAGCGCATCATCGTGCTGTGCGCGGGGCTGATCTTCGATCCGTTCCTGAAGTTTCCCGGCTGGCCCGGCCCGCTTCTCGTCGCGCTGGTGGTGATTGCGGCCTTCTCGCACATCACCGCGCTGCAGCGCTTCTGGCGGGCGCGGACCCGCATCCGCGCGTCCGAGGGCGGCTGACGGCGCGGCCGATCAGGCGCTCTGGGCCTCGGGCCGCCGCTCGGGCGCATCCACCGGCACGATGCGGCCGTAATCGAGCTTCACCAGCCGGTCGCCTGCGCCGAACCAGCGCTCGTCATGGGTGACGGCGACCACCGTCTTGCCGTGCGCCTTCAGCCGCGGTAGCAGCACGGTATAGAAATACTGTCGGAACTGCGGGTCCTGGTCGGCGGCGAATTCGTCAAACACATAGACTTGCCGGTCGCGCAGCCGGTTGATGGCATAGGCCAGCCGCTTGCGCTGTCCCGCCGACAGGCGGGTGGAGGTGAACTGCCGCCCCGTCAGCGTGGTCTTGCGGTCCAGTTCCAGTTCCGTCAGCAGCGCCTTGACCGTGTCCGGATCGAGATCGCCCAGGCCATAGAGACGCCGCATCAGATAGGGATCGCTGAAGATCACCGCGAACATCTCGCGGTAGCCCGCATTGCGCACGCCGTCCATCGGCTTGCCGTCGACCAGCACCTGTCCGGCGGCGGGATGATAAAGCCCGGCCAGCAGCTTGAGCAGCGTGGTCTTGCCCGCGCCATTGCCGCCGCAGATCAAAAGGATCTCGCCCCGCTTCAGCGTCAGGTCCAGCGGCCCGAGGTCGAAATTCTCCTCCGCCATGGCGGAGCGGAATTCGAAGCGGACATTGCTGAGTTCGATGCGGTCGAACAGGGCGGGCGCCGCCTCGCGCGCCGGGCCTTCCGGCGTTTCGGCGAACAATGACCCTTCCAGGCGGCTGATATTGCCCAGCGCCACCGCGCCTTTTGAGAAGAAGGGCACCGCGGCCACCATCTGCTCCACCGGCGCCAGGAGATACAACACAGTGGCGAGCAGCTGATAGGTGGATCCGGCGCCGCTGGGCAGCAGCAGGGGGATCAGAAAGACGACAATGGCAATCAGGCTGAAGGTGAAGGCGTGCGACACCAATTCGCTGATCTGGTAGCGCCGGGCCGAAGCCGCGCCCAGGTTGCAGAATTCGTCCGAGACGGTCTTCAGATGTCCCATGATCTCGTCCTGCTGGGCGCGGTCCAGCTTCAGGTCGCGAAAGCCGTGCAGCAGGTCGTACATGGTGTCGAAATACTCGACTTCCTTTTCACGGGCGCGGGCATAGGCCTGCTTGGCCTTGTTTTCGTGCCAGTAATAGGTCGCCGCGCCGGCTGCGATGGTCAGGGTTGCGATGGCGAAGCTGGCGGGCGAAAGCCACGCCAGATAGGCCAGCGCCACCGCCAGCACCACGGCGGCCTGGAAGGTGATGATGAAATCCTTGGCCACGCTGGCCAGCCGTTCGGACTCATGGCCGATCAGGGTGAAGATCTTGCCCGGGTCCTGGGCTTCAACCAGCCTGAGCGGCGCATGGATCAGCTTGCCGCAGATGCGCAGGCGCAGGCGGTGCAGCAGCCTGCGCACAAGATTGTCGCTGAGAACCGCCGACAAATAGGCCGAGGCCAGATAGACCACCAGCGCGGCGGCGAAGCCGCCCGCCAGCTTCAGGTTCAGCCCGCCGCCACTGCCGGCCTGTGCGGCGGCGGCATTGAACGCGGCCAGCAGCGCGCCGCGCGCCAGGCCAGCCGCCACCGACGGCACAATGATGCGCAGCCGCGATCCGCGCGTTTCCCGGTTCAGGAAACCCAGAAGCTGAGGAATGGTGCTGCGTTGTGCCGTCTCGGCCATGGTCCCCGTCGGGGCGCCCGCATGGGCCGCCCGCTTGCTATCCTATTCCTGCCCGCTGGCGCCGGCCAGTTCGCGGAAATGGCGCCGCATCTCCGCAAAGGCCGTCATCGGATAGGCAAGGAACATCGTGGCGACGAAATATTCCGATCCCACATAGACAAGCTGGATCGCATATTTGTGGTCCGGCGCGGCCAGGCCCTTGGTCTCGTACATGTAGAGGAAGAACCAGGAGCCCAGGAAGATTCCGGCGGCGACCAGCACCCGGCTCACGATCCCGTCGCGCCCGGACGGCTCATCCACCAGCCGGCGCAGCCACAGCACGAACAGAATGTCGATCGTGATGGCCAGCGCCTGGCTGATGTAGAAGGCCCAGGAGCCGTACATGTGCACATCATGGCCGTCATGCAGGTTGAAGATGGCGACCAGCATCAGGAACAGGCCCGCCGCGATGCCCAGCGCGCTGGCCAGCGCGAACAGGATGGCGGGGCCTTTGACCGGCACGCCTGCGCGCGCGAAATGGAACAGCCGGCGGCGGTTGCGCACGATGTTCAGCGACCAGGACACGATGATGAACAGCGTCACCAGCGCCATGGTCCATTCGAAGAAGATGTCCGACGGCCAGCGCGAGGCGGTCTCGCTGATGGTGGGGGAATCATTGACGAAATGGTCCGGGAAATAGTGCAGGAAGATCAGGCGGGTGATCAGTACCGACGGCACCCCGATGACGAAGACCAGCGGCAGGCACCAGCTCAACCTCTCGCCCCAGCTCACGCGGGCGCTCTGCGTGGCCTGCTGCATCTCGATAACCCGCGTGTCAGACAATATTCCGGCCCCGTCTTTGGTGCTCTGCTGTGCGCCGTAAACCCTTATGCGGCGCGTCAAAAACGCTAGTCGATATTCTTCTCAGCCGCAACCGGGCGGCTAGCGCCGAAGCGCCAGCACCGCGTTCAGCCCGCCAAAGGCAAAGGAACTGGACAGCGCCACGTCGAACGCCTGTTCCCGCGCGATGTTGGGAACATAGTCGAGGTCGCACTGGGGATCGGCCTCGTTGTAATTGACCGTGGGCGGAATAAATCCGTCCCGCATTGCCAGCAGCGTCGCCACCGCCTCGATCGCGCCGGCAGCGCCCAGGGCATGGCCGTGCATCGACTTGGTGGAGGAAACCGCCAGGCGGCGGGCATGGTCGCCGAAGACCTCGTGGATCGCCCTTGTTTCGGTGACGTCGTTCATCGCCGTGCCGGTGCCGTGTGCATTGACATATTCGAAAGTCTCGGGCGCAAGTCCGCTGTCCTTGATGCAGGCGCGCATGGCCCGCACTGCCCCGTCCAGTGACGGCAGTACGATGTCGCCGGCATCCGCGCTCATGCCAAAGCCTACGATCTCGCCCAGGATGGGCGCGCCGCGCGCCTGCGCATGCGCCCGGCTTTCCAGGATCAGGATGGCGGCGCCTTCGCCCAGCACCAGGCCCTTGCGCCCCTTTGCGAAGGGGCGGCAGGTGTCGGGCGCCAGGATGCGCATCGCCTCCCACGCCTTCAGCGTGCCCGGCGTGAATACCGACTCGGCGCCGCCGGTCAGCGCCACATCCACCATGCCCGCGCGCACCATGTGAAAGGCGGTGCCGATGGCATGGTTGGCCGAAGCACAGGCGCTGGCGGTGGTGAAGGCGGGACCGCGCATCCCGTGTTCCATGGTGATGTGGCTGATCGCGGCGCTGATCATCAGCTTGGGGATGATGAAGGGCTGGAAGCGCTTGGCATTCTCCAGATAGAGGCGCTGGAAGCTTTCATCCAGCGTGGTCATGCCGCCTACGCCCGAACCCAGGATTGCGGCTGCGCGCTCGCCCACGGGTCCGCGGAAATCCAGGCCGCTGGCCGCCACCGCCTCGCGGGCCGCCACCAGCGCGAACTGGCTGAAGCGGTCGAGCAGCAGAAGGCGCTTCTCGTCGAAATGTTCCAGGGGATCGAAGCCGGCCACCTCGGCGCCGATCTTCACCATCAGCCGGTCGGTAGGCGTGACGGTCAGCGGGCCGATGCCGCATTGCCCGGCCCTCAGCGCAGCGGCCATCTGGGCGGTGTTGCGCCCGATGGCCGAAATGCAGCCCATGCCGGTGACGACGACACTGGTCATCTGGACGCCGCCTTGTGCCGCGGCAGGTCAGGCATGATGGAATGTCTCACGCCGGCTGCTGGCCCTGGCCAATATGCTGGTGGACCAGCGCAACCACGTCGCCCACGGTCTTGAAGCCGGCGCCCGCCGCGTCCACGCTTTCGTTGGCATTATAGGGGATGGAGATGTCGAAGCGCTCCTCGATCTGGAAGATGATCTCCACGATATCCAGCGAGTCCAGGGTCAGGGTGGTAAGCTCCGTCTGGGGTGTCAGGCTGCTGCGGTCCGATTTGGCCTTTTCGGCGATAATATCCAGGACCGCTCCTTCGACGTCGGCCATCCAATGCCCCCAATAATGTTCTTCTGTCGGGCGCTCCAGCGCCGCCACTTCCGTCAAGCTATTGGTGTGACAGAAGGAAGTCGAGCCTGTCATCGGCCTGGGCCTGCGGTGGCTGGGGATGACGGGCTTTCGGCGGGTTCCGGGGCCAGTTGCGGGGCGATTTGGCGCATCCCGCGCGGGGGTAGATGCCGCCTGAGGAAAATCGCCCGCCCAGGCTGCATTGCGGGGACAGGCTTGCATCTAGCCGGCATTCCCCCTATTTCACAGCCCGGACCTGGGATAGCTGAATTTGTCCACGAACAAGACTGTAATATCGCATCTGCGCCGTCTGGAGGCCGAAAGCATCCATATCATGCGCGAGGTGGCGGCCGAATTCACCAACCCGGTGATGCTCTATTCCATCGGCAAGGATTCGTCGGTGATGCTGCACCTGGCGATGAAGGCATTTTATCCTTCCAGGCCGCCCTTTCCGCTGATGCACGTCGACACCACCTGGAAGTTCCGGGAGATGATCGAATTCCGCGACGCCACGGCCAGGAGGCTGGGGCTGGACCTGATCGTCCATGTCAATGAAGACGGGGTAAAGCGCGGCATCAACCCGTTCGATTCCGGTTCGTCCCTGCATACCCAGGTGATGAAAACCGAGAGCCTGAAGCAGGCGCTGGACAAATATGGCTTCGATGCGGCCTTCGGCGGCGCACGCCGCGACGAGGAGAAGAGCCGGGCAAAGGAGCGAATCTTCTCCTTCCGCACCGCCACCCATGCCTGGGACCCAAAGAACCAGCGGCCCGAACTCTGGCGCGTCTACAACACCCGCATCAGCAAGGGCGAAAGTATTCGCGTGTTCCCGCTGTCCAACTGGACCGAGCTGGACATCTGGCAATACATCATGGCCGAGAACATCCCCATCGTGCCGCTCTATTTCGCCAGGAAGCGTCCGGTGGTGGAACGCGGCGGCGCGTTGATCATGAAGGACGATGACCGCATGGCGCTGCTGCCCGGTGAACGGATCGAGGAGCGGTTGGTGCGTTTCCGCACGCTGGGCTGCTATCCGCTCACCGGCGCGATCGAATCGGGCGCCGATACGCTGGAAGCCATTGTCACCGAGATGTTCACCGCCCGCACCTCCGAACGCCAGGGCCGCCTGATCGACAGCGACGAGAAGGCGTCGATGGAAAAGAAGAAGAAGGAGGGGTACTTCTAGTGAACGCCCCGACAGACCTTCAGAGTTTTCTGGCTGCGCAGGAAAAGAAGTCGCTGCTGCGCTTCTTGACCTGCGGCAGCGTCGATGACGGCAAGTCCACGCTCATTGGCCGTCTGCTCTACGACACCAAGCTCCTGTTCGAAGACACGCTGGCGTCGCTGGAAAAGGACAGCCGCAAGTTCGGCACCACAGGCGAGGATATCGACTTCGCCCTTCTGGTCGACGGGCTGGAGGCCGAGCGCGAGCAGGGCATCACCATCGACGTCGCCTATCGCTTCTTTGCCACCGACAAGCGCAAGTTCATCGTCGCCGATACGCCCGGTCACGAACAATATACCCGCAACATGGCGACCGGCGCGTCCAATTCCGACCTCGCCGTCATCCTGATCGACGCGAGGAAGGGCGTACTGACCCAGACGCGCCGCCATGCCTATATCTGCTCTCTTCTGGGCATCCGCCATATCGTGCTGGCAGTGAACAAGATCGACCTGGTCGATTACAGTCAGGCAGTGTTCGACCGGATCGTGGCCGATTTTTCCACTTTCGCGAAAAAGCTGGGCTTCACCAGCCAGGTGGCGATCCCGCTGTCGGCGCGCTTCGGCGTCAATGTGATGGAAAAAAGCGCGCAGACGCCGTGGTATGCCGGCCCCGCGCTGCTCGACCATCTGGAAAGCGTCGATGTCGACACCGCGCTGGCCGACCGGCCCTTCCGCCTGGCCGTTCAATGGGTCAACCGGCCCGACCTGGATTTCCGGGGCTTCTCCGGCACCATTGCCGGCGGACGCATCCGCCCAGGCGACGCGATCGCCGTTGCCAAGTCGGGCAAGACCAGCACCGTGGCGCGCATCGTCACCATGGACGGCGACATGCCCGAAGCGGTGGCGGGCGATGCCGTTACCCTGACCCTGGCGGACGAGGTCGACATCTCCCGCGGCGACATCCTGGTCGCCGCTGACGCGCGGCCCGAAGTCTCCGACCAGTTTGCCGCCCATCTGCTCTGGATGGCGGACGAGGAGATGCTGCCCGGCCGCCAGTATCTGCTCAAGCTGGGCACCGCCACCGTTCCCGCCTCGATCTCCGATCTCAAATGCAAGATCGACGTGAACAGCCTGGATCATCTGGCCGGCAAGACACTGGCGCTGAACGAAGTCGGCTACTGCAATTTCGCACTGGCCCAGCCGCTGGCATTCGATCCGTACAAGGACAATCGCGACACCGGCGGCTTCATCCTGATCGACCGCTTCTCCAACGCCACCGTGGCGGCGGGGATGATCGAGTTCGGCCTCAGGCGCGCCACCAATGTCCACTGGCAGGCGCTGGACGTGAACAAATCCGCCCGCGCGATGATGAAGGGCCAGAAGCCCGTGGTGCTGTGGTTCACCGGCCTGTCGGGTTCGGGAAAATCCACCATCGCCAATCTGGTGGAAAAGAAGCTGGCCGCCGAAGGCCGCCATACCTATCTGCTGGATGGCGACAATGTCCGCCATGGCCTCAACAGGGATCTTGGCTTCACCGATGCCGACCGGGTGGAGAATATCCGCCGCGTGGGCGAGGTGGCCAGGCTGTTCGTGGATGCCGGTGTCATTGTGCTGACCGCCTTCATTTCGCCTTTCCGCTCCGAGCGGCGCATGACCCGCGACATGATGGGCGAGGGCGAATTTCTCGAGATCTTCATCGACACGCCGCTGGAGGTCTGCATGGCGCGCGATCCCAAGGGGCTTTATCAAAAGGCCAGGGCGGGGACGATCAAGAACTTCACCGGCATCGACTCTCCCTACGAGCCGCCTGAGAGGGCCGACCTCACCATCCGCACGACCCTCGCCGAGCCCGAGGCCCATGCCCAGGCGATCGTCGATCATCTGCGGGCCGGGGGTTATATCTGAAGGCCCGCCGGGCTAGACGCCGTAATAGTCCTTGTACCAGTCCACGAATTTGGGGATGCCGGTGGCAATCGGCGTTGTGGGCTCGAAACCCAGGTCGCGGCGGCTGGCCTCGATGTCGGCGCTGGTCCTGGGCGCGTCGCCCGGCTGGATCGGTTCCATCTGGATGATCGCCTTGCGCTGCAGGGACTGTTCGATAAGGGCGATATAGTCCGTCAGCTTTTCGACCCGGTTGTTGCCCAGATTGTAGAGCCTGCAAGGCGGCGTCCCCGTCGCCGGCTGGTCCAGTGCGCGCACCACGCCATTGACGATATCGTCGATATAGGTGAAGTCGCGCCACATCTCGCCGTGATTGAATACCCTGATCGGCTCGCCGGCGATGATGGCGCGGGTGAACAGAAAGGCCGCCATGTCGGGCCGCCCCCACGGTCCATAGACGGTGAAGAAGCGCAGGCCCGTCATGGGGATGCCGTAGAGGTGGGCATAGGTGTAGCCGAACAGTTCGTCCGTGCGCTTGGTTGCGGCATAGAGCGAGATGGGCTTTTCCACCGGGTCTTCCACCGAAAAGGGCGTCTTGGTGTTGCCGCCATAGACGGAGGACGAGCTGGCATAAACGAAATGCTTCAGGTTCTTCAGCCGGCGCGCCAACTCCAGCATCACCACCTGGCCCATCACATTGTTGGTGACATAGGCATAAGGGTCTATCAGCGAATGGCGCACGCCCGCCTGCGCGGCCAGGTGCACCACGCCGTCTACGCCGGGAAAATCCGATGCCAGCTCCGAAATGCCGTCGCGGTCGGATATGTCCAGCCTGCGGAAGGCAAAGCCGGCCTGCGACGTCAGGCGCGCCAGCCGCGCCTCTTTCAGCGTCACATCGTAATAATCGTTGAGATTGTCGACGCCGATTACCGCGTCGCCCCGCGCCAGAAGCGCTCGGGCAACGCTCGAGCCGATGAATCCGGCCGCGCCGGTCAGCAGGATGGTTGCCATGTCTCGCTGCTAAAGGCTCCAGTAACGAACATTGCCGGGGACGCAGGCCGGGTCAATCGCCGATTTGATGTCGGCCAGGATACCGCCGTCGCGCAACATGGCGGGGATGCGCTGCGCCATTTGCAGGTAATCGCGATGCGGCACCGCCAGGATCAGGGCATCCAGGTCCTTGAACTGCGCCAGCTTTCCCATTGAAAGGCCGTATTCATGAGCGATTTCCTTCGGGTCGGCCATGGGGTCATGTGCCAACGGCTTGATGCCGAAGGTGGCCAGTTCCGCCAGGATGTCCGGCACGCGGCTGTTGCGGATGTCGGGCACATTCTCCTTGAAGGTCAGGCCCAGAACGCCCACCCGCGCCTGGTGCACGGGCCGCTCGCCCTGGGCCAGGAACCGCACCACCCGTCGGGCGATGATGTTGCCCATCGAATCGTTGATGCGCCGCCCCGCCAGGATCACCTGGGGATTGTAGCCCAGTTCCTGCGCCTTGGAGGTGAGGTAGTAAGGATCGACGCCAATGCAGTGCCCGCCCACCAGCCCCGGCGAGAAGGGCAGGAAATTCCACTTTGTGGCCGCCGCATTCAGCACGTCGCGGGTGCGGATATTCATCGCGTCGCAGATGATCGCCATCTCATTCATCAGCGCGATGTTGAGGTCGCGCTGGGTGTTCTCCAGCGCCTTGGCGGCTTCGGCCACCTTGATCGAGCTGGCGGGGAAAATGCCGGCCTTGACCACGCCGCCGTAAATATCGGCGACGCGGCCGGCGGTCGCCTCGTCTTCGCCGGCGGTCACCTTCAGGATGGTCTCGAAAGTGTGCTCCCTGTCGCCGGGATTGATGCGCTCCGGCGAATAGCCCAGCTTGAAGTCGCGTCTCTGTTTCAATCCGGAAATCTTTGCCAGGATCGGACCGCAATATTCCTCGGTGACACCCGGATAGACGGTCGATTCATAGATCACCAGCGCGCCCTTCTTCATCACCTGGCCGACGCTTTCGGATGCCGCACGCAGCGGCTCCAGGTTGGGGCGGCGATCGCGGTGGATGGGCGTGGGGACGCAGACAACGAAGACGTCGCAGCCCTTCAACCGGCTCAGTTCGCTGGTCACGGTCAGGCCGCTGGCCTTCAGTCGCGCGCCGCCCACTTCGCCGGTCCAGTCCCTGCCGCCCGCCAGCGCGGCCACGCGATTCGTATCGATGTCGAAGCCGATGGTGCCGGCGTATTTTTCCGCGAACGCGACCGCCACCGGCAGGCCGACATAGCCCAGCCCGATGACCGCAATTTTCCCCACCATTTTCCCGGCCGCGTTAAGACACGGCGCAGCCTACGGTGTCCGCAATTACCAAAGCCCGAATAAGGCTGGTTAACAGGAGATCGCGGTTGAGCGGCCTAGTTGCTCTCGCTGCGCCGCTGCGGCATGTCCACCACCGTGCCGGGCGCGGCATCGGACCGGCCTACACTGACATAGCGGAAGCCTTCGGCCGCCATCTGCGAAGGCCGGTAGATGTTGCGCAGGTCCACCATCAGCGGGGTCTTCAGGGCTGTCTTGACCCGGGCGAAGTCCAGGGCGCGGAATTCGTTCCATTCGGTCAGGATCACCACGCCGTCGGCGCCTTCCAGCGCTTCATAGGCATCGCCGCAGAAGGTCAAGTTCAGCAGCTTGGCGGCCTCCCTGGTCCCTTCGGGATCGTAGGCGCGGATGGTGGCGCCCGCGCTTTGCAGTGCCGGCAGGATGGTCAGGCTGGGGGAATCGCGCATGTCGTCGGTGTTGGGCTTGAAGGTCAGGCCCAGCACCGCGATGGTCTTGCCTGCCACGCCGCCGAAGGCCGTCTTGATCTTTTCGGCCATGGCGTGCTTGCGCTGGTCATTGACCGCAACCACCGCCTCGACCAGGCGCGTCGGCGCGCCGGCGTCGCGCGCGGTCTTGACCAGCGCCAGCGTGTCCTTGGGAAAGCAGGAGCCGCCATAGCCCGGCCCGGCATGCAGGAACTTGCCGCCGATGCGTCCATCCAGGCCAATGCCGCGCGCCACATCCTGCACGTCGCCGCCCACCTTTTCGCACAGGCTGGCCATCTCATTGATGAAGGTGATCTTGGTGGCCAGGAAGGCATTGGCCGCATATTTGATCAGTTCCGAACTTTCGCGGGTGGTGAAGACGATGGGTGTTTCGTTCAGGTAGAGCGGGCGGTAGACCTCGCGCATCACCCCGCGCGCCCGCTCGGTGTCGCAGCCCACAACCACCCGGTCGGGGCGGCGGAAATCCTCGATCGCCGAGCCCTCCCGCAGGAATTCGGGGTTCGATGCCATGTCGAAATCGGCGGCGGGATTGACCTTGCGGATGATGGCTTCCACCTGGCGGCTGGTGCCCACGGGCACCGTGGATTTGGTGACCACAACGGTATAGCCGGTCAGGGCGCGCGCGATCTCTTCGGCCGCGGCGAAGACATAGGTCAGGTCGGCATGGCCGTCGCCGCGGCGGCTGGGGGTGCCCACGCCGATGAACACCGCATCGGCGTCCCGGACCGCTTCGCCCAGATCGGTGCCGAAGGCCAGGCGCCCGCCTTTCACGTTGGCCGCGACGATTTCATCCAGGCCGGGTTCGAAGATCGGGATCTGCCCCTGCTTCAGGGCAGCGATCTTGTCCTCGGCCTTGTCGACGCAGATGACGGTATGGCCGAACTCCGACAGGCAGGCGCCTGAGACCAGGCCGACATATCCGCTGCCGATCATCGCGATGCGCATGGAAAATCCTTGAAAAGGGCCGCTCTTACTGTCGCGAAACCCGCAAAATTGCAAGCGTCGCCAGCGCTCGCCGATACTGTAAAAGCGAATTGTGTCAGATATTTACCGCATGTTTGGTACGCACCCCGCAACGAGATGCCGCGTCCTTGGACGGCCTGCCCGACCACTTAACCGACGTTAAGACTAATGGCTGTTCACCTTAACTTCGTCTTCAGCCCTTCGGAGCAACCCTGACGCCAACCAACAGGAATGCGTCCATGACCGCGCTCGCACTCGCCCAATCCATGCCCGAACCCCCCACGGGAAAGGCCGAACCGGCCGCGCCCCTGCGCGATTTCACCCAGCCCTGGATGGACCTGAACGACAAGACCGTGCTGGTCACAGGCGGCACCGGCAGCTTCGGCAAGCATTTCATCAAGACGGTGGTGGACGGCTACAAGCCGCGGCGCCTGATCGTCTTCTCGCGCGACGAACTCAAGCAGTTCGAGATGCAGCAGGATTTCGGTCCCGACAAATATCCTTTCATGCGCTTTTTCATCGGCGATGTGCGCGACCGGGACCGGTTGGAGATGGCGATGAACGGGGTGGACTATGTGGTCCACGCCGCCGCCCTGAAACAGGTCACCACCGCCGAATACAATCCCTTCGAATGCATCCGCACCAATGTCTTCGGGGCGGAGAATGTGGTCAGCGCAGCCCTGCGCCGGAACGTCAAGCGCGTGGTGGCGCTGTCGACCGACAAGGCGGCCAACCCGATCAATCTCTATGGCGCCTCCAAGCTGGCGTCGGACAAGATCTTCGTTGCCGCCAACAACCTGGCAGGTGCCGACGGCACCCGCTTCGCCGTTGTGCGCTATGGCAATGTTTTTGGCAGCCGCGGCAGCGTGGTGCCTTTCTTCAAGAAACTGGTCGCCGACGGCGCCAAAAGCCTTCCCATCACCGATGCGCGCATGACCCGCTTCTGGATCACCCTGACCCAGGGCGTGAACTTCGTGCTCTCCAGCATGGAGATGATGCGCGGCGGCGAAATCTATGTGCCCAAGATTCCATCGACCACCATTCCCCAGCTGGCCAGCCTGGTCAGCCCCGACATGCCCCAGAAGATCATCGGCATCCGCCCCGGCGAGAAGCTGCACGAAACGATGATTCCCGCCGACGATGCCCATTGCACCGTCGAGCTGGAGGACCGTTATGTGATCCTGCAGAGCTTCGCCCAGGCCGCGCGCGAGGCCTACCTCAATCGCGGGGCGAGGCCCGTGGCCGACGGCTTTTCCTATTCCAGCGACAGCAACCCCGAGCAGCTCGACGCGCGCGGCCTGCAGACCCTGCTGGCCATGGCCTATGCCTGAACGGTTTCTGAAGGTCGCGCCGCCTGACGCTGACGATTGGACCGCCGACGCGGTCCAATCTGCCGGGCCCTCGCTCCCAGGCGCCCTCGCTCCCGCCTTCCTTCCCTACGGCCGCCAGGAGATCGGCGATGCCGACATCAAGGCGGTGATCGAGGCACTGGTCAGCGGCTGGTTGACCACCGGACCGCGCGTAACCGAATTCGAACAGGCTTTCGCGCGCTATTGCGGTGCGCGCGAGGGCGTCGCGGTCAATTCCGGCACCGCCGCGCTGCATGCCGCCATGCGCGCGCTTCGCGTGGAGCCGGGCGACGAGGTGATCGTGCCCGCGCTGACCTTTGCCGCGTCCGCCAATGCCGCGCTGTATGAGGGCGCAAGGCCCGTCTTCGCCGATGTCGAACAGGATACGCTGCTGATCGATCCGGTCTGCGTGGCGATGAAGATCACGGCCAGAACCCGGGCCATCGTGGCGGTGGATTATGCCGGCCAGCCCGCGGACTATGACGCCCTGCGCGACCTGGCCAAGGGGCGCGGCATCGCCCTGGTGGCCGATGCCTGCCATTCGCCCGGCGCGACATATCGGGGCCGCAAGACCGGCACGCTGGCCGACATTTCCTGTTTCTCATTCCATCCGGTCAAGCACATGACCACCTGCGAAGGCGGGATGTGCACCACTGACAATTCGGACATGGCCGCGCATATGCGCCGCTTCCGCAATCATGGCATCGACAGCGATCACCGCAGCAGAGAGGCCGCCGGCGCCCACGCCTATGACATGGTGGAACTGGGTTACAATTACCGCATTCCCGATGTGCTCTGCGCGCTGGGCCTGGCGCAACTTCCGCGCCTGGATGGCTGGATCGCCGCCCGCCGGCGCATTGCGGCGCTGTACGACGCCGCGCTGGCCGGCGTGGGCGATGCTGTGCCGCTGAAGCTTCACGGCGACCGCACCCACGCCTATCATCTTTATGTCGTCAGGCTGGCCGGGCATATCGACCGCGATCGCGTATTCACGCGCCTGCGCGCCAAAGGCATCGGTGCCAATGTCCATTATGGGCCCGTGCACCTGCATTCGCACTACCGCAACCTGGGCTATGGCCCCGGCATGGCACCGGTGGCGGAAGCTGCCGCCAGTCAGATCCTGACCCTGCCCATTTTTCCGGCCATGACCGAGGCCGATGTGTCGCGGGCCGTGTCCACCCTCAAGGCGTCTATCGGCGGCGTGGCCTGAAGGCCATGTTCACCATAGCGACGGCGTAAGGACCACTTCATCGTCCAGCGCCATCGCGTCCCAGTCCAGATGGGGCAGGGGACGGGCGGCCGCGTCCAGGATTTCCTGCAGTTCGGTAGCCGTGGTGACGCCGACCAGCGCGGTGCCGATTTCCGGCCGCGTCAGCGCAAAGCCCAATGCCGCCGCCAGCGGGGTCGAACCCGCGTCGGTGATTGCCCGGCGTATCGCCGACAGGCGCGGGCCCGCATGCTGCAACCTGGGCGGCAGGGCATCGAGAAACAGCAGTCCCTGCAGGAACAGCGAGCGGGCATGTATCTCCACGCCCAGATCGTTCAACTGCGCCAGCGTGCCGTTATTCAGCAGCCGCTGGTCCAACAGGCTGAAGGGCAGTTGCATCACGTCCGGCCGGAAGCGCGCCGCCAGCATGGCCGGATCGTCGGCGACATAGACGGAAATGCCGATGCGCCGGAACAGGCCTTCATCTTTCAGCCGCTGCAGCGCGGGCCAAAGCGCCGCATCGTCCAGGTCTTTGGCCGCATGCACCAGGAGCGTGTCGGCCTTCAGTCGTGCTGCCGACAGCCTTGCCCGCGCCGCCACGGCGTCGGCGCCGCCATTGGCGCTGATCGTCTTGGTGACGATGCGGAAGGAGCCGGTCTGCAGCCCCGCCAGTACATCCTCCGCCGTGCCGTAATTGGCGGCGGTATCCAGCACGCGAATTCCGCCCTTCGCCGCAACGTCCAGGATCGCGGCGGCCTCCCGGCGCGAAACCTGGCCATGGGTGTTGGACACGCCATAGGGCAGGCCGAACTGCACCGTTCCCAGGCCCAGTTTCGTGTGACCCGGTTCAGCCATCCAGGAACTCCCGCACATGCTCGGCGATGGCCAGTGAAGCGGTCAGCCCCGGCGACTCGATTCCGAACAAATTGACCAGCCCCGGCAGCCCATGCACCCCCGGCCCGTCGATGCGGAAATCGGCATTGGGGTCCCTGGGCCCGGTGGTCTTGGGCCGTACGCCGCAATAGCCCGGGGCCAGCGCGGACTCCGTAACCGCGGGCCAGTATTGCGCGATGCGCGGCGCGAACAACCCGGGCATGCCCGGCGAAACCGTATAGTCGATGGCGTCGGGATCATTGCCGTCCAGCCACTCCACATTCGGTCCGAAGCGGGCCCCGCCACCCATATCCAGGGTCAGATGCACGCCCAGCCCGCCATGCTCGGGCACCGGATAGACCAGATGACGGAACGGGCTCTTGCCTGTCAGGGTGACGTAGTTTCCCTTCGCCAGGAACAGCGGCGGGATATGGGCGCGGTCCAATGCGTCGATCAGGCCGGCGACATGCTGGGCCCACAGCCCGGCGCTGTTGACCAGGATACGACAGGACAGTCGCATCGCCTGGCCGGCGTTGCGCACCGTGAGGCAATAGCCGGACGTCTCGCGCACGATCGCCGTGACTTCCGCATCGCGCACCATGCTCGCCCCTGCGCCTTCCGCATCACCCAGCAGGGCCAGCATGTACTGATGGCTGTCGATGATGCCGGTGGAGGGCGAGAACAGGCCCTCCGTGGCGAAGAGCTCGGGCTCCAATGCCGCGATCTCCGCCTTGCCCAGGCGCTTCAGATCGCCGACGCCATTGTTGGCCGCCGTGGTCAGGATGGTCTCGATCCCGGCGCCCTGGTCGGCATGGGTGGCGACGATCAGCTTGCCCAGCCGCTTGAAGCCGACGCCATGGCTTTCGCAGAAATCATACAGCCGCCGCTTGCCCTCCACGCAAAGAAGCGCCTTCAGCGAGCCTTTGGGATAATAGATGCCGGCATGGATCACCTCGCTGTTGCGCGAACTGGTCTCCATGCCGAAATGGGCATTCTTTTCCAGGATGATGGTTTCGCGGCCATCAAGTGCCAGCGCCCGCGCCACCGCCAGCCCCACCGCGCCCGCGCCGATGACGACGGCATCGCACTGGAACTGTTCCGCACTCATGCGATCGTCACGTCCAGCGGCAAGAGGCCTTCGATTTCCACGCGCAGCCTGTCGCCCCGCGCCACCGCGCCCACCCCTTCCGGCGTGCCGGTGAAGATGATGTCGCCCGCCGCCAGCCTGACCTGCCGGGACAGGCGCGAAATGATCTCCGCCACATTCCAGATCATGTTGGACAGGTCGGAATTCTGCCGGACGTCGCCATTGACCGCCAGCCGGATGGCGCCCGAAGTCATCGGGGCGGATGACGGCGTGATGGTTCCCACAGGCGCGCTCTGCTCGAAGCTCTTGCCGATCTCCCAGGGCTTGCCCTTTTCCTGCATCTGTTTCTGCAGGTCGCGCCGCGTCATGTCGATGCCGGCGGCATGGCCGAAGATCAGCTCTGCGGCCTTTTCGGGCGCGACATTCTCGCCGCCGCCCTTCAGCGCCACCACCAGCTCGGCTTCGTAGTGCAGGTTCGCCGTCAGCCCAGGATAGGCGATGATGCCGCCGCCCGGCACCACCATGTCGGGCTGCTTGGAAAAGAAGAAGGGCGGCTCGCGTTCGTCATTGCCCAGTTCGCGCGCATGGGCGGCATAGTTGCGCCCCACGCACCAGATGCGGCGGACCGCATATCGCGCCGCGGTTCCCGCTACGGCCAGAGAAGGGATGGCGGCGGGAGCAAGGACATAATCGGGCATCGCTGTGACAGGTCCTGGGTTGCGGTTCATCTTTTAGGTTCCTCCCGGAACCGCCGCAACCGGTCGGCCCCGCTCGCTGTTGTCATATGAGTTCGTCACCAGGGAGTGCAGAGATGAAACTCATCACCATTGCAGCGCTGGCCGCCCTGAGTGCGTCGCCCGCGCTGGCCGGCACCATCGCCGAGGAGCAGTCCAAGGCCGATCTTCATCAGGCACGCGCCGACGCGGCCCGCGCCCAGATCCAGAAAGAGGATGCCGAGGCCCAGGCCGATGCCGCGCTCGGCAATGCCGGCAGCGCGCAGGCAGAGGCCGACAATGCCCAGGCCGATGCCGAGAGCGCCAAGCTGCAGGCCCAGGCGGCGCAGTCTGCTGCCGCCAACCTGCAGGAGAAGGCCGATGCCGCCCAGCAGGACGCTGCCGTCTCCCAGTCGCAGGCGGCAAATGCCCAGGCCCGCGCCGATGCGGCAACCGTCGAACGCGAGCAGGCCTTGGCGCGTGCCCATGCTGCCCGTGAAGGCATCGAGGACAGCAAGTATCCGCAGTAGGATTTGATATCGACGGGGCCTGGTACTGACGCCGGGCCCCATCATCCCGTCCGCAGATAGCGCACCGCGTCGTCGCGGCCGAACAGATAGAGCAGTACGCGCAGCGCCCGTCCGCGGGAGGATTTCAGATCGGGGTCCCGCGCCAGCACCAATCTCGCGTCGTCATGGGCGATTGCCAGCAGATCGGCGTGGACGACAGGATCGGCCAGCCGGAACGCTTCCATCCCGCTCTGGCGGGTGCCCAGCATCTCGCCCGCCCCACGCAGGCGCAGGTCTTCCTCGGCGATGACAAAGCCGTCATCGGTATCGCGCATGGTTTTCAGCCGCGCGCGCGCGGTCTCGCCCAAAGGCTCGTGCCACACCAGGATGCAGGACGACTTGCCCGCGCCGCGTCCGACCCGGCCGCGCAGCTGATGCAGTTGGGCCAGGCCGAAACGCTCGGCATGTTCGACCACCATGATGGTGGCCTCGGGCACGTCGACACCCACCTCGATCACCGTGGTGGCGACCAGAAGCTTTGTCTCGCCGGCCTTGAACGCGGCCATGGCGGCGTCGCGCTCCGCCGCTTTCATCTTGCCGTGGACCAGGCCGACGGGAAGTCCCAGCGCCTGCTTCAGCATGACGGCGCGACCTTCGGCGGCGGCCAGGTCGATCTTTTCGGATTCCTCCACCAGCGGGCACACCCAATAGGCGCGTTCGCCGCGGTCAAGCGCCGCGCGCAGATGGGCGATCAGTTCCTCCAGCCGGTCGGCACTCAGCACCCGCGTTTCCACCGGCTTCCTGCCCGGCGGCCGGCCGGTAATGCGCGAAACATCCATGTCGCCGTAAGCCGTCAGCGCCAGGGTGCGGGGAATGGGCGTGGCCGTCATTACCAGAACGTCCGCCGGGCGGCCCTTGGATTGCAGCTTCATGCGCTGGTGCACGCCGAAGCGGTGCTGCTCGTCCACCACCGCCAGGCCCAGGTCGCGGAAGCTCACATCTTCCGAGAACAGCGCATGCGTGCCCACCAGAATGTCGATCTCGCCCGCCGCGAGCCTCGCCAGCGTGGCCTCGCGGCCCACGCCTTTCTCGCGCCCCGTCAGGCAGGCCAGCCGCACACCCGCCGCATTTGCATAGGGCTCCAGCGACGCCAGATGCTGGCGCACCAGAAGTTCGGTGGGCGCCATCAGTGCGGCCTGAAGCCCCGCCTCCACCGCGCCCAGCATGGCCAGCAGCGCCACGATGGTCTTGCCCGATCCCACATCGCCCTGCAGCAGCCGCAGCATGCGCCTGTCGCTGGCCATGTCCTGTTCGATTTCGCCCAGCGCCATAAGCTGGCCGTCGGTCAGGGCAAAGGGCAGGGCGCCTACCGCCAGCGCCTTCAGCCTGCCGGTGCCGGTCACGCTGCGGCCCTTGCTCTGGCGCATATTCTCGCGGATCAGCCGCAGAGCCAGCTGGTTGGCCAGCATTTCGTCATAGGCCAGCCGCCGCCGCGCCGGCGCGGTGGGGGCAAGGTCGGCCTCATGCACCGGATTGTGCGCGGCCTCCAGCGCCGCATTGAAAGCGTCAAAGCCTTCGCGCTTCACGAAAGCTTCGTCTTGCCATTCGGGCAGCCGCGGCACGCGGTCCAGCGCCCCGCGCACTGCCTTGGCCATGGGCTTTGCCGTCAGACCTTCGGTCAGGCCATAGACCGGCTCATGGGCGGGAAGGCCGGCGGCCTGTTCCGGCGGCACGATGTAATCGGGATGTGCCATCTGCAGCCGGTCCTTGAACCGCTCGATGCGCCCACTGACGACGCGGCGGCTGCCTGCGGGCAACTGACTGTTCAGGTATTCGGCCACGCCGTGAAAGAAGACCAGGTCCATCACGGCGCTGTCGTCGCTGACCATCACGCGATAGGGCTGGCCCCTGGAGTGAGACGAGCCCCGCGACGGCTTATGTTCCAGCACATTGATTTCGACGGTGGCGATGCGGCCGGGCTCGGCTTCGATCAGCCGGGGACGGTAGGAGCGGTCCACCACCCCCACCGGCAGGTCGAAGACCAAATCGACCAGTCGCGGCCCGGTGGGCGGATGGCCCAGGATCTTGGCGATCAGCTTTTCCAGCTTGGGTCCTACCCCCGAGAGGGTACGGATTTCGGCGAACAGGGGGAACAGAATCGCAGGACGCATGGGCGGCGATTTTGGACCGTCGCACGCCCGTTCTCAACATGGGGCCGGCCATGGCGGCTTATGGCGGTTTGCGCCTTGTCGGTTTGTATTCGGCCCGATTGCCGCTAAAAGGCTGGCATCGCAACAGGACCGTCATGCTCAAACCGCGCGCCGACCTTACGCCGAACAGCTTCGACTATGAAAACCAGCCATTGGTGACGGCCAACGGTTTTCGCGAATATGACGCGCGCTGGCTTTTCGGCAAGGAAATCAACCTGCCGGGCATCACCGCGCTGGGCCTGGGGCTTGGCACCTATCTGGCCGAGATCGGCGTGCCGCAGAAGGTGGTGACGGGACACGATTTCCGCTCCTATTCCCTGTCGATCAAGCAGGCGCTGATCCTGGGCCTGATGCGCGCGGGCTGCGAGGTGCATGACATCGGCCTCAGCCTGTCGCCGGTCGCCTATTTCGCCCAGTTCGCGCTGGACTGTCCGGCAGTGGCGATGGTCACCGCCAGCCACAATGAAAACGGCTGGACCGGCGTGAAGATGGGGGCGAAGCGCCCGCTGACCTTCGGCCCGGACGAGATGACCCGCCTGAAGGAAATCGTGCTGGGTGGGCTGTGGCGCGAACGGCCGGGCGGGTCTTACCTTGCCGTACCGGACATGCGCGAAACCTACCTGGCCGACGTCACCGCGGGCATCAAGCTCTCGCGCCCCATCAAGGTGGTCGCCGCCACCGGCAACGGCACGGCGGGTGCCTTCGCGCCGGAGGCTCTTCGCCGCATCGGGGCCGAAGTCATTCCGATGGACAACGAACTCGATTTCACCTTTCCCAAATACAATCCCAATCCCGAAGACCTTCAGATGCTGCACGCCATGGGCGATGCGGTGAAGGCGCACGGCGCCGAGCTCTGCCTGGGTTTTGACGGCGATGGCGACCGCTGCGGCGTGGTGGACGATCGCGGCCAGGAAATATTCGCCGACAAGATCGGCGTGCTCCTGGCCCGCGACCTGTCGCTGGTCCATCCCGATCCGCAATTCGTCGTCGATGTGAAGTCCACCGGGCTCTATTTGACCGATCCGGTTCTGAAGGAGCGCGGCGTCAGGACGGATTACTGGAAGACCGGCCATTCCTACATCAAGCGCCGCACATCGGAATTGAACGCGCTGGCCGGCTTCGAGAAGTCGGGTCACTTCTTCTTCAACGCGCCCATTGGCAAGGGCTATGACGACGGCATCGTCGCCGGCATCGCGGTCCTGACGATGCTGGACCGTGCCGGCGGCAAAAAGCTCTCCGAACTCTATGACAGTCTGCCGCGCACCTGGAGTTCGCCCACCATGTCGCCCTTCTGCCCGGACGACAGGAAGTACAGGGTGGTGGAGCAGCTGACCGCGCAGTATCAGGCGCTGAAGGAGAAGGGCGCCACCCTCCTGGGCCGGAAGATCACCTCGGTCGTCACCGTCAACGGCGTGCGCGTGACCCTGGAAGACGGCACCTGGGGCCTGGTGCGCGCCTCCTCCAACAAGCCCTCGCTGGTGGTTGTGGTGGAAAGCCCGATGTCCCAGGAACAGATGCACGCCATCTTCGCCGACATCGATGCGCGCCTGTCGCAATTCCCCGAAGTGGGAGCCTATGACCAGAAGATCGGCGACCAGAAGATCTGAGCGTCCTTGTTTGCATGCGGGCCAGGGGCTATATCCCCGCCATGACGGACGGTGAAACAGGTGGCTCTTCGGAGACCCGCCGCAAGCGGCTATTGTTCCGGGCCCAGCGCCGTGGCTTCAAGGAGGTCGACCTGATCTTCGGCGCCTATGCCGACGCGCATCTGGCGGGGCTGGACGAAACCGGCCTCACCCAGTTCGAGGCGCTGCTGGCTGCACCCGACCAGGACGTCTATGCCTGGCTGCGCGGCGCCGCGCCGGTTCCGTCCGACCATGACAATCCGGTTTTCGCGGGGCTGCAGGGCTTTTGCGGCCGCAGGGACCCCGACTGGAAGACGTAAGTGGATCGGCTTGATTACATCGCCCGCCAGCCGGGCCGGCTGACGCTCACCGGCGCACCGCAGGGCTATGACGCCTATATCGCGGCGGAAGCCGCGCGCCGCCTTGGGCAACCGGTGCTGTTCGTGGCGCTGGACGATGCCGAGGCCGACGCGATCTGCCGCGCCATTTCATTCTTCGCGCCGGCGATGACGGTGCTGCCGTTCCCGGCCTGGGACTGCCTGCCTTACGACCGCGCCTCGCCCAAGCCGGACATCGAAAGCCGCCGGCTCGCGACGCTTTCCCATCTGGCAAGAGGGGCGGCCCACGATGCGAAGGGTGCCTGTGTCATCGTCACCACCGTCAATGCGGCGCTCCAGCGCGTGCCGCCCAGGACCGCCATCGCCGCCGCCAGCTTTGCCGCGAAGAATGGCGGCGAGGTGGACCGCGAGGCGCTGGTCGCCTTTCTCTCCGGCAACGGCTATGTGCGCGCCGGCACGGTGCGCGAGCCGGGCGACTTCGCCCTGCGCGGCGGCATCGTGGACCTTTGGCCACCGGGGGAGGACCAGCCGCTGCGCCTGGACTTCTTCGGCTCGACGCTGGACGCCATCCGCCGCTTCGACGCCGAAACACAGCTTTCGGAAAAAACGCCGGTCGACGCGATACTGCTGCTGCCCGCCAGCGAGGCGCCGCTCAACGCCCAGGCCATCAGCCGCTTCCGCACGGGGTACGTCGCAGCATTCGGCGCGGCGGGTGATGATCCGCTGTATGAAAGCGTCAGCGCCGGCCGCAAGACCATCGGCATGGAACACTGGCTGCCGCTGTTCTACGACCATCTCGACACGCTGTTTGATTACCTGCCGCGCTGTCTCGTCATGCTGGGCTATCAGGCGGAGGAGGCAAAAGCCGCGCGTCTGGAACTGATCCGCGACTATTACGAAACGCGCGAGCAGTTCCGCCACCAGGCGCCGGAAGAAAAAGCAATCAAGGCGCCGCCCTACAAGCCGCTGAAACCCGATACGCTCTATCTTACCGAGGCCGACTGGCAGGCAGCGCTGGGCCGCAACATCCTGCGCGCGCTTTCGCCCTTCCAGGCGCCGGAAACGACCGGCAGTGTGGACGCCGGCGGCCGCCAGGGCCGCGACTTCGCGCCGGAACGGCAAGGCGGCAATCTCAATGTCTTCCAGGCCGCCGCCGATCATCTGAAAGCGCTGCAATCCGCCGGCAAGCGCGTTCTGGTGGCCAGCTGGACCGACGGCAGCGCCGAACGCATGGGCGGCGTCCTGTCCGACCACGGTGTCACGCCGATCCGCAAGATTGCCGACTGGCCTGAAGCGTTGAAGCTGGACAAATCCGCCTTCGCTATCGCAACCCTTGGGTTGGAACGCGGCCTCGAAGGCCCGGACTTCGCGATCCTGGCCGAACAGGATGTGCTGGGCGACCGCATGGTGCGCGCCCAGAGCCGCGCGCGCCGGGCACAGAATTTCATCGCCGAAGCCTCGTCGCTGACGCCGGGCGATCTGGTGACGCATATCGAGCATGGCGTGGGACGCTATCTGGGCCTGAAAGCCATCGACGCGCTGGGCGCGCCGCACGACTGCCTTGAGCTTCAGTATGACGGCGGCAAGCTGTTCCTGCCGGTGGAGAATATCGAGCTTCTGACCCGCTACGGCTCCGACGAGGGCGCCGCCTTGGACCGGCTGGGCGGAGCGGGCTGGCAGCAGCGCAAGGCGAAGATGAAAGAGCGGGTGCGCGCCATCGCCGCCGAGCTGATCAAGATCGCCGCCGCCCGCCAGCTTAAGTCCCTGCCGCCGGTCGATCCGCCCGCCGGTCTCTATGACGAATTCGCCGCCCGCTTCCCCTGGCAGGAAACCGACGACCAGGAAAAAGCCATCGGCGAGGTGCTGACCGACCTGGCGGCGGGCCGGCCGATGGACCGGCTGGTGTGCGGCGATGTCGGCTTCGGCAAGACCGAAGTCGCCATGCGCGCCGCCTTCGTCGCCGCCATGGGCGGAGAACAGGTGGCGGTGGTGGTGCCTACCACGCTTCTGGCGCGCCAGCATTATCGCGGCTTTGCCGAACGCTTTGCCGGCTTTCCGCTGAAGGTGCGCCAGCTCTCGCGCTTCGTGGATGCAAAAGAGGCAAAGGAAACGAAGGCCGCGCTGGCCGACGGCACGGTGGATGTGGTGGTCGGCACCCATGCGCTGCTGGCCGAAAGCATCAAGTTCAAGCGCCTTGGCCTCGTCATCGTGGACGAGGAGCAGCATTTCGGCGTGGTGCACAAGGAACGGCTGAAGAACCTGAAGGCCGATGTCCATGTGCTGACCCTGACCGCCACGCCCATCCCGCGCACGCTTCAGCTTGCGCTGTCGGGCGTGCGCGACCTGTCGCTGATCACGACGCCGCCCATCGACCGGCTGGCGGTGCGAACCTTCGTCACCCCCTTTGATCCACTGGTGGTGCGCGAGGCCTTGCTGCGCGAACATTACCGCGGCGGCCAGAGCTTCTTCGTCGCCCCGCGCATCTCCGATCTTGGCGAGACGATGGCCTTTCTGAAAGCCACCGTGCCGGAAGTGCGCCCCGCCCTGGCGCATGGCCAGATGGGCGCCAAGGTGCTGGAAGAGGTGATGACCGCCTTCTACGAACGGCGCGTCGATGTCCTGGTGTCCACCAACATCGTGGAATCGGGCCTGGACATTCCCACCGCCAACACACTGATCGTGCAGCGCGCCGACATGTTCGGCCTGTCGCAGCTTTATCAGTTGCGCGGGCGCATCGGCCGCTCCAAGCAGCGCGCCTATGCCTATCTGACCACGCCGGCCGACAGGAAGCTGACCGAAACGGCCACGCGCCGGCTGGAGGTGCTGCAGAGCCTGGACCAGCTGGGTGCCGGTTTCAGCGTCGCCAGCCATGACATGGACATTCGCGGCGCCGGCAATCTTCTGGGAGAGGAACAGTCCGGCCATGTCCGGGAAGTCGGCATCGAACTCTATCAGGAGATGCTGGAGGAAGCCGTGTCGGGCCTGAAACAGGGCGAGGTGGGCGAGGCGCTGCAAGACCAGTGGTCGCCCACCATCAACCTTGGCGCCGCCGTGCTGATCCCCGAGGATTACGTCTCCGACCTCAATGTCCGCATGTCGCTTTACCGCCGCCTGGCGGGGATCGAGACGCGGGAAGAGATCGATCGCTTCGCCGCCGAACTGATCGACCGCTTCGGCCCGCTGCCTGACGAAGTCCGGCACCTGTTCGAGATCGTCACCATTAAGCAACTTGCCAAGCAGGCTGGGGTGGAGAAGATCGACGCCGGCCCCAAGGGCGGCACCATCGCCTTCCGCGGCAACGCTTTCGCCAATCCCATCGCGCTGGTGCGGCTGATCGGCCAGCACAGCGGCACCATGAAGGTCAGGCCCGACCAGAAGATCGTCGTCACCCGTGACTGGCCGACGCCCGACGACCGTCTGAACGGCGCCAAGGCGGTGCTGACCCAGCTGGCAAAACTGGCGAAGGCGGCATGACGGCGCCCTGGCGCGCCACAAACGGCGGTGTGCTCCTGGCCGTGCGCCTGACGCCCCGGGCGGCGCGAGACGGCGTCGACGGCATCGCGCGGGACGCCAATGAAAAGCCGCTGCTGAAGATCCGCCTGACCGCTCCGCCGGTGGACGGCGAGGCCAATGCCGCGCTGGTCGCCTTTCTGGCGAAAACATTGGCATTGAAGAAGGCGGACATCACCATCCGCTCCGGCCAGACCGGTCGCACCAAGCTGCTGTTCCTCAATGGCGATCCGGCGGTGTTGACGGCGAAGCTGTCCGCCCAGTCCGCGTGACGCGGATCGCCTGGAGGTTCCGTGCGTTTCCGATTGCGGGTAACCGGCGGAGTCGATTTTCATGAAGAAAACCATCGTGTTTATGCTGGCGATGGCCTGCGCGGGTTGCGCCGCAGGCCCGGACGGCAATCCCGACAACACGCCATACGCGAACCAGCCGGGCGGCACCATCGCGGTCGCCCCGCAGGACAGCGGCCGCAGCACTTACGACCCCTACGCGCCCAACCCGTCGGCCGACACCAGCCTGGGCGCGCCGGCGCTGGGCAGCAATGGCGGCGCACCGATGCCCGACAGTCCGTCCGCCATGCCCCCGCGCTGATGGCCGACCGGATTCGACGTTCGCCACCTCAACGTCGGGGCGCCGCCGGTTGTCCTACCATCTGAGTATCAGCCGGTGGTCGCCGAAGCCGATCGACTTCAGCCGTTTCAGGAACTCCACCCCCAGCAGCGAGGTC
>Ga0209915_1001710_pt1 | contig 28739 bp, 42 predicted proteins | sample ThiBiot_750_plan_FD_183952 | JGI IMG/M metagenome (GOLD analysis project Ga0209915, IMG submission 183952) | Wastewater bioreactor microbial communities from Cape Town, South Africa - Thiocy_cont_750_plan (SPAdes) | ecosystem: Engineered > Bioreactor > Thiocyanate-remediating > Anaerobic-Aerobic... | reverse complement strand
CTTTCCGTCAGCACTCAGGCATTTAGCGCATGCTTTGGCAGAAAGACCGCGCTAATCCACCCGTAAGCCCCATATTCAGATTGTACAGCTTGTAAGCACTCCAAATATATGTATATCAGTGGTAGTTGGAGGGGCCAGCCTGCGCTGGCTCGGGAAAGCACGCTGGAAGGGCCTGGGAGGCGAGGGGTAGCGGAAGTGACGAAAGCAGGGGTAGCGGGCTCGAATTATGGTTCACCAATCTCGCCGCCACCGACGACGATGACTACTACGATGACGAGTACGACGACGACGACTGCGACGACGTTTGTAGTGGTTTGGGTTCGAATCCAGCTGCACGCCTTGGCAGTGCCGCGCCCGAGCCCGACCCTGTACCTGTTCCTGTCATAGTACCTCTACGGTTGACCTGCTTGCAAAGTACGGTGGTCAATATGTCTTGTCATGGCGCTACTGGTTGTAACTCTCGCTCAATCCTCAGGCCTTATCTCCAAGGCAATCATCGAGAACAACTGCGCATGCCCACTCTCAGTCATCTTTGAATACGTCTCTTTGGTTCGCGTCCAGCTTCCTCCAGCTCCTTTGACTCTATCTCACCCATTCACTCACAAACAATGTAATCAATACTGTTGTTAGAACTGGGGATTGCTCAAGGGTCGAAATGGCCAACAACGCAAAACAACTGACTGCCGTCGCGCAATCCTCGCCAGCCTCTCAAAGTACATTCACTCACAACCACTATTTGCTGTACGTTACGAAGAGAACCTCAATCTCTCTCTCTCTCTGTGACTACTTGTTTGGTTGGTTGGTCTCTCACACACACTCTCGTGGTATTGCAGCGCGCATCGCATCCGGGTTGGTGGAAACTGGGCGCCTTCAATCCCTTTTACTCTCGCGAGATGGAGATGACGGCCAACCAAACTTGCTTGGAATACCGTGGCCTGCCCTCGACGCCGGTGCTGACTCCCATGGAGCCTTCGACACTTGAAGACCCGACGTGCCTATCGCTCACTGAAGCTGCTGCCTTTACCTCAAGATCGACCGACTCCTCAACTTGCACTGCTCCCACTGTCAAGGGATAATCGAGCATCTGGTCGTACCGATTGGTGGTAGCGGTACCGTTGCGGCTTTTCGCGCGTCGTAGTGTGGTTTCTCGAAACTGATCTCTTTGAGAGAGATATCAATCCTCCAATTTGCTCCTGTATTTATACACATACTCCTCCTTCTTACAAACCAAATCATTTTTACTACAACACTAACCAACATACTACCACGATGACAACAAGGATTCTCAGCACTACTTTGCCGACATTCGTTCTTGGATGGCATCGGCGAGCTCTTGCTTGCGAATCGGCTTCGTGAGGAAGCCGTCCATTCCACATTGCTCACACAACTGTCGATTGCTCTCGATGGCATTCGCTGTCAACGCGACGATGGGAGTTGCATGATTGCAGTTGCTCGGGTCCTTGCGGATCTGTTGTGTAGCCTCGAGTCCATCCATCACTGGCATGTGACAGTCCATCAAGATCACATCGAATCGTTGTTGCTTCGAGATCTGTGTCCATCGATCCATCACATCAATCAGTGAGTTGTGGTAGAGGTAGTAGTGGTGGTGGTAGTGGTGGTTGGAATGTACATTGACAGCCTCGAGGCCATTGTTGGCCACCACAGCAACATGTCCAAGAGACGACAACAACCTCGCTGCCACCTTTTGATTCATGGCATTGTCCTCGACCAACAACACCGATGCCGTGCGTCGTGGATCAACTGTAGGTTGCATGGGTGACATAGGAGATTCGGCTATGCCGACAAGAGCATGAGATGAATTCGATCCCTCTTGATGCTGATGTTGTTGTTGTTGTTGCTGCTGCTGTTGTTGTGCACATGGCGGTGTACTTGCTGCTATTAGACGAGGCTTCGAAACATTCTTTTGGATGGTGCTAGAGAATCGGCGATCTCCGGTGATGTTGGCTTGTTCGAGCTCGCTCACGGTCGGCAGCGTGACACTCACAAAGAAACCGAACGTTGAACCACGGCCCTCTTCGCTGTCGACCCAGATCTTGCCTCCGAGCAGCTCCACCAGCTTGAGAGAGATTGCCAGTCCAAGACCCGTGCCGCCATACAATCTCGTGGTCGATGAGTCGGCTTGTGTGAACGAGTGAAAGATCGATTCGAACTTGTCCTTCGGAATGCCGATTCCCGTGTCACTCACACTGAACACCAGCTCTCCTTCGCCGCCTCCTCCACCTCCACCAAGGTCATCCCCTTGATCCAGGTCGACGACCAACGAGAGTTCTTGTTGTGGTTGTCGAAAAGGAGGGAGCGGAGTGGACGGATCTCGAGGAGAGTATGGTGGGAGCTCGATCTGACCAAAGGTTGCTTGCGATCGAGTGCGATAGTGCACTTGGATCGAGATTGCTCCAGAGGCCGGTGTGAACTTGATGGCGTTCGACAAGAGGTTGCCGAGGATCTGCCTCAGTCTCACTTCGTCGCTGATGAATGCTCGTGGTGTTGCTTGGGCGATCGAGCATGACAGCGTAATGGACTTTTGTCGTGCTTTAGTCATCACAAATGCCATGGTCGAGTCGATGAATTGTTCAGTCACAATTAGCCTCTGTGTGGGCAAAAGTATCAATGAATCATAGTGTTATTATTCACACCGTCAATATGATTGCTTAATGAGAAACCGAGAGAGAGAGAGAGAGAGAGAGAGAGAGAGAGAGAGACATACCTTCTCAGAATGGAGTTTGTTGGCTTCGATCTTGCTAAAGTCAAGCACATCATTCACCAACGATAATAATGCATCGGCACACGAACGCAACAACTCGAGTTGCTCGACCATCTCGGCACTCAACGAAGAAGCTTGCTCGAGAAGTATATCTGTAGTGTTGATGATGCCGTTGACTGGAGTCCGGACCTCGTGCGACATGTTGGCGAGGAACTCGGACTTGGCTCGATCTGCTGCTTGGGCGTTGAGTTTCTCGAGTTCGTGGTGTGCCGCTGACGCATTGGCACGCAAGGCCAATCGACGATTCCAGTCAATGGTCACGAACAGCACCAGTAGAATGAGGCTAATGACGAAACTCACAACGATTCCAACAGCCAACACAATGGTTGCTGGGTCGCTGTATCGTTTCCCAACACCATCCCATCCCATCCCATCCTATCCCATCCCGTGAGCTGACAATCAGAACATCGCACACTCAGGACAAACAGTCAATGCTGAACCGTACGTGGAAGTGGAGGATTGAATGCTGCTTGTGGCGAGACAGACGATGGTCCAGGTGCGGCCACCAACATCAATGTCGGTCGAATACACCAAGCCTTGGTAGGCTCGAGCAGAGAGAGTTTCCGCCGAAGGGATCGTTTCCCACACGACTTGAGTCGGTCCATCACTTGCCTGTGAATGGTGATGAATAACAAGCGAGAGTGAGACTCTCCGCATCATTGCGTGTGTGTGTGTGTGTGTGTGTGTGTGAGAGAGAGAGAGAGAGAGAGAGAGAGAGTACCATTTGGAAGAGATACTGCTCGGTGGGAGGTGCAGACTTGTCAAAGATGAAGACCTCAAGCGAAGGGTCGGAGCAATCGATTACGGAGCATACAAGTACCGGCAGAGCCGTGAAGGCGCTAACGAAGCCCGTGGGCAAGAGGGGAGCTGTTTGCGAGAGGTAGATCGGCAGTGTGAAGAGGGTCGCGTATTGCTCGTTGGTTGGGTCGAGAGACGATGTGTGGAGCATGACAATGTCGGTGCGCGAGCTGTTCGAGAGCTGCGTGCGAGACGAGCATGTGACTAGGCGCGAGGCGGCCGCTTGCGCGGTGGCGTTCTCGAAGCCCGCGCTCCAGAGATCGAAACCGATCAACTTGGTGGAGTTGCCCGATACAGGAAAGAGGATGCTGATCGGCAGGTACAGAGGTCGAGGCGATGCAAGCTCGAGCATGTAGGACGGAGTCAGCTGCATGATGACGGTAGTGGTGTTCTCCTCGAGCGACAGCATCTGCTCGAAGGCTGGTCGGTACTCGAGAGTCACGAGCGGCGAGTAGGCCACCGAGCGCGTGTCGCCCGAGCGATTGATGAACGGCATGCAAAAGAGATCGAACTGAGTGGGGTCGAGCTGGTAGCCTGCGACCAGGTAGGCGCTGCCGAGGTCGACGAGAAAGTCTCGAATTCGCGCGCTCTCAAGCAAGACAGCCGAGGTGCGATTGGTGGCCTCGCGCTGGAAGACGCCATTCACGTTGACGCGTTGTTGGTCGTCGACCACATGCCAGAAGATGAGCGTTAGCGCGATGCCGATGCCGAACGTAAGAAGTACGATGAATACTGCCGAGATGCGATAGCATGCCGTGAGGCACGTCGGCTTGTGATGCGCTCGGCCACTACTAAACACACGGGTCTGGTGCGCCATCGTGCAGCGGTCGCCTGGCCAGCGATGCCAACTTTCAACGCTGAGGGAAAGGAAGATCGCACTGAGGCGGAGGTTGGTGATGAGGAAGAGAAGGCGGATGGTGCTGGATGGTGATGGATGGCGGCGAGCTAGAATAAGTACAGCGGTAGCCGACCCGCGTGAGAGGCGTAGAGCGATGGCGATCGATGAGGCACTAGCAGCTCATAAGCAGCCGGGTCGCCTACTGTCGCCTGAGGATTGCGCGGACTTAGCCACTTTTTCACCGTAGCCGGCCTCCATTTCCCTTCTTTCTCCTCCGCGCGCACTGCTTTGTCGCTCGCCCCGCCGCTGCGATGGCTGCTCGCAGAAGCACTAGACTCGCCGCACGTCGCGGACAAGCGTCTTCACAACCAGCTAGCGATGCCTTGATGGTAATTGAAGAGGAGCTCGAGCATGAGAACATGGAAGGGGACGAAGATGATGATAGCAACAATGCGGACGACGACGACGACGACAACAACGACGACAACGACGACGACGACGACGACGACGACGACGACGACGACGACGGCGACAACGACAACGACAACGACAACGACAACGACGACGACGACGACGACGACGACAACGACGACGACGACGATGACGACGACAACAACGACGACGACGACGAGGCGGACAAGGAGGACGACAACGAAGCCGACGAAGTCGACGAAGCCCGCGACGACACAACGGAGACAACCACGGAGGCTGTAGCACCCGTGCGGTCTTCTGCCCCGAAGAAGGCTCGATGGTCACAATCACCGAAGGTGAGTCGACGTTCTTTGTACCAACGATATGGCCATAGCCTAACGCTCGTGTCGCTGCAATGTAGATGGCGCGATTGGCCGACTACACGTTCCAAGTGTGCTTCGGGCGATGCACCGAGGGTGGTGGGACCTGTTCTCGCGCATGCCTTCCGCGTGAAGTTCATCGGGTCTACGATGAGCTGGTCCAGAGTACCGAGAACACCGTCTCCCTACGAAAGTCTATCCGCGTGTCGCTGGTAGAAATACGCAAGCGATACATAGCGCTCTACGGCGATACTTGGGTGGGCGAATTGTTCGCCGCTCTTTCGCGTGTAGACTCGAGCTCTTCGATCACTTGCCACATACGACGCCTCAGGTCAACCATGGCGAGATCGCGACCCACTCTCGCCACTCCCTCTTCGCCATGCTTCGATGTCGAACTCGTTGACACGCTGGATGTTCCTCGTTCAAGCCGTGGTCAAGAGCCCCTGGTACTGCGCTCGTCTCCGTGGTTATTACCGGGGGGAGCGCCGACAACCACAACAACGTCGTCGTCGTCGTCGTCGTCGATGGCGGCTGCGATGGACGATGAGTCCTGCACCGATTCGGCCGCAGAAGCTACCGACGAAGAGGTTGCGCAGCTTGTTGTCGATACCGAAGACGAACAAGAGATGTCCAACGATGAGGAGGGAGAGGACGAGGACGAGGACGAGGAAGAGGACGAGGAAGAGGAAGAGGAAGAGGAAGAGGAAGAGGAAGAGGAAGAGGAAGAGGAAGAGGAAGACCACGATGACACGATCACGATGAACGACCTACCCGACGATTCTATTATCGCTGACCTGCTCGAACACGGCTTCGACTCACAAGTCGATATCGAGGGCGCACTGTTCGACATCAGTACTTCTCAGACTCCATCGTTCGAAACAATTCGTGAACAACTGGGAACTACGCCTCGCCAAACCCGTACGCGAGGTGTGTATGATGCGGCGTTGATCCGACTGGTTGCTGCTGTTCCATTGTTGCACCCAAGCACGACGCTAGCGGCAAGCGATGAGTACCTCAACATCTTTCGAAGCATCGGTGCTAAATTGCCTGCTACGACTCGGGCCGTAATCCATGATGCTACAAAGCAGTATGCTCATGTTACGCTGCAGTATGTTGCCTGTCCGAACCTGGATTGGGTACACTCCGATCCCGGTATCGAGGCGGCGGCACACCTGGCGCGCTGCCCCAACTGCAAAGCCAGCTTGTGGGACACCTCGCGCCATGATACGAGGCGGCCTCGCAAGATCTTTTATGCCAACTCGTTGATCGAGATACTCAATGCCATCTTGGACTGCGACCAATGGGCCGAGCAGTTGCTTTATCCATGGGCAAAGGCCAGCAATCAGGTATTTTCAGTACTTTGATGAAAGATCGCACCAGTTGCTCATATTCGCGGGAGTGATGATAGGACGAGATTGATGACATAACCGAAGGGGCAGTGTGGCGACGGCTCACCGCGCAAGCTGCCGATTACCCGTTTATCGGGCTCATTCTGTCCACTGACGGATTCGCACCGTACAGCGGCAAGTACTCTGCCTGGCCCATTCTTGCATCAATATGCAATCTCAACCCAAGTCTACGCGTCGACCACAAGCATATGCTCACTCTGGGCATAGTTCCTGGGCCTGCAAAGCCCAAGTCGTTGGACCCATTCTTCGAGGTCCTTCTTGTCAAGGAACTCAAGCTACTCCATCAAGGTGCGTCCGCCGCCACCCCGCTACCGTCATCCTAGTGGCTCATCTTTGTACGTTGGCACACTTGGGCTACTACGCAAAGGCATTCGGCGCAACATTCCACCATCATGGCGCAAGTTTTTTCACCTGCCCGAATGCGTATCGACATTTGTGCTCCGTGCGGTGGTGGTTTGTGTTACTGCTGACACACCAGCACGGCACATGCTTGCTCATCACAAGCAACAGCCTTCTCATTTCCCATGCATGCAATGTATGGTAAAGAAAACTTCTCGTACGTATGAATGTCTCACTCACTCACTCACACACACACACACACACACACACACACACACACACACACACACACACACACACACACACACACACACACACACGCCATCATGCCGTTGCAACTGCATTAATCAGCCGAACATACCATCTATTCTTGTTGCACCTCTACTTGTTTGCATCGTAGGCACTACGGCGTATCCAATGAGCTCTGCTATACCTATGCGCACGTCGAAGAGCTTAGCTGATGGTTCGGCATATGCGTTGTGCACTCTCTCCGCGAAGGTAGAGTTCTAATACTTGGGACTCCGCAGATGTTACCAAATGGGAGGGCTACACTTCTGAGACCGGTACCGACGAGAAAGGAAGGAAAGTATTTGAACGCAAGACTGGCGTTACCGGCAATTGCGTGTTGCGCCAGCTCCCCTACTTTCAACCGCTCTCTCAGTTTGCCTACGACGCCTTGCACTCATTTCTATTCGGCCTGACTGACCGAGTAACTCAAGTGGTGCTTGGGCGGCCACTGTCTTGCGTCCCTGTTGCGTATGTGAGGGTTGACGCACGCACACACACACACACACACACTCTCTCTCTCTCTCTCTCTCTCTCTCTCTCTCACTCACTCACTCACTCACTCACTCACTCACTCACTCACTCACTCACTCACTCACTCACTCACATTTCACGGGTGGGTACATAACTAACAAGAGTATTGATACTGCCACGTAGCTCGAAGAGAAAACCTACACCTAAGAACAATGACAATGCTCCCGCCGGTTCGCCTTCTATCATCTCCTCGCTTCTACTGCGATCTTGCTATCGCTGACACAGTACTCTCGTATGCTTCAACGACGTCAATGATGCGGAATAGATTCAGCCCCGCCACCGAAACACGTGGAAGGGGCGCTCCTGCCGCACCAACTCGTGGCCTTGGATAAGCTGCTTGCCAAGATCCAACACATCATTGGGCAGCCTGCGCTACCGGCCCTCCAGCTCTCCGCGAAGCAGAAGCTGACCGGTACGTGCTGGCCAAGCCTGCACTGACGAGCTATGCCTCCCTCACATTGGCCACACGATCTCTTGTAGCATATCAAATCAAGCAACTGGTCTCGTACTTCCTCAGTGCCAACTTGCATTATCTATGGGCGCAAGAGACTCCTCCCGCCAACAATTGCCCTGCCGCCAGCTTTTGGGACCTCTTTGTATCACTGTACACATTGTGCTTGTCCAACCCGCTCACGCGCGACGAGATCAAGTCTGTTCAACTTGCCACCACGCACTTTGAAGCCGAGCTTGTACGATTGCGTGGCGTAAGCTCGATCACATATCTCGTACATCAAATGCACCACATACACACTGCAATGTTCAATCTCGGTACGCACTTGTAGCCTCTTCTCGCCGCTACTTTCCAAGCTGCTCATTCTCCTCTCTCTCTCTCTCTCTCTCTCTCTCTCTCTCTCTCTCGCATAGGGCCGCTGTGCGCGCAGTGGACCTTTCCATTTGAACGATATCTACGCCATCTAGGAGCTTCCGTGTCCGGAGCACACGCCGAGTACGCGATGATGCGCTACTATCGCCATCTACTTTGCAGCCAGGTGCTACATTATCAACTGCCTGCGGATACCTCCACAGAAATGAGTCGTATCTTTCACATGTATGGCTATGCGCTGTACTCCGTCAAAGGCGACGTGTTGCGGGACGGAAGAAAAGAGTTGATGGCTGAGGCGGCGACCTATGGTGCTAAGGTACGCCTGCTGCAACACAGCTACTGTATCGGAAGGGAGCTGTTGACAGACTCGTATGCGTAGGGAGGATCGCTGCACGCTTGCTTGATCCTACCTAGTGGCGCAGAGGTCCTGGCCATGAACCGCGACCGTTTACACGCTACCACGAAGAAATCTGCTCTCGTTCGGCTCAAAACCAATCACTACGCAACAGTGTTGGCAATTTACAAGAGCGCCGACACCGACATGATGGAAGAGCGCCCTTTCAGTTACCGCTACCGTGCGACTCGCAGTGCCCTACTCAAAGACCCCGAAGCAGCTAACTCCAGAGCTGCTGCGGCCACCCTCCTTCCCGAATACGTTCGAGTGCCGAAGCAGCCCGCAATCTACGTCAAGATATGCTGCCACGAGATTGTAGATATCGCCAAAAATCCGTTCCTCATTCGGTATCCAGCCGGAGAGGAGCATTGGATCATGGCCACGGAGATCGAATCGCAGGTGGCGTTGGCACTCGTGAGCCACACCGAACAAACAGCGACAGCATGCCCGCCGAGAGATCCGTACGTACATTACTCGGTGGCAGCAAGTGTGGTTGTAGGTGCAACGTCTCACTTCTTGCGTCGCCTGCCACAGAACTGTGCTGTGCGCTCGAAATGTAAGCGCACCCCGATGAGGAGGCCTTGCTCACACTGCCCGACACCATGCGGTGTACCTGGTATGATAGCTATCCTGTACTGTGCGCAAATAGATTGCTAATGTGTGCGCTTGGCGCTCTGTGTGGCTGCATGTCTGTGTCTCTCTCTCTCTCTCTCTGTGTGTGTGTGTGTGTGTGTGTGTGTGTGTGTGTGTGTGTGTGTGTGTGTGTGTGTGTGTGTGTGTGTGTGTGTGTGTGTGTGTGTGTGTGTGTGCAGCAAGGAACGAGCGGCAACGGGGCAGCGGGGCAGGCAGTAGGGCAGTAGGGCAGTAGGGCAGTAGCGCGGTAGGGCAGCAGCAGGCCAACGGTCGGGAAATTAGGTGCAGGAAGAGCCCGCATTGTCTGCGCTCAGGGGGGCTTCAACATACTTCGCGAAAAATGGCTCGTGGGACGACCCGACAATTCGTCCCACGCCGCGCACCCGCAAAACAGAAAGGAGACGTGTTACGCGCTGCTAGTGCGGGGGGCTTCCAATTCTGCCGCTCGCTCACTCTCTTTGGCAACGGTTGTTCCTCTTGGGTCATGCGAACCATGGAAGGTAGCAGCGTAGTAGTGACCCCACTGCGGACCGCACCGATTTGTGACTACCTTACTCTCGCGCTTAGCCTCCACCTCATGCCACTTCGAATACCACGAGCGCCAGCAGCAGGCGTGCTAAAACGAGGCTGCACGCAGCGTTGCGATTCATGCAGGCAGCCAAACTCGAGCGCCGCCACTCGCTCATCAGAAGCTTCTTCAGCGTGTAGCTGGCTGCACACGACCGCTGGCCATGTACTTTGCTATCAAGCCAAGCGTTTGTAGGTATCACCACGTCTTTCTCATCGTCGCAAGTATTATTGCAATATTACTCAGTCTTCTATCGAATGAATTGATAAATCTCAGTCTCGGTGATGGGCGGTAGGAGTGCGCAGGTGCTGTGAGAGTAGAGGTGGATGGGTGTTGGACCAAAGAGAGTTCTGATAGGTGGAAGAACAATCGAGCTTGGCTGATCTCGACAGGAAGGCGCGATGGTGGAAGGTTTCGAAACAGCTACGGTCCCATGTGAGGCACGCATCACTCGATCGCTGGATCGCTTGGCTTGCCTGGGTGGGTTGAGGTAATGTCGGCTGGCCCTTCCAAGCTTGTCGAACTTGACTAGAGACCACTGCCGCTTGCGGGCAGCCAAGGGGGTAGAAGAAGGCGGCATGAAGGACAGGTGGGGACAACGGCAGCAAACGAATAGCGCACGTTACAACGCCGTGTTGAATGATATAACTCACTCGATTTTTGCTCTCCCACTTGTGCTACGGTAGTTTTCGGCCGCTTTGGGGAAGCCGGCTGTTGACCGGGAATAGTCAAGAGATATCGGAAGAGGAAGACAACTCCATCGTCGCGTGGATCAGGGCACTTGATAGAGCGCTATGTGAGTTTCCTTTGAATATTCTTCAGGCGCGTATGAAAGAGACCTTCTTCTCACCTGCGGCTTGGTCTTTGGCTTGCCAATCAACCACGCCCAGCGGCATACTATCCCCTCGCAAGCATGTTTGTCGTATCGCGCGTCACTGGCTCTCTCGAGCAATCGTCGTCGAGCTACCCTCAGTCGCTGGGTGGGTATTCCACCCAGCGACTGCAGGTTGCGCACATCCAAGACGACGGAGCACGCCTCTGCCGTTGAGCGTACGTCCAAGTCCTGCCAGTTCGCTCGCTGCAGGACCAGGCTCGGCCCCGCTCGTAGCTCGTGCAGCGGGAGAGGCTGCGTTATCTCTTGCACCACACGAAGCCCCGCTGCGATCGTCCAACGGAAGTCAACAAGTAACTCTCCAATTCGCATGCGGAAACGTTGATCATGCGCCCATTGCAAGTATCATCACGCTGTCGTGGGAGGAAGTGGAGTCGTTGTATGCGGAACTTGCCAACAAGATTGATTGTGAGGCCTTCGATGTGTGGTTTGTCACCGATCCGCGAGAGCAACTTGATGCTGTGCTCATCGACGACGAGCGGCAACAACTGAGCAAATAATGCGCGATTCTTGATCATCATATCAATCGAAAGTAATAATACGCAGTTGTAATATTGGTCACGGAAGAACTTGTACATTTGGTGCTAGGACATGATAGACACATAGATCACGATAGAGTTTGATGAGAGTGCCTCAAGCAAGTATCAGCACCACATCAAGTGTTTGGTGGTCGCGTGTGTGTGAATGCGCAAGCAAGGGCTGGCCGACTACGACTACAAGAGCGACCCGAAGGGAACCGCTGTCCGGTGCAGCGATACGGCGTCCAGTAGCCACTCTTCACTTGGGAACAAGTCGACCATATGGCCAAGCTGCAGTTCGGAGAAGGATTCACATTCGCAATCGATTGGCAACATCGATGTCTGCTCGAGGTGCGCGGTTCCTGTCTCGATGACGGGCAGCGGGGGAGCGAATGCAAGAGAATCCGCGGTCGCTGCCGCTGTGGCTGCGGTGAGAGGTGAGGAGGTGTCGCTTGCGCTAGGAGGCGCTGCGTCGAACGGTGTCTCGGCACCGCTACCATCTTCGATGATGAAGCGCCAACGCTGGTTGTGGCTGCCAGTGGTTGTCGTTCTGTTCTGGACAACAACAGCACCAGTGGCAGCGACTGAAGCTTGGCTGCTCGAGAGGCGCCGTCTGGCAGTCGTCTTTTGGATCGGAGCAGCAATGCCGTCAAGCGAGCGCTTGTGCCCTGCTGGCACGCGCCGTTGTGGCGGCAATGCGGGTCCAATCGTACTCACGTGGAAGGTCCACTCGCGCATGCCGCCAGTATCAGGGCTTGTACGATCGCTGGCTGGCGGCGATACAGCAGCCCTTGCGGCACTTGTGGCGGGGTGCAGCACCGAGAAGCTCTCGATACCATGCGAGGAGCGGCTCTTATTGAGGGAGAACGATACGAACATCGAGAGAGCGAGAGAGAGACACACAGACGTGCGCAAGGGCGAGAGCGATGAGGAGAATAATATGATAGACGGATGCGAGGAGCAGAAGGGGGACGATGGGAGACGTGAGCCGACTAGCCGATTACTCTAACAGATCAATCGATTCAGAGATATTCCTACCGCACCAGGCGGACAAGCTCAATGCAGCAGCTCATACCATCTTCTCAGAGAGCGGATTTGGCAACACCACGCTGAGTACCCGAAATCTACCACTCGCCGTGTGCGTAGAAGATAGTACCTGGTTGAACCACCATCGTAGACGCCATCACCGTGCGATGCGATGCGATGCGATGCGATGCGATGCGATGCGATGCGATGCGATGCGATGCGATGCGATGCGATGCGAGTGACGAAGGACTGCGGCTACCCTCCTTCTCCTGCTGCCCGCACCACCCACGCATCGATCCATCGATCCATCGATCCATCGATCGATCCATCCATCCATCCATCCATCCATCCATCCATCCATCCATCCATCGATCCATCCATCCATCCATCCATCCATCCATCCATCCATCCATCCATCGATCCATCCATCCATCCATCCATCAACAGCACCTGTAAAGGTCGCATGCATCAAGTAGCGCAATGGTGGTCTCGTTGTTGGCCTCCACGCTACCGCCATCGGCACGCTCGGCCGATGTCGCACAGCAGCCATTACTCTACCGCTCGCCACGTACATACCACTCCTGTCGTGCGGGCCGACCCGCGCACGTACCTACGCGGTGGCATTGAGCCACCTGCCTTGCGTTGTGTTTCTGCATATCTGCGCAGAGTAGGAATAGTTAAAGCGAGAGTAACACCGCACGATTGGTGGTGTTGTGGGCGCTAGAGCTACTGTTGAATACAAGGGAGGTATGGGGCGACAATGCAACACCAACAGGGCACCTTGCCATTGGTTAAGAAGAAAGCACAGACTTTCACTCACTTGAATGTGGTGCGCAGCGTAATGTAGCGTTACATTACAATCGAATGAACTGATAGATCTCGGTCTCTGTGATGGGCGGAAGGCGTTGGGTTTGTGAGTGTTGGTGGTGGAAAGGCGTTGGTTGAAAGGGTGTACTGGTGATGGGTGGCAGAACAACCGAGCTTGGCTGATCGCGACAGGAAGACGTAGATTGGATGGCACGATTCGTTCCTTGAGTAAGAATCGCGATACTCTCTCGATTGCGGCAGCTTCGCTTGGCTTGCGACAGGCGACGTATGCTGGCTCTTCCAAACTTGTCGAACTCGACTCGAAACCACTTCCACTCATTACCAGCGAGAGAGAGAGAGAGAGAGAGAGAGAGAGAGAGAGAAGATATTTGCTTTCGAGCGAGAGCAAGAATCAAAACATACACTCACGAAGCACAAACGCCTTTTGGCTACGATGCTGGACTCACACGGTGCGTGCGCGTGCGCGCGTGTGTGGCATACCTTGTCAAAGCCTTCACGATAACGTAGGGTGATGCCATGAAGGAGTCAGTGCGGTTACGAAACGATTGTATTCACGGTCAGCGTAGTGCCGTGTTCTGAATGACACAGAGCAAAAGCTCACAAGATCGCATAGATGCGCAGGATTGACCTCCTTCGAGTCGTCTATTGCTATTGACTATCCAGTCTTAGTCGAGCGGCTCCATCACGAACAACTCCCAAGCAAACGAATCTACAGAGGTGACTTGATCGGTGGTGGTGGAGACAAGCACGAGATCCTCCCATGACAGAATGGCACTCCCCTGCACAAGAGTCTGATCCTCGACGACGCTCGAAGGTGCTGCTGCAGTCGCTGTGGTTGTGGATGGCGAAGCTCGCAGCGGCTCTTGCAAGCTGCTTGATGGCAGCGATGCGAACGGTGTTTGCGCCTCCAACAGCAGCACAGTGTTCGATCTTGCGGACGGGGCCGAGACGGACGCTCGCGTAGCTTTACGCTTGTTGATCGGACTTGATGGCCCGTAGCGTGGCAGTGAAGGAGCGCTCTGTCGTCGTAGAGTGGGCTGAGGAGGCGACGTTGAATAATGATAGATCCATCCTGGTGTGCCTGGAGGAATGGAACTTGATGCCGTATGTTCAAGAGACCCTGTTGCAGGGTTGATAATGAAGCTCATGAACATGATGGTGGTGGTGGTGGTGGTGGTGGTGGTGGTGGTGGTGGTGGTGGTGGTGGTGGCGGCGGCGGGGGAGGAAGGCATGAGATTGAGGCGGATGTCACGATAAAAGGGCGCCGCGCCACTGAACGGGAGCTCCAGCGATTCTTCTGTGTCGAATGATACATCCTCTGATTAGTTCAATGAGGCTGCATGCAGTAGCGCATTCCGGATTCAGAAAGAAAGAAGGAAACAACACAGACAGAAAGGTCTGATATGGCATCCACCCTGGCTCCTTCGAGCTAGCGAGCACCGAATATGCTAGTTTTCGGGAGTTGGCGATTGCTGCCCCGAACAAGAAGAATTGTCGGCTCCCGAAAACTTGCGCTCTCGTTCGTCGCCCATCGATCGCAACACCATCCTTTTAGCTCAATCGTCTCCTCGTACTACCCACCATGTTCATGAGCTCATTATCAACCCTGCAACAGGGTCTCTTGAACATACGGCATCAAGTTCCATTCCTCCAGGCACACCAGGATGGATCTATCATTATTCAACGTCGCCTCCTCAGCCCACTCTACGACGACACAGCGCGGCTGCACTTCGGCGACAAGCACCAACAAGTCCGATCAGAAAGTGCAGAGCTCGAGCATCGGCCCCCTCTCTTACGCCATCTGCAAGACCGAGCCCGCCGCCACGGACCACTCACCAAACAGCGGACCCGTCGACAACCACACCCAACTTGCGAGAGAGGCCAACAGGCTCGCACGCTGTCGAGCGGGCCAGTCTGTCATGGGAAGATCTCGTGTTTGCCTCCACTGGTCCCGTGGGCTGCCTTGATACATTCGATTGGGAGTTGTTCCCGACCGAGCCTCTTGTTACCCTGCTCGAGGACGCGGAGGACTGACGTTGCAATGTTTGTGATCCGCAGCAGTACCATGTAGTGGTCTTGTTGTACATACGTATCGTACGATAAAGAAAAGCATCGGTAGTACGACCCGCGCCGCAGCACGCAGTGACGTCGTCATTCGTTTCGAGGTACTGGCAGAGAATAATGGATCAGATGCGCTCGTCGTCGTGCTGCGAGTAGTGGTACAAGCGCTGTGTACCATTGCGCGAGCCGAGCCACAACCGCCGACGACAACGAAAGAGTGCGCGGCGATCGGCGGAATACCGCGCCAAAGCTGGTGCGAGGGTCCTCCTTTGGCCGGCAGCGGAACATCGAGATGAGTGGCCCAAACTCCACGCGCCGTCCTTCTTCCTCCTCAAGCCTCCCACCACCACCACTACCACTCAATGGAGAACCTCTGTGTGTCGTTTGCACCACTGTTTGATGTACGTATCTCGAGACCACGAGTGAGAGACGTCCATATTCGTATCTCTAGCCTTGAGTCAATCTCACGCTTTCGAGGCAGCTCCTGTTCGAGCACGAGTACTTTCTCATGCGTTACTTGTTGCGCATCGCCGACTCGGGGCGTAAGGCCAAGGAAGTCGTACAGTCATTCGTCTTCCTCGTCGAACGAAAGGCTCTCCTGCGCCCTTGCGTGCGTGTTACTCGAAGACGAGGTTGCACGCAATGGTACGGCAGCCGCTACGCCTACTCTACGCGCGATGGCTGATATGTGCGTGCGCGCGCCAACGCAATGCACTGTATCGTTATTTTCTCGGCGCAGGCGGTAACGCCACGTTGGTGCTGCGTGACAGTATGTCGCCGGCAGCCAAGTTCATCGAGCAGCTTCTGGCGCTCCACGGTGTGCCGTTCCTTTGTACTACACTTGGACCGGTACTCGGCTCCTACATACGCAATCCACACTCGCTCGAGGTACCTCTCTCGCGCTTTGTGCGTCCACACACCCACACCTATGCGGTACCAATCCAGTTGTTGCTGGCTCATATAGAGTAACCCTTCGCTGGAGCCGGACGCTGCCAAACGTGCCACCAACCGCCTTGTAGCTGAGAAGTTAGCGCTCGACATCCTTGAGGCGCTCTTTACCGATCTAACGCTCTTACCCGAGTATGCGTCTCTCTCTCTCTCTCTCTCTCTCTCTCTCTCTCTCTCTCTCCCGGGAGTTTCCTCTTCACTCGCCGCCCCTTCGGCGGATGGTACTCTACTGGACGTGAGTTTCAGAGGAGAAACTCACCCACACTCTTCGCGGTTCTCCCCAACCAATAACCTAACAACTTGGTGTATCACGTATACGATCGCGACCTTGGCTTCTCTGCTTCCAGCCGACATCACCAGCTCACCAACGACCCAAGCGCGCACTGCTGTCGCAACCGTCTTCTTTCTCAAGTTGCTCTGCCCCCTCCTATGTTCTGGGCCTCAACTGCTCGCGTTGCTTGGTACATGGAAGATGAGATGATGGTTTTACTCCTCCGCGACTCCTGACCCTAACCTTCGATCCCACACTGGTTTCGCAGATGTTCCGTGTAGAAGCTCCTCGTCGCCTTCGACGATTGGCTTCTCGCTCGCGGTCGTCGCCAAGCTCCTGCAGGCACTCGCAGCTGGATCATGCTACGATCTCCTGTCGCACATGGCGCCTTTTAATGACTTCCTCGACGCCAATACCAACCAGATGCACGATTTTGCGGACGCTGTGCTGGTACTGTACCAACACTCCTCCTCCTGACAGTCGCGCACCTTACATGGAACTCCCCATTTCTGACTGGAGAGTTTCGTTCGCATGCTCCTCTGTCGTTTGTTCCTGTGTGCAGGAGTTAGGAGAAGCTGAACAACTATCCAGAAGCTCTGTTGAACCTGCAAGCGTCGCTGGCTCCTTCAATCACCATCGTCGCACGACCGACCTATTGCATTTTCGTCGTATCTACGGCCATGTCAAGCGCTCGATGCCCGTCCTCAGGTCGTTGTGTGCCGAACCTGCATGCCCGATACCTGCTGATACTCCCATTCGCTTACGTACCGCCATCACGGCCATCGACGACGCCCGCAAGGTCTACGAGACCTCCTCGCCATGGCACACGACCTCATCTGCTACCACCACGCGCAGCTCGTCCGAGTCTGACCTGCAGGCGAAGACAAGCAAGCGTCATGCTCCCTCACGCGCCGCCTCAACGCAATCGTTTGGCCTCTATCGCGTAGGTAATCGGTGACGGCACCAATGCTTCCTTGTGTTTGTGTGTTCCACCGGCGGTTATGTCATGACGCTGTACTATTGGAAGATATAAATACTTTGTCAATCATGTATGGCCTCAACTGATGGCTCGAGGAGGGAGGACAAACATCCCCGAAACCTACCGGTAAGTTGAGTTGGAACAGCGCGTCGGTCCCATTGCTTTATTCTGCCTTCTCCCTCTTGTACCACCGCATCGCTCATCGCTCGTATGCCTCAGATCCGCTGGTCGAGCTCTGACAGTGACCTCATTCGAGACGATAGCCAATTGACAAGACAGAAGACTGCTGCCGCCCGTCATGACTTCCCAACCAGACGCTGATCGCCTCGGTGAGCAGCTGTATCATGCCGCCAACGCGGGAGACTTGACGCGAGCCGCTCTGGCTCTCGAACATCGAGTGGCGCACCTGGAATGGCGGAGAGCTCGAGCTCGGCTCCGCGCCACTGCACACGGCCGCTGCCCAAGGCCACGAGTCGCTCGTTCATCTGCTCATCGATCGGCGAGCATACATCGATGGCATCAACGAAAGTAACCAGACGCCACTGCACATGGCTTCTCGGAATGGCCACGAATCTGTTGTTCGAATACTACTCGACCAAGGAGCATCGATCAACGCCACGGACAAGGAGAGCCAGACGCCACTGTACATGGCTGCTCGCGCTGGCCACGAATCTGCTGTTCGAATGCTCCTCGACCGAGGAGCCGACACCACCATCGAATCGGTACGTCGATCCATCTTCGCCTTGCTCTCTCTCTCTCTCTCTCTCTCTCTCTCTCTCTCTCTCTCTCTCTCTCTCTCTCTCTCTCTCTCTCTGTGTGTGCGTGTGGTCACTGATATGTTATGGTTCGCTCGTTTCGATAGACCTCTTCTTTGGTATCACGACGCACAGCCGCTCTTGTTGCATCAACTGCAGCAGTTAAGCGATTGATCGATGTTGTAGACCGACGTACGAAGCTCTCAACATCATCTATCTATCTATCTATCGTGATCTATCTATCTATCTTTCTTTCTTTCTATCTATCTATCGTGATCTATCTATCGTGATCTATCAATCGTGATCTATCTATCGTGATCTATCTATCGTGATCTATCTACCGTGATCTATCTATCGTGATCTATCTATCTATCTATCTATCTATCTATCTATCTATCTATCTATCTATCTATCTATCTATCTATCGTGATCTATCGTGATCTATCTATCTATCGTGATCTATCTATCGTAATCTATCTATCTATCTATCTATCTATCTATCTATCTATCGTGATCTATCTATCTATCTATCTATCGTGATCTATCTATCTATCTATCTATCTATCTATCTATCGTGATCTATCGTGATCTATCGTGATCTATCGTGATCTATCGTGATCTATCTACCGTGATCTATCGTATGTCTTAACAACATTCTATTCAATAATCTGTGCGTGTTGTGCCACGTATGAATGGCCTCATTATTACAGGTTTGGCACTTGCTGCTGATTTTGTTGGCAAGCAGCTGCTTGATGCAGCTGAACGAGGAAACCTCGAACAAGTTACTCACGCACTCGATCAAGGTGCCAACATCGAGTGGCGAGATCGTTTCGGTAACGACAGTACCCCACTTCATACCGCCGCTCAGCGTGGTCATGAATCAGTCGTTGAATTGCTTCTTGATCGAGGAGCATACATCAATGCCACAAGCAAGGAGAATGTGACACCATTGCATTTCGCTGCTTGGTACGGCCACGAATCAGTCGTTGGATTGCTCCTCGATCGCGGAGCCTCGATCGAAGCAGCAGCCAAGGATTACGCGACTCCACTTTTCAACGCTACTCACCAAGCTCACGAATCAGTCGTTCGATTGCTCCTCGATCGCGGAGCCTCGATCGAAGCAGCAGCCAAGGATAACACGACTCCTCTGCGTATAGCTGTCCAACTCGACCACGCATCAGTAGTTGAATTGCTCCTCGATCGACGGGCATCCATCAACGCTACCGGCAGCGATCATAGGACGCCACTGCACGCTGCTACGCAACTTGGCCACGCATCAGTAGTTGAGTTGCTCCTCGATCGACAGGCATCCATCAACGCCACCGGCAGCGATCACAGGACGCCGCTGCACATTGCTGCCCAATTCGGCCACGCGTCCGTCGTTGGGCTGCTTCTCGATCGGCGAGCATCGATCAACGTCGCAGACGGCGGCAACTGGACTCCACTGCACGGTGCAGCTTGGTATGGCCGTGAATCAGTCGTTCGATTGCTACTCGCTCGAGGAGCCGATCCTGCCATCGTATCGGTGCGTCACTAAGAGTGTGTCTGTCTTGGATATACTTGCGCGTCGCTGACGGATCCTTCCTCCTCCGAACAAAAGACGTATTCTTCGGCACCGGGGACACCAGCACAGCTGGCTAAAGCACCGGCGCTCAAGAGGCTGCTCGAGATACGACGAGGTACGATTCGGTCACAACCACGAGCAATCTCTATCACCAATAGCCTTCGAGAGCGTCAACTAATCGTGATGGACCCCACCAAATCAAGCGTACGTTTGGAGCCCTGATCGACATCGGTATGCCCCAGAGTCGATCAAGCAACCCGTCAAGACCATGACGATGATTCGAGCGTTGGTCTATGAGTCGCCGATATCGTTGCTTCCGAACGAGCTCCTGTTCGAGATCTTTGCATTCCTCGAGCCTTCCGCGATGCCAAGGAGCGCGCGTCGCTCGCCACACCAATGTCGAGTATCGTAATCATCACAAATTGCAATGAAATGAGTAAGGCTGGCGAAAGGACGAGGCGCGCTTCTCCATCTCCCCTCGCACACCACAACCGTCGACAACGGAGTATAGCTCTACAGTACTCGTTACTGTTATCGCCATGGAGTCCAAGTTCGATACGGGCGTATCGTCGTTTGCCGGTGATATGGATACTTTTGGCGAGAACAGCAACGAGTACCAGACATTGCTGATGGCCAACAAGAAGCTGTTGCTCGACAAGCAGTCGGCGGACCTCACGATTCGACTGGTCAACGGCGAGAGTGTATCAGCGCACTGCGCTGTTGTCGCGTGTCGATGTTCGCATTTGCTCCCGACGTACAACGAGGGCGAGCACGACAACCACCACAAACGCGTCATCAAGGTCAAGGGCATTGCAAACGCCCAACTTGCTCCGTACGCCATATCATCCACAACATGTTGTCGCACATCGGAAGCAAGAAGAAAGGCAACTACAACGGAGATCACGATAATCTCTCAACCACAGAACGACCAGAAGCACGATTACCAGCAGCGCCAACGCGTGACCTTCCTCCTGTCCGTTCTCCTCCATTCAACTTCGAGAGGTCCATGAGCGCCGACATGTCGGCTCCAGCAACCGCAGCTGCTACGCATTGGGACAGCGCGTACTCTCGCAAGGGCGCCGAGAAGGTCGGTTGGTTCGAGCCGACGCCGACCAGGTCGATCGAGATCATCGTGGGCTTGCTTGGATCAGCAGCGGGCAAGCTCGAGTCCGCTAGCGTGATCGATGTCGGAGGCGGCGCATCGTCGCTGGTCGATCGCTTGCTGGAGCTCGGCGTGCGCCATGTGGCGGTGCTGGATCTCTCGGACGTCGGGCTCGAGCTGAGCCGACAGCGACTAGGTCCCGAAGGCAGCAGCGCGCGAGTATCATGGATCGTCGGCGACGTGACGGCCTATCGACCGCAATGCGAGCGAGGCTACACAGTGTGGCACGACCGAGCCGTGTTCCACTTCTTGATGGACGAGCAGCAGCAGCGAGCGTATCGCGACTCGGTGCTGGCGTCGGTGGCGCTCGATGGGTTCGTGATCGTGGCCACGTTCGCGCTCGACGGAGGTCCAACCGAGTGCAGTCGCTTGCCCATACGTCGCCACGACGTCGAGAGCATCACGAGGATCTTTGATGCCGAGCGCTTCACGTTACTGTCGCACATGCCTCATGAGCACGTGACGCCCGCTGGTGAGACGCAGAAGTTCACGTACTTTGTGCTTGCTCGTAAGAGCTGAATCGATTCGATTCGATTCGATTCGATTGATTGATTGATCGATCACACCCACACTTGATACATTCGATCATCAAGGTATATCTTCTCTTCTGTGAGCCATTCGCTCCACCCACAAGAACCACGCTCCCAACCAACCGTACGAGAAGGACCATTAGGGTTGAACGTGCGCATATCTCTCCTCTAACTTGATAGATAGATAGATAGAAGGGGGCAACAACTGGTGAAGGGGACGGTCGCGCTTGCTACCCAACTTGGTGGCATTCTGTTAGCAAGAGCAAGCGGTCGCGCGATCCTGGGCTCTACTCATGGAATGTTCCTTTGCTTGTTCGGATCGGTGCCTGTCTAATAGCCTGCGCGACCGATCAGTCTTCATAGTTCTCACCTTCCGCTCCTTCCTCAAATGCTGCCCCTCCGTAGCTCGTGTGTGGCGGTGCTCGTCATCGTGGCGACGGTGGCAGTGGCAGTGGCGGTGTTGGGAGCTGAGGCCAAGACAGAGTGGGACATTGGCCCACATCGGTATGCGAGCGTCGACGTCAAGTTCGAGAGCGGCGTCAACTACACATGGGCCGACTGGGGCGGTCCTACGTGTCCGCCGCGGCTGTTTCTCTTGCGCCCTCACAAGAACGCCAAGTTCCCCTACTTTACCAAGTCGCTCGATTCCTTTGACCAGTACTGCGCTGCGTACGTCAAGGACTGGCTCACGCGCTTCAATGCCACGATCGGTCTGAGCGCCATCGTGGTGCTCGGCGACCAGGTCGTGTTCTCCAAGGGCTACGGCCACACGACCATGGATCCGGCTTCGCCGCCTCCGACCGAGGACTCGATCTTTCGTATCGGCAGCATCACCAAGTACGTACGCGAGTTCGTCGAGTATCGAGCGGGTGACATGAGGCGTACGTCCACAATCTCATATGCGCGATCGTTGTGCAGGATCTTTACGAGTCTGATGCTGATGCAAGCGATCGAGCGCTCGGTTGTCAATCTCGACGACCCTGTCACCAAGTTCTACAACAACAACAATCGACCAGCCTTCTCGCCGCCGAATCCCTACTCTTCTGACCTCTCAGGTACGTCGCACATCTCGATTGTTCTCTCGTGTGTGTGGGTAGGTTCCTGATGGTGCTGGCTGGATTCGAGCAGGAGTGACGCTTCATTCGATGGCACAGCACTCGTCTGGCTTGACGCGCGAGTCGCCCGACCTCTTCAATGACTGGACCGAGGAGCGCATCATGATGTATGTCAACAAGATGCCACTCCTGTATCCGCCGTACTCGACCTCGCGCTACTCGAATCTCGGCATCGACTTTATTGGTCGATGCATCCAGCGCGCTGCCAACATCACCTACGAGGACTGGGTGCAGCGCATGATTCTCGATCCCATCGGCATGAGCAGCGCGGGATTCTCGTTCCCGAGCGACGTCGTGGCACGCATGCCGGTTGGCTACACGATTGCGAATGGCGAGCAGGTCGTCATACCGCAGTACAGCTGGCCGCTGTTCTGGAGCGCTCCAGCCGGCGCCATGCGCGCGAGCCCCTCGGATATGGCCAAGTTCATGCGCCACATCTTTGCGGCGCAGCGCACCCCGGACGACTCGGCTTGCTCGGCGGCGCAACCACCAAAGCCGGGAGAGAAGTGCGTGCTCTCTCGCTCGCGTTGGTTCGAATGGATGCAAGGTGCAGCGTTGCAACGCAATGGCATCAGTGGCTTTGGCCTCGGTACCTTTGAGCAAGCGTACTCGAATGGCTATTGGGTGCAGACCAAGGGCGGACTGCTGGCGGGCTTCGGCTCCACCATGGCCTTGGTGCCGGAACTCGAGCTTGGCGTCTTTGTCGTCGTCAACATGAACACTGGCAGCATCTCTCAAGTACGTCGGTCGTCGATGCTGCCGAGAAATGAACGGCCTGCTCATTCGTTCGAATGATGATGATGCTGATGCTGATGCTGTCGACCGTACCTTGTAGGCCAGTGCATTGGCGATGAACCTGATGATCCCGGCGTTGGTGCGCGACCTCACCGAGTCACAACAGGCCTTCCCGCTTCCGCCCAACTACTCGATCTTCCTCGGCTCGTACGGTGGCCTCTTCACGCTAGCGGAAGGCGGTCCCAACTATCCACCTGGCATGCTCGGTGGCTCATTCCCGCTTGCTTCGATGCCGCGTATCGCGCTCTACTGGGACTCGATCCAGGACGTTCCAGCCAAGCGCGTGCAGCCGGCCGTCACCGCCTTTCGGTACAACAACATTGCCGTACCCGAGGAATCGTGCTTTGCCTTCACGGGGTCGGGTACCAACGGTGTCGCGTACTTTTATCAGGCGCTCGGCCAGACCTACGTCGACCTGCCTGATGTCGCAATCTTTGGTCTTCCGAAGGACCCATAGATCTTATTGTATCGGTCTTCTCCCATGTGTCGCAAGGAAAATTCTTTGACCTCTACCGATAGATGGCTGGCATCGTGGCGTGGGTGCGAGAACGAGGAGTGTGGAGAGGAGGTTGGTTCAGTGTGGTTGGGTACCACTGACTTCCCCTCGGCTTCCTCACGGCGTGGCGGTCGGTGATACTCAGCCCGCAGCTCCTCTGGGCTTCGTGCCATATGTGTGAAGAGTGCTGCTGTCGCACAGTGTAGTTGTCGGTGACAGTGTGAGTAGCAACAGCAGCAGCAGCAACATGCCTCGGGCGTGTGCAGCTCCCAGCAACGAACGACTGGCATGGTGGGTCGTGAATCCGGGAGCCGTGTTCCTGTTGGTGCTGGTCGCGGTGCTGCTGCTGTGCAGTTGTGTGCTCGCTGCTTGGCTGTACACACACGACGGGCGAGTGTTCCTCTACGGCTCGCTGCAGCCGTTCGACGGCAACTTGATGCCGCCCGATTCGGTGGTGCTGTACGCGAGCTGCGCGTGGCCGCTCGTGTCCTACGGCACCGACCTTCCCCCGCCATACCTCGACCCTGCCACGTGTCTCGACGGCAAATGCTGTCCTGCGGGGTATCTGCGGAATACCACCACGTCTGCCGCCCGCACCGAGACGTACTGCAGCTCGATTGAGCATGCGTGTCGGACGCAATCGACCGCGCAGCGTTGCGTGAGGCTCTTGACCGAGTAGTCCTGCACGGTGAGTACCGCGGCATTTCAAGGCCTCCTGGTACGTCGCACTCGGTCGCTAGGCTAGTGCCATGAGCCATCACTTACACTCGACCTCCTTTACTGCAGCACTCTGACTACAACAACGAAAGCAAGACTCTGCGCGGGAGAAGAGCAAGACAATGAACAACTGCTTGCTACCGTAAACGTATTGGCGATCGTCACGTCCGACTTGCCTCTACAGAAAGCGGTACTGCAGCACGCGCTACGCGGAGTCGCTCCTCGCTGAGTATGGAACATCTCTTTGTCGTTGTGAGAGAGAGAGAGAGAGAGAGAGAGAGAGAGAGAGAGAGTCTATCCACTGTTTGCGGTACGTGTAGAATCCTTCTTCCTCTCTCTACTCCAACGACAGTGTAGGTGGCTGTGTAGATATTGAGTCGTCCCACATCGTTATTCATCGCAATGGTTGCTGCAACGTCTCTTCGGACGTCAGAGAAAAGCCACGCAGGGCGAGTGGTAATCAAGGCGCACGACGGAGCCAAGTATATCATGGAGCGCGTGATTGGCAGTGGCTCGTTTGGTGTGGTCTTCCAAGCCACCTGCGTCTCGACCGGCGGCATCGTGGCCATCAAAAGGGTCGTGCAGGATAAGCGCTTCAAGGTACGGTCGTGCCTCCGCGCAGCACAAGACCGCGGCTTCTTTGGTTCACATTCGTACTCGCCATCGCCCTTTTCGTTCGCGCTTTATTCGTTTCTATGCCTCGTGGCCTTGGCCTAACTCGTTGCTGGTGTCTCCACAGAATCGCGAGCTGCAGATCATGCGATTGCTCAGCCATCCCAACGTTGTTCAGCTCAAGAACAGCTTCTACACAACCTGCGACGAGGTATAGATTGAAGTTGTTGTGTGCGCCTTATCAAGCTCTGTTGCCGCGCTTTTCCTTCCCCATCGCGCGCGCGCGTCCTCTCACACATTCTATTCTTACACAGGGCGATGAGGTTTATCTCAACCTCGTCTTAGAATCCGTACCTGAAACTCTTTCTCGAGTCGCGCGACACTACGCAAAGGTTAAGCGGACTATACCACTGATTTATACCAAAGTACGCAACGTTTTGCTTCGGATTCGTTTCAAGGAGTTTTGCTTGTAACCCTGATCTATCCTCCTACAGCTATATATTTACCAGCTGAGCCGATCGCTGGCGTACATCCATTCTTTGGGCATTTGCCATCGAGATATCAAGGTATTCACTCGCGCACTAGCTCTATTCTCTTCGGGTCGTGCTGACTCTTGGGCGTTCGCCTTGGCTTTGTTGTGGTCCCCATCGTCGTGGTCGTGGTCGTTATCGTACAGCCCGAGAATGTATTACTCAATCCTCAAACCGGTAGCCTCAAGTTGTGCGACTTTGGAAGCGCCAAAATCTTGGTCCTTGGTGAGTCTCATGTAGGTTACATTTGCTCGCGATACTATCGCGCCCCGGAGATTCTCTTTGGCGCAACCAATTACACGACTGCAATTGGTACGTAACTGTCATTCGCGTGTAATCTCACCTCATTCTCTCTCTCTCTCTCTCTCTCTCTCTCTCTCTCTCTCTCTCTCTCTCTCTCTCGTCTCTCTCGTCTCTCTCTCTCTCTCTCTCTCTCTCTCTCTCTCTCTCGTTCACTCTCTAACTTTTTGGTTGTAGACATATGGTCGATGGGTTGCATTCTTGGAGAGCTCCTCCTTGGTCAGCCGCTGTTCCTTGGAGATAGCAGCGTCGATCAACTGGTTGAGATCATCAAAGTGCTGGGCACTCCGGATAGTGCGCAGATCCAGGCAATGGACAGCAACTACATTGAGTTCCGCCTCCCGCAAGTTCGTCCACGCCCGTGGACGCAAGTCTTTGGCTCCAAAGCGACGCCCGAGGCCATCGACTTGCTCTCGAAGCTCCTTCAATACACGCCCTCCGAGCGATGGACGGCCTTGCAGGCGTGCAGTCATCCATTCTTCGATGAGCTGCGCGACCCAACCACAACTCTTCCGAACGGAAGGTCGTTGCCTCCACTCTTCAACTTGATGCCGCAGGGTACGTTCCAGCTACCCTCCTGATCATCATGATCATCATTGAATGATTATCGTTTGTCATCCTTTGGTACAGAGCCGTCAGACAATGAGCACTTATTGTGTCACGATCTCATTCCGCCGCACGGCGTGGTTGAGCTCGACGAAAGTTTGGCTACAACTGCGCCCGCCGCCCAAACCTCGCCATCTGGCGCTGCGTCATCGACGTCGTGTGCTGCCCCAACCGCCCTTCAATAATCAAGTCAGCCAGCAAGCAAGCAAGCTCGTATTACTCAGCGTTCTTGCGTGCTGCTCTCACTGACAATCGCCCTTCTCTATCGCCGTTATAGTCTTTGTAGTTCCCGCGCATCAACTGGCATCGTGGTGGCGAGCCAGCGTTCGAGTACTTTGAACGAACTTGAGCGTTCACACCCACTGCCCGCATAGATAATACAAGTAATTCTCCCCCTACACCGAGCCAGAGTGATCAGAAAGCAGATGCGGCTGTTCCTTCAGTTGTTAAACAACGGTAGAAGCTGCCTGTGCCAAGACCAGCACAGCCACAAGAGTGGCAAGGAGGAGTGTGCGCGTGTGGGCGTGCCGAGACAGTGAGGAGGTGGGCATTGGGGGCGAGACGAGCAACAACAACAACAGCAGCGCGCAACAGGACCGGTCAACAGCGCGACTGCGAGCTCGATTCGGGTTTCGAATGCAAAGCGCCCCATTTTATTCATACCAAGCATCTCTGGTCTTGGTTGATATGTGTTTGTATCTGGCGTCTCTCACTCGCACGTTACCGATGTGACGAAGAGGAGATAGGGATAAGGAAGGAGTTGCTCAGAAGAGCGAGAAAGCCTGGTCGTCGGCCTTGGTATGAGCCTTCGATCGTTGGATCACTGCAAAGTGAGAGCCACCCATTCGCAACGAGACTTTCAATGGCGGGACCACCACCTCGTTGTTGGCTCGCTATTGTGTTCAGTAATGAGAGAGAGAGATGATTGCAAATAAACGAATCAGCCTGCTGCCACATTGACGATTGCGAGTGGGCGGACGTAACAAGAGGTTCAACCAACGACAACACTACCACGTTGCCACCACCATCACCACCACCATCACGGACCTGACCAGGAGCAACGCTCTCGCCATTCCATGCGGGCACGTATGCTGGAAAAGCCACGACCAAGTGGCCAGAAGGGAACAACACCTGCACTGCACGAGAGGAGCGGCCAAGCAGCTGAGTCAACACAAGAGTAGAAGTGTACACACTGGCACACTACACTAAGCACACTAAGCAAGCACACACACTAAGCACACACTAAGCATACACACACACACTAAGCACACACACTAAGCACATATGCAGAAACGCGCGTATACCAGCGATATCAACGTTGCATTGGTTAACGAGCGTGACCGTGCTCGTTTCATAGTTGGGGAATCCCGTGACGCAGAATCGAAGAGAGGGCATGCACTGTTGGGTGCACGAGCCTTGAGCGAGAGATTCTATAGCTGACCAGCTAGAAGCGACCATAAGATCTATTACTTTACTCTACATACCTCGGAGCCGAACGCTTGACTTCCTCCGAACAAGTACTCCGAGCGATACATTACAGCGGGAACAGGCACTGTGGAGGATATGAGACCATATATACCATCACGCTTTCCATTGCGCGCGGTGACCACCAACACGTACCGATGTTGCGAGTGTTCTTGCTGCCATCCCACGCTGGAACATTGAGCACGGTTGTGTTGGTGCCATTGTAGCCGGGTGTGATGATTTGGGTCCTTAAGGCGTCCGGTGAGCTCTTCCGCCCAGCCGGCAAGTAAACTGCCATAACAGGCTAGCCTTCCAAGAACCATTTGGACTTTGCTGTTCTTCTCTTCGTGTTTGGGTTGGTGGTTGTTGTATGGCT